>Ga0070712_100000374_pt1 | contig 25351 bp, 25 predicted proteins | sample LARL81metaG_FD_71396 | JGI IMG/M metagenome (GOLD analysis project Ga0070712, IMG submission 71396) | Corn, switchgrass and miscanthus rhizosphere microbial communities from Kellogg Biological Station, Michigan, USA - LAR L8-1 metaG | ecosystem: Host-associated > Plants > Roots > Rhizosphere ...
GTGAATTTCATCTCCGACATCATCAAGCATATGGGTGAGCGTCAACTCGCACGCATCGAGGCGACGCCGGCCGCGCAGGATGCCTGGGTCGCGCATGTCAACGACGTGGCCGCGCCGACGCTCTTTCCGTCGACCAATTCCTGGTATGTCGGAGCCAACATCCCCGGCAAGCCGCGCATATTCATGCCCTATATCGGCGGCTATCCGGTCTACGTCCAGAAATGCAACGACGTGGCCGCCAAGAATTTCGAAGGCTTTGAGTTGAGCGCAAACGCGTGAACTCAGGCTCGAGCCGGTTCACTGGGACGTCGAGCGGCGCCATTTTCGACGTTGTCGACGTTTGGCGTGTTCCCGTGCGACGTTGGGCATCGCGGAGCATGGGGCTGCATCACGACTATGGACGCACTGACGCCTGAGCAGCAGGACTCGAAACCTGCATTCGTCGCATGGGCGGTTCATGTCTTGACGGCGAGCGGAACGGTATTGGCGTTCCTTGCTCTTCTGGCCGTGGAGCAGGAACGCTGGCGGCTCGCGCTGCTTTGGCTGTCGGCGTCTCTCATCGTCGACGGCATCGACGGACCGTTGGCGCGCTGGGCAGGCGTGGTTCGGCGAACGCCCGGTATCAATGGCGCAACACTGGATCTTGTCGTCGATTACCTGACCTATGTGTTCGTGCCGGCAGTGCTGATCTATCGCGCCGGTCTGCTTCCGGCGTCGTATGCAGCCGTTGCCGTCGGCGCGATCCTGGTTTCATCGCTCTATACCTTTGCGCGAACCGACATGAAAACCGCCGACAATTTCTTCTTGGGCTTCCCGGCGCTGTGGAACATCATCGCCTTTTATCTCTTTGTGTTGCAGGCGGGGGCGTTGGTCGGTGTATCAACAGTCGGACTATTCGTACTGCTAACCTTCGCCCCTATACACTTCGCCCATCCATTGCGTGTGCGCAGCTATCAGCCTTGGCTCGCCATTGTGACGGGCCTTTGGGGCGCAAGCAGCTTTGCTCTGTTTTCGCCGGATTTGAGCGTCGAGTGGAAACACGCTTTGCTTGTTCTGTCATTGGTAAGCGCCGGCGCCTTGCTTGCCATCGGAGCGCTCCGCACGCTACGCGGCCCGTCGAACTCCGTATGAGTCGACCGGTGCGAAGCGATTGTCGTTGAGTCGATCAGGCCACTTCCGCGACTTCAGCCAGCACTTCGGCTTCCAAGGCGGGATTCGTCTCGCCGTCGGCGGTAGCAATCACCGATTTGGGAATTAGCAACAGAACTGGCAGCATCAGCGCGTAAACCGCCGTCGTCGCCAATGCGCAGTAGAGAAACCCGTTGGTCGCACTGAGCCCGTAGATCTTGGAGCCGATGAGATCACCGCCGCGATAGGAGAGTTGGTTCGCGCCCGCAACCAGCATCATGAGCGTGCCTTGAAGACCCGGCGGGCAGGATCGCATCGCAAGATCAAATATCGCGCCGGCGAAAATGCCCCCCATCGCGCCGATGGGAAACGCCAACCAAAGCGCTGTCGTGGCCGAATGGATGAGAGCAAGCGGCATCATTTGCGGTGTGGTGATGATTGTGCCCCAAAGGAGCAGCTTGCCGAGCGAGACGTGCTGGCACAGCCAGCCGTACAAAAGAAACACCGGAATGAACGCCGCTGCGAAGATCGCGGTGAATTCGCCGTAGACTGCGTCGGACGCGTGCAGATGGTCGGTCAAGTAATATTGCAAAGGCGTATTTGATCCCGGCGCGAACTGAAACATGAAAATCAGGATTACCGGCGCATAGATCGCACGATGGCGGACGAGGCGCTTGAAGTCGCCGACGAAGTTCGTGCCCCTTGCTTGCGGCTTATCGTACGTGTGTCCGAACACCGCATAAGGCTTCCACAATGAAAAGACGGCGATCAAAAGCGCCAACGCGCCGCACAGAATGAATGTCGTTTCCGGCGAGAGATTTTCGGCGACCCATCCGGAGGCGAACGCGCCGATGATCGACGGCACAGAGGCAATGATGTTCCACAGCGCGCTCAGTCGGCCCGACATCAACTGCTCCTGACCGACCAGCGCGAGCAATCCTTCGTAGGCCGCGGCGACAAATCGGTACGACAGCATCGCCAGCACCATGCCTGCGGCGAGTCCGACGTAGGTGAGATGGTTGAACGCGAGCCAGAAGAAAACAAGTGAAGTGAGGGAGGCAAAGATCAGGAAAAAGCCCCGGTCGCGAAGGCCAAAGGGATTCCACAGGTCGCGGGCGAATCCAAAGACAAATGCGAAGTAGAGCGGCAGCCCAGTCAGCAGCCGGAACATGGCAACGTCGTTCGCGCTGGCGTGGAGGCGGTCCTTCAACATGAAGGCGGTCGCGATATCGATCAGGTAGGCATTTGGCGCGGCGAGATAGACGAACAGTGTCAACGGTGCAAAATAAGCGAACACTTGAACGGGTTTGGCCCGTTGGCCCGCAGTCAGTTCTGTCATGTTTGTCTCGTGCGTATCGTGCCGCACCCCAGGGCCGCAGCAACTAACTTTTACCCGAGGTCGTCCCTTCTGGGAAATGGGCTATTGTGCGGCTGACGCAATGGACGCTGATGGAACTCGCTGTTGGGATGTGGCGGGCAAACTGGCTAAAATTGTTCCGGCGTTTCACCGATAGCTGCACTCTATGGCGGCGAAAACGGGTAAGCAGCGATGCTCGATCATGTCTCAATTCCCGTGCAAGACGGACCGCGTGCGGCGGCATTTTATGATGCCGTCCTCTCGGCTGTTGGATTAAGACGTGTCAAAGAAGTAAATGGTTCGATTGGCTATGGCCGTGAAGTTGGTTGGCCGATGTTCTGGCTGGAACCGGCGTGGCGCGCACCGGACAGTGCGCGAACCGCCCGTCCAGGATTGGGACTTCACATCAGTTTTCGCGCGAACTCTCGCGCCGAAGTTGATGCGTTTCACCAGGCCGCGCTGGCCAATGGCGGGCGCGATGCGGGGGCTCCTGGACCGCGACCGCAATACTCAGCCGGTTTCTACGGCGCATTCGCCTTTGATCCAGACGGTTTCAAGGTCGAGGCCGTGGCGAGAGAAGACCTTCGTACGTCGAATTAGGATACCGACGAACGAACATCTGTCCGAAGCGAACGCAATAGGGAGCCATCGCATGGCCAATCTGGAATCCGCAGGAACGTTTCGTCTAGGCGACCGCCTTGTCCATCGCATGGGCTATGGCGCCATGCAGCTCGCAGGACCCGGCGTGTTCGGTCCGCCGAAGGATCGCGCCACGGCACTCGCTGTGCTGAAGGCGGCGGTCGCTGCCGGCGTCGACCACATCGACACCAGTGATTTCTATGGACCGCACATCACCAACCAGTTGATCCGCGAAGCGTTGCATCCTTACGGAAAGAGCTTGACCATTGTGACCAAGGTCGGCGCGGTGCGTGGAGCCGATGCATCGTGGAATCCGGCGCAGAGCCCCGCCGAACTCACGCGCGCTGTACATGACAATCTCGCCAGTCTCGGGATCGCGGCGCTCGATGTCGTCAATCTGCGCATCACTGGCGCAGTGCACGTGCCGAGCGAAGGATCGATCGCGGAACGGTTCGCGGCACTCGCAGCACTTCAGCGCCAGGGACTGATCCGGCATTTGGGGCTCAGCAATGTGACGTCGGCGCAAGTGGCGGAAGCGCGCGGCATCGCCGAGGTCGTCTGCGTGCAGAACCACTACAATCTCGTGCACCGCCACGACGACGCTCTAATTGAAGAACTCGCTGCAGTGGGAATCGCCTACGTCCCGTTCTTCCCGCTCGGCGGCTTCTCTCCCCTTCAGTCCGATGTGCTGGCGGACGTGGCGCGAAGGCTCGACGCGGCGCCGATGCAGGTCGCGCTGGCGTGGCTTCTGGCGCGCGCACCCAACATTCTTCTCATTCCAGGCACATCATCGCTCAGCCATCTGCGCGAGAATCTGGCCGCCGCGGAGCTCAAGCTCTCCGACGAGGCGTTGGCGCGCCTGAACGCGATCGCCAAGCAAGCGGCATAACGCGCCCGCCCTGGAGTAATGCCCATGTATCTCAGGCGCCGGCCGCATCCGTCTCTGGCACGACACGTCGACTACTATTGGTTTACCAGCGGCGCACCAATGCATGCGAAAGTGCAGATCGTGCCGAGCGGCACGCTCGAAATCGTCTTCAATCTTCACGGCGATGAGACACACATCTGCGAGCGCTCCGATCCGATGAGAATCGCGCGCTATTCCGGGGCCGTGGTTTCCGGCGCCCAAAGTCGTTACTTCGTCATTGACGTGCAGCCGCATGCTTCGATTATCGGCGTTCACTTTCGGCCCGGCGGAGCTTTTGCGCTGCTTGGCGTGCCGCCCGGAGCGCTTACCGACGAGCACGCGAACCTGGATGCGATCTGGGGCGTGTGCGCGACTGAACTGCGCGAGCGTCTCTGCGCGGCGTGCGATATCGAAGAGAGAATTCGGATTTTGGACAATGAACTGACGCGACGTTTCTCTTCGACGGCGCGGCCGCGCGGCGAGGTAAGCTTCGCGCTTCGAAGTCTGCTGAGAAAGAATGCGCGCGTCGAGCGCGTGGCGAGGGAAGTTGAACTCAGCCATCGCCGCCTCATCGAAATCTTCGCGGCTGAAGTTGGCGTGGCACCCAAAATCTTCGGCCGCATCGGGCGGTTTCAGCGCGCCTTCACCATGGCGAAACGAGAAGCACGATTGGATTGGCCGCAGCTCGCCCTCAGCTGCGGCTACTTCGATCAACCGCACCTGATCAGGGAATTCGTGTCGCTTTCCGGCCTTGCTCCGACCGAGCTTTTGCAACGCAGCGCTGTCGTGGAAGGCCATCATGCCGCTCTGGCAGCTCCGCCTGGGTCAAATTTGTCCAATACACGGGCGGAGGAATGCCGCCACACTTGAGCACTGAGAGCGACAACTGGAGGCCCTATGCCGAACATATCCCCGAGCGATGTCGAAAAGCGCATGAAAGCGGTTATGCGCAACGAACTGGTCACGGTCCGCTATCAGATTGCAAATGTCGAGCGCGCGATCGAGTTCTATACGCGGCATTTGGGATTCACCGTCGAAGGGCCGCGCAGTCCTGCATTCGCCACCGTTGCGCTCGGCAATCTTCGCCTCCTTCTGAGTGGCCCGGGAAGCTCCGGCGCGCGGCCGATGCCGGACGGGCAAAAGCAGGGGGCAGGTGGCTGGAACCGAATCCTCGTCTATGTCGAAGATCTGGAAGCGAGGATTAAGGCTCTGAAGGAAGCGGGCGTGCCGTTCCGCAACGCGATCGAGTCTGGACCAGGTGGCAGCCAGATTCTGATCGATGACCCAGAAGGAAATCCGATCGAACTGCATCAGCCACCGACGTAAAGGTCCACGGTCGCGGACGTGCGCGTTGAGATCGGGTGCGTTTCCGCACTCCTCAAGAGTCAAACCCGTCCGGTCACCGGAATAAGGGCGCCGGTGATGGCGCGGGCCCCATCCGATGCCAGAAACGCGATCACCCCGGCCATCTCATCGGGCTGCACCCAGGCGGAGAAATTCGCGTTCGGCATCTCGGCACGATTGAGCGGCGTGTCCATGATGCCGGGAAGGACAGCGTTGACCGTCGCTTGGCCCTTGAGTTCTGCGGCAAGCGCCTCGGTCAGGCGGTGCACGCCGGACTTCGACGCGGCATAAGGGCCCATTCCGATTCCGGCTTGCTGTGCTGCATTCGCACCGACGTTCACGATGCGGCCGGCGCCTGTCCGGTTCAGCACGGGCAACGTCGCGCGGCACATGTTCACGACGGTTCGCAAATTGACCGAATAGAGAAAATCCCAAGTGTCCTGACTGCCGTCGAGCACCGTCTCGGCGCGGAATGCACCCGCGACGTTGACGAGGACGTCAATCGCGCCCTGCGCCTTGTGAATGTCCTTCACCAGCTGATTTGTGGAATCGGCATTGGACAGATCCCAGCCGACATAGATTTCGTTCTCTGCAATAGCGCACTCGCTGAGCGCTGGCGGACGTTTGCCGGCTTTGTCGACCAGAATCACCTTGTCGTTCAACTCCAAAAATTTCAAAACCACCGCGCTGCCAAGCGTACCGAACGCTCCGGTGACGACTACCACACGTTTCTTCATCTCATGCCCTCCTTGACGAAGCGCCGGCCCGCCCGCTTCGGTGTTACTCCATGAACCAGCCATGACTGACGATCAGCGATTGGCCGGTTAGCGCATTCGTTGCTGAGCTTGCGAAGAACAAGGCCGCATCGGCCACGTCCCGCATCGTGGTGAATTCGCCATCGACAGTCTCACGAAGCATCACATCCTTAGTGACGCTCTCTTCCGAGATGCCGAGGAGTTTCGCCTGCTCGGGGATCTGTTTTTCAACGAGTGGCGTTCGGACAAAGCCAGGGCAGATGACGTTCGAACGTACGCCGCGCGCGGCGCCCTCCTTGGCGACAACTTTGGCGAGGCCCAGCAAACCGTGCTTTGCCGTGACGTAAGGCGCTTTCAGGACCGATGCCTCCTTGGAATGAACCGAACCGATATAGACGATGCTTCCCGAGCCCGCGGCATACATGTGTTTCAGGCAGGCCTTGGTGGTGAGGAACGCACCATCGAGATGGATGGCCATCATTTTTTTCCACTCGGCAAAAGGAAATTCGTGCAACGGATGCACGATCTGTATGCCGGCATTGCTGATGAGAATGTCGATGCGCCCGAAGTGCTTCACCGCGGCGGCGACGCCGGCCTCGACCTGTGCCTCGTCGCTCACGTCCATGGCGAGGGCGATGGCGGAATGGCCAGCGATGTTGAGTTCATCGGCGGTGGACTGGGCTGCCTGGCGCTGCAAGTCGGCGATGACCAGCTTGGCACCTTCGTGTGCAAAGCAGTGCGCGATTTCCCTGCCGATGCCGCTGGCTGCGCCAGTGACGATTGCAACCTTGTTCTTCAGGCGGTCCATGGATTTCTTTCCAAAGCGAGCGGGGGCCGGTGGTAGTCGTAAATGACTTCACCGAGCGAGAGTGTGAGATCGGCGACGAGGTGAATGCAGGAGAGCACTTCGAGCACGGGCAGATCGGCGACCGGCGCGAGTGCGTGTGGCTCAAGCGAGAGGGCGCCTGGCCCCGTCCACGCTCCCTTTAGCCGAACATCGCGCAGATGGTAGCGCACGAGTTCGCAAATTCGCGCCGATCCATTGACATGGGGAATGATCTTCAAGAGGAAGCCGGGCTCCGCCAGCGACTCCGTCACCGTTCGTTCGCAAGCCGCCCTGTGCTTGTAGCCCATCGTTCCCGTAGCAACTCGCACGGGACCGTAATCGAGAGTGCCGACCAACGTATCGCGCTCCACGCGGAGCGAGGGTGTGGCGAGTTTTTTGGGAAAGCCCCACAATTCGCGCCCGCCGGCAATCGGCGGATCGTCGTCGAGAAACATCGCATGGACAAAGCCACCGGTCTCACCATTGAACCGCACGGGAATGACCTGCCCGGATTCGGTGTAGGCGCCGAAGCCCGTGCTGTTGGGCATACGGATGAATTCGTATTTCACGATCGGATCGACGAGCTCGAGCGGCGGCGGAACGACGCGCTCAAGTGCTTCGCGATCCGTCCGATAGGTGATGATGAGATATTCCCGGTCGACGAAACGATAGGGGCCGAGGGGATACGACGGATTGTGCAACGGCATCGCGAACTCGGCCTTGCAGACTTCGTCAGCCCTCATCGTCTTGCTTTCGCGAGCTCATGATCGTCAGGCCATATAGTCGTGAACGACTTCGCCGAGCTCCAAGGTCAGATCGGCAATGAGATGCACGCTTGAGAGAATTTCGCGCACGGGAATGTCGGCGACAGGCGCGAGTGCGTGCGGATACAGGGAGAGTGACCCGGGCCCGGTCCAGGCGCCCTTTACCCGCACATCGCGCAACCGGTAGCGCACCAGTTCGCAAATTCTGGGCGAACCATCGACATCGGGAATGATCTTCAGAACAAAGCCGGGTTCGGCGAGAAAGGTGCGCGCCGCTTCAGTCGCGATCGCCTTGTGCTTGTAGCCCATCGTTCCCACCGCAACCTTTACCGGCCCGCAGTTCAACGTGCCGACCATCGTGTCGCGTTCGACGCTCAACGCGGGCCGCGCCAGCTTTTGCGGAAAGCCCCAGAGTTCGCGGCCGCCGGCGATCGGCGCATGCGCGTCGAGATACATCGCATGCGTGTAGCCGCCCAACTCGCCTGCGTAGCGCACCGAAATCACCTGTGCCAGACCCTGATAGGCGCCGAAACCTGTGCTGTCGGGCATGCGGATGAACTCGCATTTGACTATCGGCTCGGCGAGTTCGAGTGGTTCGGGCACCAACTGTTCGAGAATCTCGCGATCCGTGCGGTAGCTGACGATGACATATTCGCGGTCGACGAAGCGGTACGGTCCGACGGGATAGGATGGACTGTGCAACGGCATGGCGAACGCGGCTTTGAGAACCGCGTCAGCGCTCATGCGGCGCACTCCCGGCGGCGGCGAGCTTCTTCGTTCCGGCACGCGCCTCGCGCTTCAGCAGATCTCGCATCACGTCGAAGGTGCGGGCGCCCACTTCCGGCGCCATCGGCGTGAGCCACGGCGCCGCATGTAGCGTCTTCTCGGCGTCGGCGAAACCTTGCGCCCAGCGTTCGCGCATCGTCGTCCGGCTGAACTCGTAATCCTTGGACAGCCCTTGCGGATCGCTCGGACGATAGACGAGCTCGACAATATCCATCGTCGTCACGCAACCAAATTCATAGAGTCGCCGCGCTTCGGGCAGAAGCCGCACGTCGTCCGGCAACCGCTCCCACACTTTGTTGATGGTGTGGCGAACATCGTGCATCGAACGGAAGATATCGGTGATGACGCGCGTGCGGCTCGAGTAGCGGATGTCCTTTTCGCGTTCGCAGACTTCCTCGAGGTCGGTGGGCAATGACCCGCGTGCGGGAAAGAGATCGACCTGAAACGTCAACCGGCTGGCGCGCGGCACACTTTCCAGCACATATTGCAACGGTGTGTTGGAGACGAGACCGCCGTCCCAATAATGCTCGCCATCGATCTCGACAGCTGGAAAGCCCGGCGGCAGCGCGCCGCTGGCCATCACATGTTCAGGCCGGATCGTCATTCGCGCATTGTCGAAGTAGGAGAAGTTGCCGGTTCGAACGTTGACGGCCGCGACACTGAAGCGAACCTCGCGCGCGTTGATGCGATCGAAATCCACCAGCCGTTCGAGCGTGCTCTTCAAAGTAGTGGTGTCGTAGTAGCTCGTCGGCGTGGCCCCGAACAGCCAGTGTGCCGCGGGCCGAGGCGAAAAGAAGCCGGGTTGGCCGAACATGATGGCGTTGAGCGAACTCGTTCTGCGCTGACGGTAGCTCGATCTGCCGCTCTCCACCGGCCAGAACGACGACGGCGCCGTTATGCCCTCCCAGAATGCGCGCAATTGCGCGACGCGATTTTCCGGCGCGTTGCCGGCGATAATCGCCGCATTGATCGCGCCGATTGAGATTCCGGCGAGCCAATCGGGAAGGTATGGAGATTTGGACAGTGCTTCATACACGCCGGCTTGGTAGCTGCCGAGCGCGCCACCGCCCTGAAGCACAAGGGAGACGCGCTTGTCGTACTTTGCGCCATTGCCAGGCGGCTGGTTTCGGCCCATCGGATCAGCGCTTTGTCACATCATCGGGCGCAGATTTTGTGCGCGTAACGGTTGTATCGTCGCCTGCTTCATCCAGACCATCCACGAATCGCCTGGCTAGCACGCCCATGGCGCGGTTCGCGGAGCTCACCAAAAGCATCGTCACGTCTCGACCATTTGTCGCGTTTTTCTCCAGAATTTGCTTGGAGAAGTCGCTGTATTTGGCGAAGCGGTCGCGCAAGGGACCGGAGAGCGCCCTCTCATCGAGCAGCGCGACATAGCTTTCGACTATCTGATTGACGGATTCGATATGACGGCTCCAAGCGGCATGGATGCCGTCAAGCGCATACTCATTGGCCTGCACGATGGTTTCGATGTTCTTGCGGTGGTTTAAGAGAAGTTTTTCCAGATCGGCGCCGCGCATGCCGTACGGGCCAGTGGAATTTCTTTTCGCTTTGTCTACGTCCGTCATGGTCCCTCCACAAGACGGCACCCGCACGAAACGAGTGTCCCCTATGAGACTTAGAATCTCGACGGATTATTCCGTGGCGGCAAAAAGATCTTTTGACGGTGAAGTCGCTTCAGCGTCTTGAAGCGTTAGGCGGTCGTCGTACTCGCCGCGGATTTTGACCCAGGGCGCCATCGTTTTCAGCGTGTCGTCGCAAGCAAGATAGTGGTGCATCAGTGCTGCGGTGGCGTGTCCGCCGACGAGTGCGATAAGCCAAGAGGCGCCTATCTGATGCAAGCCAAGCACGGCGACCGACGCATCAGCCATGCGCGGCAGCAACGCGGGCACAGTCCAAAGGAAGAGCCCGAACGGCTTGCCTGACAAAAGCGTTCCCGTCATCCCGGTGACGGGCTGCAGAAGAAGCAACGCGTAAAGCGCATATTCGCTGAGCGTGACAACCCAGCGATGAACGATGTTCATGTCCTCGGCAAAGGGCGGAAAGCGAGCGTATGTCAGTCGCCAGGCGAGCCTGAGCCAGGCGACAATCCAGACCGAAACACCAGCCGAGCGATGCACGGTGAACACAAGCGGTCGAACAGGGCTATCGCCGATAACATCGAACGAAAGACCCGTCGCGATCAGCGAAAGCACCAAGACGACGGTCAACCAGTGAATGCAGAGGGTGATAAGATCGAAGCGGCCGCGCGGAGCGCGCTTCGCTTGCACGGGTCTTGCCATGTCGCTTCCGCGTGAAACTCAAATACTGAGACCCGCGAAGCTGCCGGTTTATTCTTGCCACGTGGCATACTCAGCGCGCCACGCAAACGCCACTCGGGCAGCGTCGAATTCGCACATTGAACGGGATTGCGCTATCCGTGCGAGCCTCGCGAGCGCGAAAAAGCCTTGTTGGTCCATTTAATACAATTAAATCAAATAGTTGCTCGATGACGATAGAGCCGCTCCCGATTGCGTGTCGGCCTTCGATGAAGCATTGCTCGGCGTCGCCGCAGCGCCCCGGCCAAGCGCCCGTATACAGCGCTACCTGTTACGGTTTGACTTCGGGCGCTGGCATCACACGTCGCCAGACGCGTCCGCCGTCGCGAGCCAAAAGCTCATCCGCCTCTTCCGGTCCATCGCTGCCGGCATCATATTGAATGAATGCTGCTTCTTTCGCCGACCACGCGTCGAGCACTGGTTGCACAACTCGCCAAGCCTCTTCAACCATGTCGGCCCGCATGAACAAGGTCTGATCTCCTGTCATGACATCGTGAATCAATGTTTCGTAGCCGACATTCAGTTCGTGCGCGAACCAGTCGTCGTAACGGAAATCCATTTTTACCGCGGCGAGATCGACTTCCGCGCCCGGACGCTTGACTTCAAACTGCAGCGAGATCCCCTCATCAGGCGCAATGCGCAGAACCAGCCAGTTCGGCCGCAGGCTCTCGACAGGCGTGTTCTGGAACGCGGCATAGGGCGCCTGCTTGAAGCGGATTGCGATCTCGGTATTACGCGCCGACATGCGTTTGCCGGTGCGAAAATAGAAAGGCACGCCCGCCCAACGCCAATTGTCGATCTCGAGCCGAAGCGCGATGTAGGTTTCGACGTTGGAGTTGGGAGCGACATCGGGTTCGTCACGATACGCCTTGGCCCTTTTACCCAAAACGGTGCCGGCGCCATACTGACCACGCACGGCCTGCGACGGTTCGATGGCGGGCATCGCTGCGAAAACTTCGGCCTTCTTGGTGCGGATGGACGCTGCGTCGAAGCCGACCGGTGGCTCCATCGCGACCATCGAGAGCAGTGTGAAGGCATGATTGGGCACCATGTCGCGCAGCGCCCCGGTGGCTTCGTAGAACTTTCCTCGCTGCTCGACGCCCACCGTTTCGGCGACCGTGATCTGGACGTGATCGATCCGGTCGCGATTCCAGATCGGCTCGAACAATCCGTTGGCGAAACGAAACGCCATGATGCTCTGCACCGTATCCTTGCCCAGAAAGTGATCGATCCGGAAGATTTGGTCTTCGTGCAGGGTGCGCAGAATGCGCACATTCAACTCGCGCGCCGATTTCAGATCGTGGCCGAAGGGCTTTTCGATCACGACGCGGCGCCAAAAGCGGTGGTCTGTATCTGGCGCCAGGTTTTGCGCGGAGAGCTTGGCCTTGGCCAGATGGTCGACGACCGTTCCGAAGAACCTGCCGGCGACCGCGAGATGGAAGACGACATTGCCCCGCGTACCTTGAGTCTTTTCCGAGCGCGCCAACACATCGCGCAGGCGTTCGTAGAGCTCGGGCTTGGTGGCGTCACCTTTGATATAAGTCATACATGACGCCAGTCGCTTCCAGGCAGTTTCGTCGATACGTTCGATGTGAAACCCGGCGGCCGAGCCGCCGACGAAGCTCTTCAGCATATCGTGCAAATGCTCGCGCCAGCTGGCGGTCGTGGCGTCGGCGAGATCCGCACCGATCAGCGCGAATTTCTCAGGGAGCATTTTTGTGCGCGCGAGATTATAGAGTGCCGGAACGAGTAAGCGCTTGGTCATGTCGCCGAAGGCACCGAAGACCACCATTGCGCAAGGATCAGCCGCGCGCGGCATATGGCTAGGTGTTGGCTCGACAGGCGCCGCTCGAGAGACAGTCGCCTTGCGTTTCGCCACGGCGCTAGTGTCCGTCTTGCGGTGGCGGCTCTGCCTCCGCCTCTGCATGGACCTCAACATGGCCGCCAAAGCCAAATCGCATGGCGGAGAGGATCTTCTCGGCGAATGTGTGTGTTCGGCGCGAGCGGAAACGCGTGAACAGGGCTGCGGAGAGAACGTCCGCAGGCACGGCCTCCTCGAGGGCTGCTTCGATCGTCCAGCGGCCCTCACCGGAATCGGCGACGTTGCCCGAGAAGCTCGAGAGCTGCGCATCCTTCGCCAAGGCGCCCGCCGTGAGGTCGAGCAGCCATGAGGAGATCACGCTGCCGCGCCGCCACACTTCCGCGATGTCGGGAATATTAAGCGTGAAGCGTTCGCTCTCAGGCAGTTCCTGCGACGCCTTGTTGCTCAGTATATCGAAGCCTTCGGCGTAGGCCTGCATCAGCCCGTACTCGATTCCATTGTGGATCATCTTGACAAAATGGCCGGAGCCAGAAGGCCCGGTATGAACATAGCCGCGCTCCACACCGGAGTCGCCTGCCACCCGGCCGGGTGTGCGCGCAATCGTACCCGCACCTGGCGCGAGTGCGGCGAAAATCGGGTCAAGATAGTCGACGGCCGAGTGCGGTCCGCCGATCATCAGGCAATAGCCGCGCTCAAGACCCCATACGCCGCCCGACGTGCCACAATCAATATAGTGAATCTCTTTGGCGGCAAGCGCTTGCGCGCGGCGGATGTCGTCTTTGTAATACGTGTTGCCACCGTCGATGACGATGTCGCCAGGCGCAAGGAGTGGGGTCAACGACCCGATCGCATCTTCGGTGATTTTTCCGGCCGGCAGCATCAGCCAAATGGCCTTCGGTTGGCCTTTGAGACGTTGCACGAGATCGACGAGCGTGTCGGCGGCTTCGGCGCCTTGGCGCGCGAGTGCCTCGCGCGGCGCGGCGGAACGGTCAAACACGACACAGCGATGACCCGCGCGCATCAGCCGAAGCGCGATGTTGCCGCCCATGCGGCCCAAGCCGACTATGCCGATCTGCATGTTGCACCTTTCGAGACCATAGAGTAACGGACCCGCCCGCAAGACAAACGCAGCGCCCGCACATTGGTTTCTGCCAGTTCGCTCCGGAACGGACCTGGAAAGCAAACGTTACCATCATGCCAGCTTGTTAGGACTCTCATGACCGTGAACGAACACGCAGGCAAGCCGGCCACGCCGGACATGCTCATCGACGTTACACGCCTGATCTCGGCCTACTTCTCCGGCAAGCCGGACCCTTCGCTGGCGTCACAACGCGTGCATTTCGGTACGTCCGGCCACCGCGGTTCTGCATTCGCCACCTCGTTCAACGAGGCACATATCTTGGCCATTACGCAGGCCATTTGCCGCTACCGACAGAAGCAGGAGACGCTAGGGCCGCTCTTCATCGGCCGGGACACGCACGCGCTTTCTGAGCCAGCGCTTGCGAGCGCGCTCGAAGTCCTGGCCGCCAATGGCGTGACGGCGATGGTCGATGCGGCCGGTGGCTACACGCCGACGCCCGTCATCTCGCACGCCATACTTGCCTATAATCGCGGGAGAACGGCCGGGCTGGCCGATGGTATCGTGATCACGCCGTCACACAATCCGCCTGACGAAGGTGGCTTCAAATACAACCCGCCGCATGGCGGTCCCGCTGACACAGACGCAACGGGCTGGATCGAAGCCGCGGCCAACCGCTCACTCGAACTCGCGCTCGGCGACATTGTGCGGGTTTCGAAGGCGAAGACAGCGCCGCAACCGCATGACTATGTGCAAACCTACGTCTCCGATCTCGACTCCGTCATCGACATGGAGGCGATCGGTGCATCCGGCGTGCGCATCGGCATCGATCCATTGGGCGGCGCGGCTGTTCACTTCTGGGGCCCTGTCATCGAGCGCTACCGGATTGCCGCGAGCGTGGTGAACGAAGTCGTCGATCCGACCTTTCGTTTCATGACACTCGACTGGGACGGAAAAATCCGCATGGATTGTTCTTCGCCCTACGCCATGACGCGCTTGATCGCGCTGAAGGACGAATTCGACATCGCTTTTGCCAACGATACCGATGCCGACCGGCACGGTATTGTCTGCAAATCGAGCGGCCTTATGGAGCCGAACTCCTATCTCTGTGCGGTGATTTCTCATCTTTTCGCCCACCGGCCCGGTTGGAGCGCTAAGACCGCGATCGGAAAGACGGTTGTGAGCAGCGCCATGATCGATCGCATCGCGGCCGAAATGGGACGCAAGCTGGTTGAGATGCCCGTCGGCTTCAAATGGTTCGTGCGTGGACTGGGCGATGGTTCGCTCGCTTTCGCCGGCGAGGAGAGTGCCGGCGCAACGTTCGCCCGGCGCGATGGAAGCGTTTGGACGACCGACAAGGACGGCATGATCTTGGGACTGTTTGCTGCGGAAATCACCGCGCGCGAAGGGCGCACTCCCGACGTGCTGTTCGACTCGCTTTCAGAGAGGCTTGGTCGGACTTTCTACCAGCGCACCGATGCGCCGGCGACCACCGCGCAAAAAGAAGCGCTTGCAAAACTCACGCCAGCTGCAGTCACTGTCCAAAATCTCGCCGGCGATCCGATCGTGCAAAAGTCGAACACCGCACCGGGAAACGGCGAGCCGATCGGCGGCATCAAGATCATCACGAATTCAGGATGGTTTGCCGCTCGCGGTTCGGGCACGGAAGATGTTTACAAGATCTACGCCGAGAGTTTCCGCGGCGGTGAGCATCTGCTACGAATGGAAATGGAGGCCCGTCAGATTCTTGGCTCGACGCGCAGCCTTTAATTTACCCACATAAAACAGATACTTACCGGCGTATTCTGTTTCGAGTTTGTTCCGATGTCGTGCCTTAAGCCATTACTTTGAAATCTGCGACGGCGAGCGATAGGTCTTCCGATCTGTTTTTTGTGCGCACGCGAATGCGATGCTGGAAAGTCGTTAGAACAATATCTATCTTCCATGTGTGGGGCACACCAAACTTGGAGTCCGTCAACATGATGGAAGTTGTCCCCGGTTACGCAAGAGATGTCGTCGCGCTGGTTTGGCATGACAAGCTCGGCGATGACGATATCCGCGCGGAGATGTCGATCGACGAGCGCGACGCACGCGCCGGTAAACATGATATGCGGCTCTTCGCCAAACTTATCGCGTTGGACGTGAGCGGACACAATAGACCAGACCACACCAGCCCGCCCGACCAATGGCCGAACGTTGGCCGAATTGCGATCGTCACCGATGATCCGATATCGCGTCACATGGTCCAGTTTTTCGCACCATTCTTCCATGCCGCAGTGAAGGTATTTCCCAACGCCCAGAGCTCGCAAGCGCGTTTTTGGCTGCACGGCCATAAAATCAGGCAATAGCGTTTTGCCAGACGAACTCCGACCCATCATCCAGACCGAATTTACCCGCGAGTTCGCCTTGTCGGTGCCGATCGTGCAAGCGCCGATGGGTGGCGCTGCCGGGCCGAGACTTGTCGCCGCTGCCGCTGACGCCGGAGCGCTCGCTATTCTACCGATCTGGTTTGGAACGCCCACGGCTGCGCGCGACGCGATCAACCAGACACGCGCGCTGACCCGCAAGCCATTTGCCGTCAATCTTCGCGCCGACCTAGAACAAAGCGATCACATTGCGGTCGCGCTCGATGCCGGCATCGAGACCTTTCATTTTTTCTGGGGCGACCCGGCATCTGCCATGGCGGCCGTTCGCCGTGCCGGCGCGCGCATGCTCGCGACTGTCAGCGACCTCGATACGACCAAGGCGGCGCTCGACGCCGGTGCTGCCGCGCTCATAGCGCAGAGCGTGGAAGCCGGCGGTCATGTGTTCGGCACCACACCGCTTGCCAAACTCGTGCCCCAGGTTGTGGAAGTCGCCGCCGGCGTTCCGGTGGCGGCCGCCGGCGGCATTGTTGACGGGAACGACGTTGCCGCTGCGCTTGCGTTGGGTGCGTCAGCCGCCGTGCTAGGCACGCGTCTCGTCGCGACCGATGAATCCGATGCGCACCCCGCCTACAAGCAAGCCTTGGTCGATGCCGGCGACGGCGACACGGTGCTCTCGAAATGTTTCGATGGATTCTGGCCGGATGCACCGCACCGAACACTCAAGAACTCCACCTATCGCGCTTGGAGCGAAGCAGGTTCACCTAGCGCTGGATCGCGTCCCGGTGAAGGCGACATTCTCATGCGTAGTCCGATCGGCATCGACATTCCGCGCTATCACGCGGCGACGCCCACCAATCGCATGACGGGTGACTGCGAAGGAATGGCGCTCTATGCCGGCCTGGGTGTCGGACGGATCAAGAGCATCCGTCCGCTGCGCAGCGTCATCGACGAGATCGTAACGATTGCGGCAGCGCGGCTGGACAGGACGTCTGGTGGCTAGATTCAGCCAAACGGGCCGCGCTCGGGCGGCGGCGGCGGCGGCGGACTCCAGGAACCGTTCGCGATTTTGCCACCCTTCGCCGACACCGCTAGCTCGATGATCTTGTCCGTAATGTTGGGCTCATAGCCTTCAGTGTGGCCCTTCTGCAGTCGCACAATGTCCGCAATGACTCTGCCGTCGCGGCAGTGCGGGAACTGATAGACCAGCGCGCGCCCCGATTTCGGATAGTGTCCCCAGCCATCGGTACCCGGATCTTGACGTGTGGCATCCCAGACATAACCGGGCTTGGGGTCGATCACATCGGTAAGCTGAACACGCGCGGCGCAGCCGAACTTGTCGGCAAGCGGCGACGTTGCACCCGGCGCCGTCTCATATTCTCCGTTCGAGAAGATGAAGGAATAGTCGCACGCGCCGCCGGGCGGTCCGGCAGCTTCCGGCGGTAAGCGGAAGGGCGGTGGCGGCGTGTAAGGTTCGCCGCTCTTGTAGACGGGTGGGCCACCAGCACCAAAGCCGCGGTTTGCCCATGTCACGGGACCGATGCGCCCGCCAGACAGGCTGATCCGGACGTCGACCTTGTCCTTGAAATAGTCCGTGCAGATGATGCGGTTTGACGTCAATCCGCCCTGGCTGTGGCCGACAAGGATAAAGTGCAGGACGTTCTCTTTTCCAACCGTGCCGACCACGAGATCGACGATGTTGTGAAGATACTCGTCATCGGCCCCTGACCAGAAACGGTTCGGCGCGTTCGGGGTGATGACGACAAGTTTGTACTTGTCCTTTACGTCCATGGCGGGAAAGTAATTGCGCTGCCAGTTTCCGAACGAGCCATAACCGTGCAGGCTCAACACGATGTTGACTTTGTCGCCCGGTTTGTAGCTGGCGGGACAATCGAGAAAGTAGGGCCGCCGCGTCTTCATCTCGACCGTCGCGCCCTGTTGGGTCACGACCGCTGCCTGACAATCCGTGTCGGGACAATGCCAGATGGGCGGAGCCGCGCAATCGACGCCCAGTAGCGTGTGCGCATCGGCAGCCAGCGAAGATGAAGCGCCCAAAACTGCCAAGCCGGTCAACGCAAAGCCCAGCGCCCGGATTGTACCCGTGAAGTGCTTTGACATTATCGCCCCCCTTCGATGCCGCCGGTACACACCCGGCCTTCTCACATCTGCGTGACAATATCATCGGGCGTTCATGTTGTCCGCATTCAACACGTTTTTCGAATTGACGCCCGTTACCCGGGCACCCGGCAAATGGATCGTTTCGCGACTGCAAACGTTTCGTGAGGGGCATCGAAACCGGAGATTTGACACTATGTTTAAACCGAAACGCCTTCTCACATTTGCGACGCTCAGCGCGGTCGTCTTTCTCGGCGCAGCCCGCGCCGCTGACGCGCCTGCCGGGACCGACTGGTCAAAGGCGCAGGCCATCACGGTTGCGATGTCGGACTTCAGCTTCGCGCCCGCCAATCTGCAACTGCACGCCAACCAGCCCTATCGCCTGCACCTGACGAACAGTACCGGTCACGGTCATAGCTTCGATGCGCCCGTGCTCTTCGCCGCTGCCGCCATCGCGCCCGACGATCAGGCGAAAGTCGTCGACGGCAGCATCGAGGTCGCTGGTGGACAGTCGGTCGACGTGAAGTTCGTGCCCAGCGCGGCAGGTACCTACAAATTCCATTGCTCGCACTTCCTGCATTCCTCCTTCGGCATGCATGGTGAAGCCGTGGTGCAATAGCGCCGACTAATCGCGCGGCAGCAGCACGCGCAGAAGGCAGCGTCCGCCCTCGTCGGCAAGTGGAAGGTAGAGCCGGTGGGTCAAGGGATCGACCGCAACGGCGTGTGCGCCGTTGCCCACGAACACGTCGCCGAGTGCTATGGGCGCGCGACTGTCCGCAAGTGCAAACGTCGAGAGCGTTCCCGACTCCGACGCCACATAGAGGCGGCGTGCCCCGGCATCGATCGCCAGCACATCCGGATCGTGCGCGACGGGCAGGGTTCGAAGCACCCGGGCCGCCGCGAGATCGACGGTCACCAGCACATCGTTTTCGTCGCAGGTGACATAACCGACCGCCGATTCCGGCGCGATCGCCAAACCATGGGGGTGCTTACAACCAGCGAGCTTGATGTGCCCAACTATTGAGAGCGTTTTCGGATCGATGACAGCGAGTTCGTCTTGGCTTTGAACCGCCACATACACCCTTGCGGATAGTCGATCGTACTGCACATTGCCGGCTTCGCCCTTCAATTCTATGCGCGCCAGCACTTTGTTCGCCTTGACGTCTATCGCCGTCACGGCACCGCCGAATTCATCGGACACGAAGAGTCGCACACCGGAAGCGTCGTATGCGATACCATCAGGAAACACACCGCCCGGCAGGCGCGCGATTTCCTTCTGCGATGCCGTGTCGAAAGCGATAATCTTGCCGGTACCCGAAGCAAGACCAAGCATGCCCAAGCCAACCGTGAGCGCGGAAATGGCGCCGGCACCGGGAACGCTGGCGTACACTCTGTGAAGTTCGGGCAAGGCGAGGACGCCTGTGATTTTGCCAAGGCCGTCGCGGTGCGCAAGGAGCCGGTCCTCGTCCATGTCGAAGACAAGGAGTTGACCGGTACCCATCTTCGCGACGTAGAGCCGACGCGCCTGCGCATCGATGCTTTCATAGTCGGTGCGGTTCGTCGCCTCGCCGAGTGAAAAGTCTCCGACGTGCGTGAACAGGCGTCCGAGCGTGGCGTGATCCTCGGCAGAAGCTTTCGCAATCAGTGCCACACTCAACACTGACGCACAGAGAACCAGCTTGCGCGCGGCGCGCTGTAGGGCCTCAGCCATGGCCGTGCCGGTGATGCATGTCGGGATAGTGCGGATGGCTGTGCCTGAGCGGGAGATGCTTGTGCCGATGCGTGTGCGGCTCGCCGACGGGGTCATCCGGCGCGTGCGCATGCTGATGATGCGCGTCGTGCGTATGGCGGTGTTCGTGTTCGAGCGCCTCGTGGGTATGGGTGTGCTCGTGATTTTCCGTAAGATGTAGCCAAAGCCCGATACCCATCAGCAGCGCCGCGCTCACAAGCCGCCACGAGATCGGGTCGCCGAACATCACGATCGCGAGTGCCGCACCGACGAAGGGTGCCGTGGAAAAATAGGCTGCGGTCCGTGCGCTGCCGAGATGGCGCAGGGCCAAAACGAATAGTGCAAGCGAAACTCCGTAACCCAAAAGCCCAACCAGTGCGGCGCCCCCGATGATGGACAAAGACGGAAGCAGCGCGCCGCCGACACATGCCAACAGCAGGTTCGTCGTGCCAGCCACCACGCCCTTGACCGCAGCGATCTGCAACGGATCGGCATTGGCGAGTTTACGCGTCAGGTTGTTGTCGATGCCCCAGGCAAGACAGGCGCCGGCGATCAAGAGCGCGCCCCAGCCAATCGGAAGCGGGCCGCGGTTCCAGGAGAGAATCAATGCACCCGCGAGTATTGCCAGCGCGCCGATCAAAATCCGCCGATCCGCGTTCTCGCGGAACACAATCCAGGCGATCGCCATGGTGGCAAGACCCTCGAGATTGAGTAGCAGCGCAGCGGTCGATGCCGCTGTGAGCGCCAGGCCGAACATCAGCAACAATGGCCCGACAACTCCACCGAACAGAATGACGATCGCGAGCCAGGCAATGTCCGTGCGGCGCAATGGCGCTTCATCGGACGCTTTGCCCAACGCGCGGCGCACGACGTGGATTGCTGATAATCCCACGCCTGACCCGAGATAGAGCAATCCTGCGAGGAGCCACGGATTGACGCCTTGTCCGAGCAGCAACTTGGCAAAGGGCGTGCTGGCGCCGAAGAGGACGGCCGATGCCAGCGCGAATGGTGCCCCCGACCAAGCGATGCGTTTCATGTTCACGGCCATGTCCGGAGTTTAGAGCCTTCGCGCCGCGTTGCCGAGATCGATTGCCAGCGCCGCCATGCACGCCGTAAAAAGACGTAATGCCTATGAACCGCTACTGGACGCGTTCCGCCAAGCCGCTCGGCGCCTGGCCAGAGCCCGACACATTCGAACTGCGCGAAAGCCACATGCCCGTGCCGGGAGCGGGCCAAGCATTGACGCGCACGATCTACATTTCGCTCGATCCCTATCAATGGGGCTACAAGAAACGGGGCGTCGAGCCGGCAGGCGCGCCCTGCCATGCGCGCACGGTGGCGCAAGTCGTTGAGAGCAGGATGAAAGGTTTCGCAGCCGACGACTTCGTTTTCAACACCAACGGCTGGGCTGAATTCGGACTGATGGGCGAAGGCGTCGCGCGGCCCTCCTATATGATCCCGCGCAAACTCGACCCCGCGAAAGGCAGAATTTCGCAAGCGGTCGGCGTTCTCGGCATGCTCGGTCTCACCGCTTATGCCGGTATGGTGGTGATGGGCGAACCGAAAGCCGGCGAGACAGCCGTGGTGTCGGCCGCGTCCGGTGGGGTCGGACAAATCGCCGGTCAGCTCGCGCGTCTGCGCGGTGCTCGAGTCGTGGGCATCGCCGGCCGCGAGGCAAAGTGCCGGTTTGTCGTCGATGAACTCGGCTTCGATGCCTGCGTCTCGCATCTGAGCCGCACTTTCGCCGCCGATCTCCGTGCCGCGTGCCGTGAAGGCGTCGATGTCTATTTCGAGAATGTCGGCGGCGCGCTGTTCGATGCGGTGCTGCCGCTCTTCAACCGCCAAGCACGGATGACGATCTGCGGCCTGATCGCCCATTATGGAGACGCAGCGGGTACCGATGCGCGCGCCGCACTAATGCAACGTGGCGAGCCGACTTTTCGCGCACGCGGCGTAAAGGTGCGCGATCTCTTCGTCGGCGACTATGTCGCGAGCCACCACGACAGCTTCCTTGCTGAGGTCGCGCCACTGGTTGCAGCCGGCAAGATAAAATATCGCGAAGACATCCGACAGGGCCTGGAGAACGTGCCCGCCTGCTTTGCCGAAATGCTGCGCGGCGACAATTTCGGAAAAATGCTCGTGCAGATTGGAGACGATCCGACACTTTAGGTCGAACGGCGGACGACGAAACACCGGCCGGTTATCGCCGACCGGTGTCCGCTCCGCTCCACCCTTTAGGGTTGGGCGCTTCCCGAATGACCCGACGTGCGGCGTGAGCCCATGCTGGTGTTGGACCGTCCGTTCGACGTCGACGAATTCGCCGACGTCGAGCCGTTGGCGCTGGCGTCGCCATTGGCGCTGACGTTCGCGCTTGGCGATGTGGAGCTCGCCGCACCGCTTGGCGATGTGGAGCTCGCCGCACCGCTTGCAGTCGAAAGTGCATCGTTCGCGGTCGACTCGCCGCTCGACACTGCACCGTTCGCCGTTGATGTCGCCGTACCGGCCGCGCCGGCAGCGCTATTCGTCAGCCCGGACGTGTTGGTGCCGCCGCTCGCCGAGCCATTGGCATTGACGGGGCCGGCATTCGCCCCGGCAGAGCCTGAGGCCGAACTGGATCCGTTCGCCATGCCGGTGGCCTGACCCAAAGCGGACTGGCTGGTTTGCGTACCTGTCGCGAGTGCACCATTGGCGACACCCTGTGCCTGCCCCGAAGCCGATTGTGCAGCGCCCGTCGCGGGGGTTGTGTTGCCGTTGGCAGACGCATTGCCGTGTGCGTGGCCGCCAGCGGAAGTCGAGTGCGAAATGTGCGAACCCGTTGTGTCGGAGGTTCCGCTCAAGGGGCCGTTCATCGGACCCATGCCCGTCGGCCCAAGCCCGCCGCCCAGAGCACCGCCGAGACCGCCGCCCAAACCACCACCCAGTCCGCCACCCAGCAAGCCGCCGGCCAGCGCCGGTGACGCGCAGCCAAGAACGCCGCACAGCAAGAGCGTGCAACCGCTGTTTCGAAGTTGAATTTTCATAGTAGCTCCTTGCCATTGTCGCGGCAGGGCAACCTGCCGCTTCTGTTCCGACAACGACCTGGAATTGGTTTTCTTCCCGAGACAAAAAAATATTTCAGGGACGCTTTGCGCCGGACCAATGGGTGTCTCGCGCGGCGCGTTCTGCCGCGGCATCGTAAGGTGCGCCTGCGATCATTTCATTTACGATGTTACGGATCGCGTCCGGCATGGCGGCGCCGGCCATCTGATAGGCGGCTCGATCATTTGCGGTACGCCAGGTCGTCGTGAGAGCTGCGACGGTCCAATCGCCCCCAGTATGACAGGCGACACCGTTTGTCGTCATCGTCGTGCCGAGCCATTCGAATGTTCTGCAGTCAAGACCGCTCCGACTGCGAAAGCTGATGCCTATACGTACACGCCGATTGATTTGATCGGACGCTGCAAGTTGCTCACTGAGCGCGCCTGCGAGTTCGCCGTGCGCAAGCACCGGCCCGTTCTGCGAAGAACTAACGAATGGAAGCTCCGTCCTCACCGAACGTTCGATTGCGACGCCAATGACGAGGCCAAATGCAAGCGATGCTGCGAGCGGTACTCCGACACGCCATGAGAGAAATTCGCCAAGCCATTCGCGCCAAGATGTGACGCAAAGACGCGGCGGCGCTGTGCGCAGTGTCCGTTGCAGCCGGTTGGGAATGGGTTCCGCCATGAGCGGCGCGAATGAAACCGAAAGCCGATCGCGCAATGCAAGTTGGCTATCGACATATGTTTTGAAGTCCGCGCGTTCTCCCAGCAATGCGGCGACACGCGTCATTTCGTCGGGCGCGAGCTCACCGTCGACATAGGCATCGAGCGTTTCGCGGTTGATTTCCGGCCTTTCCCCACTCATCAGCGCAACTCCGCCGTGGAACCGAAAATCCTTGCCGCAAGCGTTTCGCGGCCGCGCGCCAAGCGGCTCGTCACCGTACCTATCGGTACGCCGAGCACGTCGGCGGCGTCGCGATAAGTCATGCCGTCCACCAATACCAGGGCGATGACGCTACGTTGGTCTTCCGGCAGGGTCGAAAGCGCCGCACAGGTTTCTCGCCACGCCATGTGCGCCTCGGCTGCGCGCTCGCCATCATAGCCGGCTTCGGCCATGGTGGCTTCGGTGTCGACGAACACGGCGCGTTTGCGCCGGGCCGCTCGCCTTGCATCAATGAAGAGATTCTGCGCGATACGAAACATCCAGCTGTCCAACCTTGTGCCCTGCTGCCATTGGTCGAGATGACGCAAGGCCCGCTCGACCGTGTCCTGGACGAGATCGTCCGCATCGGCGCGATTTCCCGTCACCGACAGCGCGAAGCGCCGCAGCCGCGGCACGAGTGCCGCGATCTGGCTTCGGATCGTGTCATACGACGCGTCCATTTATATGTGCACAACGGCGGCGGATATTATTTCATCCATGGACGTTATGAGATTGTGGAACGGACATGTACTGAGTTGAATGACAAAGAGAAATTAGACCGGCATGGCGACCGAAGCGAGCTTGCAATGAGACGAACGCTGTTACGCATGGCGTGCTTGGCGACCCTGTCGCTGGCATTTGCCGGTCCCGCTGCCGCCGGCGCGCTCGGCGGCATCGGTGTGGGCGGAGTGACGAACTTGCCAGGACAGGTCTTGGGCGGCGTCAACCGGACGACGGGCGGATTGCGCAACGAACTGGGCAATACGGTGCAATCTGTCGCTCGCGACACGGTAGGTCGCCCGGCTGACGCACGCCTGTTCGAGCGCGATAGCAACGGCGCGCGCGTTCTGCGCCACACGGTCTTGCTGCTGGCGCCAAGCCCGCAAGACCTCGCCATCGCCAAACAACTCAACTTCGAAATTTCGCGCAGCGACAACCTTCCAAGTCTTGGACTAGACGTCGTGCAACTGCGCGCGCCCAGCGACATGGACTCGACCACGGCGCTTGCCACCTTACGCAAGGCCGATCCCTCCGCCACTTTCGACTATGACCACATCTACGATCCGTCGGGTGGAGCTTCTGTTTCGACAAATTCGGCTGCAGGGCCGAGCATAGCGGAACATGGCGCCGTCCTGCCGCGAGAAGCGCGCGTCGGTATGATTGACGGTGGGATTGCACGCCAGCATGGCGCTTTCGCCGCTGCCGCACTCACGACGAAGAACGTCGCGGCGGACGGCAACAGCCCGCCTACCGCGCACGGCACCGCGATCGCCTCGCTGCTGGTAGGACAGGAAGGTGATTTTCAGGGCTATCTCATGGGCGCCAGATTATTCGCCGCCGACGTCTATGGCGGACAGTCCTCAGGTGGCGGCGCACTCGAAATCGCTCGCGCACTGGATTGGCTTGCCGCCAACAACGTCGCCGTCGTCAATGTCAGCCTCGCCGGTCCGGCGAATGCG
>Ga0070712_100000376_pt1 | contig 25334 bp, 19 predicted proteins | sample LARL81metaG_FD_71396 | JGI IMG/M metagenome (GOLD analysis project Ga0070712, IMG submission 71396) | Corn, switchgrass and miscanthus rhizosphere microbial communities from Kellogg Biological Station, Michigan, USA - LAR L8-1 metaG | ecosystem: Host-associated > Plants > Roots > Rhizosphere ...
GCTTCCTGCGCCACCGAACAATCCAGCGCGACATCCGCCGCGGCCGCCAGAGTCGAGATACTTGCTGCCGAGCGTGGGTTATGGCTATCACCCTTTACTTCGCCAAATACCGCATCACCCGTCATGCTGATGAAAGATATTTGCAAACGCTTGATGGTCGCCAGCAATCGTAGGATTTCTTCCGTCTCGCCGCTGGCAGAAAGCGCCAGCACAATATCTCCACGTACTACCATGCCGAGGTCGCCGTGCACTGCGTCCACGGGATGCATGAATAACGCAGGGGTTCCAGTCGAACTCAGAGTCGCCGCAATCTTGCGCGCAATGATTCCACTCTTGCCCATGCCCGTAACGACCACGCGGCCGCTGCAGGCAAAAAGCAATTCCACCGCACGATTGAAGGCCTCCGCCATGGGCCCGGCAATACGATCAGCGAGAGCGCGAAGCGCCTCGGCTTCGATCCGGACTACGTTTTCACCGATATTGTTCATTGAAGAAAAAGATGTTAGCACGCGGGCGAAAGGACTCAGCAATCAGCATTCGCAAATGGCATTCGCTCTCGAGGCATTCGCGGTCGGAGAAAGCATCTAACGTTTTTGCTGCTAGCTGACAGCCTGCTCAAAAATGATCGTCCATATGTTGCACCCGTCCGCCAAGGCTTCGCGCTTGCACAGCTCGATCCCACGGACCCGCCTGCCAGTTATCTTTATGTTTCTCTGGGTGGATCCAGGGCGGCAATGTAATCGATAGATTTACTGCAATAGCCATGGCATAAGGCTCATACAGAGATCTCAGATAACGTAGTTTTTCAACAAACGGATCGCCCTCCCGCAGCCTTACCCCATGTTCGGCAAGGTTCTTTCGCAGGCGATCAAGTTCTTCATCCTGCAATCGTTCCGGGAATTGCGGATTGTAGCGGGCATTCACCACCTGGGCCAAATCCACCACTGCATGTCGAGCCATCGCGAACGTGATTTTGGCTTGTTCGTTGCGTAGTCCGTCTACGCCAGCTATCACGAGCGCGCTACCGTCCAGAATTGTTATCAGCGCTCCCAGCCAGGATTGGTTGTTGTGTTGCGATCTGAAAAAACTCAAGGCCGGATAAGAAAGATGACTCTCCAACACTTCCGCTGCCCAGCGCTCCCAATCACGAAAAATCTGGTCGAGCACCGCCTGCTGGGGACAGTTACCGAATCGTGCCAGCAATTCCGCCGCGCTCGGAGGCGAACCTGCTCGAGCATCAAGAAGCGAAATTTCGATCTCACGACGGGAGAAAGAAGAATAGATTGTCGGCAGATAGCCAATGACGACGCCCAAAAAACCAAAGCCCAGGCCGGCTTCGATCACAGCCAGCGCCCGGGCCACTCCAGAGGCAGGAATGATGTCGCCGTAGCCGAGCGTGAAGAAGGTCTCTCCGCTGTTGTAGACCAACAGACCAAATGAAAGTGATTCACCACTCAATCGGAAGTGTTCTCCCGCGCCGTACTGCAACAAGGCGAAACCCACGATCAGACCAGCGGCCCAAAGAGCCAGCAAAAAAATCAGAGATAAAGGTCCAAAGTATCCGAGGAAGTTTTCCCGGCGAGCCTGGCTTGGAATCCGGCTCGCCATCGAACGCCAGGGAATCCAGGTGCGCCGGTAGAACCAGTTTGTGATGCGGAAGCTACGCCGAACTCGCCGGGGCAGCACGACAGTTTCAAACGCATCCAGCAGGATAGCCAGGATGGAAAGAATTCCGGCGATGGCAGAGAAGATGTGCATCAGGCGATAAGATTCGCGAAAATGTTAGCAGATTTAGCGCGAGCTTCCATCGCCTCCGAACCGGATGGCTTTTCCGGAGGACGCAGAACGGCGGGCAGCATCGAGAATCTCGGACACGATGACATTTGTTTCGAGAGAAGAAGCTGCATCAGGTTTGGCTCCATCCAAAACAACCGCTCTAAGCAGCGCTACCGAATCGTCCGACGGAGCGGCTACTGGTTTAGCTGGTATCTGTTTTTCTTCCTCCCCCTTCAGCCGCACCCGCACGTCATCGTGCCGGACCGTAAACACGTAGCCAGTCTGTCCGTAGACTTCCATGTCCTTGCGATCGAATGGCCAGTTCCAAGAGGCCTGCAAGATCGCCTGCGCCTTTGGGTAGGTAAGGATGATGGTCGCCTCATCATCGACTCGCGGGTAAATTTCAGGCTTGATTCGTTGAGCTACCGCCGTCACCGATGTTGGCCGCTGCCCGTCCATCAGCCAAGTCATCAAATCGGCGCCATAGCACCCGAAGTCATGAAGGGCGCCGTCGCCACCCAGCTTGGGATCGATGAGCCATGCCAGGAACTCGGGTTGTACGTTGATTTCCTGGGGACCCGGATGGCCGTCATGGACAACGACCTTGCGAATATCACCAATCGATTTATCGTGAACCAGTTCGTAGGCCGCGTGGTTGCTGCGGTACCAGGAGGTCTCGTAGTTCACCATCACCTGAATATTCCCTTTGCGCGCTGCCTCGGCAATTGCGTGGGCATCGTCGGCGGTAACCGCCATCGGTTTTTCCATCATCACTGGAATACCGTGCCGCGCACTGAGTTCCACCACTCGCCGGTGATCGTAGGTATTGGTGTAGGCCAACACCGCCTGCGGATGCGTCTTCTGTAGCATGTCTTTCAGGTCGGTAAAGAACAAACTTTTATCAAGGCTGAATTCAGTGGCATAACGAGCCGCGAGTTGCTGGTCTGGCTCGGCGATCGCAATGACCTGAATGTCAGGCTGATGCAGGTACTTCTTGAAAAAACCTTCGACATGCCCGTGAGTTAATCCGGCGATGGCCACCTTAATCGGTTGCGATCCCGCGGACGTTTGTGCGTCAGAAGCAGTAAGGCTCATCAAAAGAAAACCAGCCAGAAGCGTGCTGAAAAGCTGTTTCATTAGGCACCTTGGGAATACGCCGGAGATGGTAGCAGATTCGGCGCTCGAACCCCGCCTAGGGTTTTGCGTGCGCAACCGCGAGCGAATTCTGTATCGCTTGCAGCTCCTTCAACACACCGCGAAGCTTGGTTGATTCCAAGGCGTTGGCTCCGTCGGACTTGGCGTGTAGCGGATTCTCATGCACCTCCATGAACACCCCGTCCACCCCGGCAGCCACAGCCGCGCGCGCCAATAGGGGAATAAATTCGGGCTGTCCTCCACTGACGACATGATCTCCGTCAGCGGCAGAGGAGGGCAATTGGACCGAATGGGTGGCGTCAAAAACCACGGGAACAAACTTTCGCATGATAGCCAGCGAGCGCATATCAACGACCAGATTGTTGTAGCCGAAGCTGGCTCCGCGCTCAGTCACGAAAACTTTGTCGTTACCTGCACTACGGCACTTGTCCACAATGTGCCGCATGTCGGCTGGCGAAACAAACTGGCCCTTCTTGATATTCACGACGCGCTCGCTCATGCCAGCGGCGACCACCAGGTCGGTCTGACGGCAGAGAAAAGCCGGAATCTGAAGGATATCGGCCACCTCAGCCACCTTTGGTACGTCAGCCGTTTCATGTACGTCCGTCAGAATCGGAACGTGCACTTCCTCTTTCACTTTTTTCAGTATGCGCAGTCCTTCTACCAGTCCCGGACCACGATAGCTGCGTATCGAAGTGCGGTTCGCTTTGTCATATGAGGCCTTGAAAATGAAAGGGAAGTTGAGTGAGCGAGCGACCCCCTTAATGACCTCCGCGATAAAAAGCGCGTGCTCTTCGCTCTCGATGACGCAGGGCCCGGCGATGAGGAATAGATTCCCGCCGCCGATCCGTACGGTGTCGATCTGAAAAGACGTGGTCATCGGAGCTTGCGAAACATGAGTCTTAGACTTTTAGCTTTTCGGGCCGATGAAACATCTCGATCTCAGAGGCGGCTTTTTCCGCCCGCCGTTTCAGCCCGAACTCGTATGCAGCGCCGACAAAAGTCTTGAACAGCGGGTGCGGCTCCAGTGGCTTCGACTTGAATTCGGGATGGAACTGGCACCCAATAAAGTGCGGATGGTTGGGCAACTCTACCATTTCGACATACGTTCCGTCCGGGGTTGACCCGGAAATGCGCAGTCCGCCTGCAGTTAATGTCTCTTCATACTCACGATTGAATTCGTAGCGATGCCGGTGGCGCTCGCTGATTTCAAGTTGCCCGTAGATTTTGTGCGCAAGAGTGCCGGGCTCAATCTTGCAGGGCCATGCCCCCAGGCGCATGGTGCCGCCCAGTTCTTCCACCCCGCGCAATTCGCGGAGTTTATAAATCACCCGGTGCGGGGTCGCGGGATCGAACTCGCTGGAGTTGGCATCGGCCAGACCGCAAACGTTGCGGGCGAACTCAACGCAGGCGGTTTGCATACCCAAACAAATGCCAAAATACGGGACTTTGTTTTCCCGTGCGTATCGAATCGCGATCAGCATCCCTTCAATACCACGCTTGCCAAATCCGCCCGGTACCAGCAACCCGTCATAGCCGGCGAGTTGTTCTTCGAAAGTGCGATCTCCCGTCTCAAGCCCTTCGGCTTCAATCCAGTTCAGATTCAGTTTCAGATTATGCGCGAGCGCCCCGTGAATCAGCGCCTCCTTCAGCGACTTGTAAGAGTCTTCGTATTCCACGTATTTGCCGACAATCCCGATGGTGACTTCCGCCTTCGGGTTGTAGACGCGCTGAACGATATCCTCCCAGTTTTTCAAATCGCGGTCCTTGGCTTCGAGACGTAGGTATCGGAGCACCAGCGAATCAACCCCTTCACGGGAGAAAACCAGGGGGACCTCGTAAATAGAGGCAACATCCTTGGCAGTGATCACTGCCTCTTCTTCCACATTGCAGAAGAGCGCAATTTTAGATTTGATCTCTTTCGAGAGAAACCGGTCGGTACGGCAAAGGAGAATATCGGGTTGAATCCCAATGCTCAACAATTCCTTCACTGAGTGCTGCGTCGGCTTGGTCTTAAGCTCCTGGGCCGCAGCGATGAAGGGCACTAACGTGACGTGCATGAACAGGGTATGGTCGCGTCCCAGCTCCTGTCGCATCTGCCGGATCGCTTCCATAAATGGCAAAGACTCGATGTCGCCGACGGTTCCTCCTACTTCAACAATGGCTACATCGACGTCCTGAGCCACCTTTTTCATGGCAGCCTTGATCTCATTGGTCACGTGAGGAATTACTTGAACAGTCTTGCCTAAATAGTCGCCTCGACGTTCTTTGGCGATAATCTGCTCGTAAATCCGGCCGGTCGTCCAATTGTTGTCACGTGAGAGCTTCGCATGGGTGAAGCGTTCATAATGACCAAGATCGAGATCGGTTTCGGCACCATCGTCGGTGACGAAAACCTCGCCATGCTGGAACGGCGACATCGTTCCGGGGTCGACGTTCAGGTAAGGATCAAACTTCATGAGGTTAACTTTCAGCCCACGGCTTTCCAGCAGGCAACCCATCGAGGCTGCCGCCAGTCCCTTGCCCAATGAAGACACCACGCCACCGGTCACAAAGATGTACTTTGCCGACATCGATTCCTCACCTTAAATTGTCTTTGAGATTTTGTGCAGGATGGGTGCACGACTGATTATGCCAGAAAAGCTTACTAGTGCCTAGTTGAAGTTTTGAAGTCAAAGCGATCGTTTCCGTTTGCACAGTGGTTCGCTCCGACTGCACCGGTCTCGTGGCAGTTGTTATAGAAGCGGGAGGCGGCGAGGTGCCTTCAGAATTCGATTCCCGGAGTACACTGGCATCGGCTGGCCGCATCCAACAATTGGGGCAAATAACTCCATGCGTCGACTTCGACACCTTCTGATCGCTCTTCTCGGGGGAATAGCTTTGTGCTGGTTGACGTCGTTCGCCTGCGCTCAGGAGCTTGCCAAGCGCCTGATCCTGAAAGACGGCTCTTACCAACCCGCCACGAAGTGGGAGGTTAAGGGCGATCGCGTCCGTTACCTGAGCGCTGAGCGCAACGAGTGGGAGGAAGTGCCTAATTCCATGGTGGATTGGGCGGCCACGGACAAATACGAGAAAGACAGGGCTGCCGGTAAACCTGCGCCGGAAGCGGAGGCCCTCGATAAGGAACTCGAAGCTGAGCGTCAGGCCGACGAAGCCAGGTCGCCACATGTGGCTCCGGGTTTGCGCTTGCCGGATGATGGTGGCGTCATTTTGCTCGACACGTTCCAGTCCCAGCCCCAGTTAGTGGAGTTGCAGCAAAGTAGCGGCGAACTTCACAGGGACGTTAAGGGCAACATCCTGCGCGCCACCATCAACCCGGTTGCCAGCGCAAGACAGAACATCGAACTTCCCGGATTGCATTCGAAGATCCAGGCGCACGTGGCCGTCCCAGCGATCTACGTCAACGTCGCGCAACAAGACCAGCTCGACAAGGCGACCCAGATCGCCGAAAAATCCAAAGAGCAGGAACTCCCCTGGGACCGCTTCCGTGTGGTGCGTCTGCAACCGAAGCAGGACAAGCGCGTTGTTGGGAACATCAAAATTGCCATTTATGGCAAGGTGAGCCAGGAGCAAAACCTGGTACCGACAACAGCCGCAAAGATTACCGGCGGATGGGTGAAAGTGACTCCGACCAGCCCTTTTGAACCGGGCGAGTATGCGGTGATCGAACTATTGGGAAAAGAGGGCATGAATCTGTACGTGTGGGATTTCGGAGTGAACCCATCCGCTGCCGCAAACGCGACCGCGTGGAAACCTGACGCCTCAGCCACCCAGCCTGTTTCAGATAAGCCAAAAGAATTGGAAAAGAGATAGCGCTCAACCTTATTTCAATTTCTCTGCTTCTTCCAGGATCCGTTCCCACGCCCTTTCCACGTGGCGAACCTCCGTATTCGTCTGACCTACACAAAAACGCAGGGTCAGGCAGTCATTCAGGCGGGTATGCGTCAGATAAAGATCGCCGCTGCGATTGAGCTGGTCCATTATCACTTGATTCATCTGGTCGCCCCCTTTGTGTCGGAAACACACGAGGTTCAGGGGTACAGGTGCGGCTAGTTCAAAGCGGGCGTCTTTCTCGATCCATTTGCGAAAATTCTGTGCGAGTTCAACATGACGACGGATGTGATGCTGCAATCCTTGCACTCCATAGTGCCGAATCACGAACCACAGCTTGAGCGACCGAAAACGCCGGCCTAACGGAATTTGCCAATCGCGATAATCGATGACTGCGCCAGTTTCAGTCGCCTTGTTCCGCAAATATTCCGGCAGAACGCTCAACGTCTGAATCAGCGCCTTGCGATCGGCAACGTAAACACAGTCGCAATCGAAGTTGGTGAACATCCATTTGTGCGGATTGAAGCAATAGCTGTCGGCCTCCCCCAGACCGGCATGGATGTGGCGAAACTCGGGGCAAAGCGCCGCAGTGCCAGACATTGCGGCATCGACGTGAAGCCATAATCTGTTTTGCTGGCAAATGCGCCCGATTGCCGGGACAGGATCGATTGCGTTAGACGAAGTCGTTCCGATGGTAGCACAGACAAAGAATGGAATCAGACCGACGTTTCGGTCTTGTTCGATCTGGCGGGCGAGCGCCTCCGGCCGCATAGCAAAAAATTCGTCCACCTCGATGCAACGCAAATTATTCTTGCCAATGCCGGCGATTTGCGCGCCTTTTTCCAACGAAGAATGTGCTTGCGCTGACGTATAAGCCACCAACTTTCCATCGCAGCCGCGGGCGTTGCTCGCAAAGTTCGTCGCCCGTTCCCGCGCAGCCAGCAGGGCACAAAGCGAGGCGCTCGAGGCCGTATCTTGGATCACCCCTCCTCCGCTGCTTGTCGAAAGAAATTTCTTTGGCAGATCCAGCATATGGACTAGCCAGTCCAGCACGTGCGTCTCCAGCTCGGTGCAAGCCGGACTGGTGGCCCACAACATCCCCTGCACGCCCAGACCAGAAGACAGCAAATCTCCGAGAATGGCTGGGCCGGAAGCGTTCGAGGGAAAGTAAGCGTAGAAGTTCGGTGACTGCCAGTGAGTGATACCAGGAAGAATCAGCTTTTCAATATCCGCCAGGATGGCGGGAAAATTCTCACCCTGCATCGGAGGATCGCTCGGCAATGACGCCCGGATCTGGCCGGGTTCGGCTCGCGACAGCACGGGAAGCGATTCGATGCGGGTGTAGTAATCGGCAATCCAATCCACCACGGAATGTCCGTGGCGCCGGAACTCATCAGGCGTCATGTGAAACGACTTCTCAGTGGCCATTCGTTCTCCTGGCGGACTGAATAACATTTAGCAAAGCGGCAACGATTGCAGTTGTCCGTAATACACCAGAGTGTTGTATTCGAACGCTACCCGTCCATTCGTGTGGTGAGAATCGAAAATCTGTCGCAGTTCCTTGAGCATGGGCGCGTAAGCCACGTCGTCGGACTGCGGAGTGTAGGAGGAAGAGAGCAACCTGCCTTCAAGCCCTTGATAGTCGAATTGTTGCCGATATTCGAACGTGTGGACCTGCCATGGGGAAGGCGCGAAAAACGTTTCGATTTCCTTCGTCGTGCGCTCGTGCCGGACGCTTTCGTAGTCAGTTCCATAACTAAGCAGCAATTTCTCGAAGGAGCGCAAAAATGGGGATGAATCGAGACGCCGCTCATTCCACAACAGCACGCTCCAGCCACCCGACTTGAGAATACGGATGAACTCCTGGCGAGCCTTGGGACGGTCAAACCAATGGGCCGCTTGGGCCGCCGTGACGATGTCCACCGAGTTATCAGGGAGAGTGGTCTGTTCTGCTGTTCCCTCCACACTGGCGAACTTCGGGTAAGAGCGGAGGAATTCCTCGCCCGCCCGGCGCATGTCCGCGTTAGGCTCAACTCCGACGACGCGATTGCCATTCTCCAGCAGCATGCGCGTGAAAAGTCCTGTGCCAAAGGCTACATCAGCAATCACCGCATCGGTTGTCAGTCCACACTCTTTCTTCATTAAATCGATCACTTCCGGAGGATAGCCGGGCCGATAGCGAACATAATTCGCCACGCGGGAGGAAAAACGCTGGGTAGGATCTTTCACAACCATAAACTAAGTTTATCGCGGAGTCTGAATCCAGACACAAGCAGGGAATACGCTCGAGCCCGATTCTTCCGGCTTCGCTCAGCCCGGTCTCGCCCATCTGGCGCGAGTGAAGCTCAACCGTCATTCGCTCAAACTCCCCTGAATTGTTAAATTAGAGTTTATCTATGCGATTGGTCGTTAAAGTCGGTACTAGTCTTATCGCGCCTGGAGGCCGCATCGACACCACGCGGATGCGCGCGCTGGTCGACCAGCTTGATCTTTCTCGGCACGAATACTTGATTGTCAGCTCGGGCGCAATCGCTTCCGGCATGGCCCATCTAGACCTCAGCGAGCGTCCTGCCACGGTGCCTCTTATGCAGGCATGCGCAGCAGTTGGCCAGAGTTTGTTGATGCATACTTACGAGCAGCTCTTTTTTGGCAAAAAAGTGGTCGCCCAACTCCTTCTTTCCAGCGACGACTTTACCTCGCCAGTCCGGTACCGCAATCTGCAGAATGCGCTGCATGAGTTGCTAAAGCTCGGCGTGGTTCCGGTCGTAAATGAGAATGACAGTGTTTCGGTGCGCGAACTGGTGGGAGCTTTCGGTGACAACGACGAACTGAGCGCGTTGCTCGCCACCGCGGTCAAGGCCGACTGGTTGCTGCTGCTCACTGATGTAGATGGCTTTTACGTACCTGATGGGAAGAGGCCCCGGCTGCTGCGCACGGTTCGCAAACTTACTCCGGAGATGGAAGCTCTATGTAACGGCAAAGGCAGGCTGGGAACAGGTGGGATGCAATCCAAGTTGCGGGCCGCCAAACTCGCCAGCGAAGCCGGTGCAAGGGTTGCCATCGCCAACGGACACGATGCACAGGTCATCCTCGGGGCTCTCGAACGGAAGATTGGGACCTACTTTCCGCCAAAGCCCAGGAAAGCCTCCCATGGCAACTAGCCTTAAGACGCCAATCTCGACCCACGACAAACTGTCGCGCGCGAAGCAGGCGGCCGCGCATCTGGCACAGCTTACGACGGCGCAGAAGAATGACCTTCTGTTGGCCATGGCAGACGCCATCGCGGCAAATTCTGCCAGCATCATTGAAGCCAATCATCTGGATCTCAATCGTTCCGGATTAGCCGGCGCCATGCGGGACCGTCTCCTTCTCAATCCCGAACGCATTGCAGCGATGGTCGCAGGTGTACGCGAGGTCGCGGGCCTTTCTGATCCGGTGGGTGCGACCTTGGAGGAGTGGACGCGGCCGAACGGTTTGCGTATTCGTAAGGTGCGAGTGCCGCTGGGAGTTGTGGGAGTGATTTACGAATCACGACCCAACGTGACTGTTGATACGGCTTCGCTCGCGCTCAAGACTGGTAATGCCATCGTCCTACGGGGCGGCAAGGAAGCGGTCTACAGCAATGAGAAGTTGGTAGAAATCATGAGCACCTCTATCAGGACGCCAGGAGCAACATTAGACGGTGCCATCGAGCTCCTGGACTCGAGCACTCGCGACTCTGTCCGTGAGCTGATTAAAGCCCGCGGACTGGTAGACGTTCTGATCCCACGTGGTGGTCCCGGCTTGATTTCGTTCGTGACTGAGAATGCCACAGTCCCGGTAGTAGAAACCGGGGCGGGGAACTGCCACATTTTTGTGGACGAGTCCGCCGATCTCGACATGGCCGACCGCATCGTGATCAATGCCAAGACGCAGCGTCCATCCGTCTGCAATGCCGCAGAGAAACTGCTGGTGCACGAGCGGATCGCGGAGCAATACGTTCCCCATATTGTGAAGAAGTTGCTGGAAAAAGGCGTCGAGGTAAGAGGCGATGAGGACGCCGTTCGCATTGCAGCTGGAATGAATATACGTCCTGCGGAGCCCGAAGATTGGGCGAAAGAGTATCTGCGGCTTTGCATTGCCATTCGGATTTTGGCTAATCTCGAAGAGGCGATTGAGCACATCAATCGATATTCCACGAAAAACTCGGAAGCCATCGTGACCCGCGACGAAACGCGGGCGCGGTTGTTTCTAAAACTCGTCGATTCGGCGGTCGTCTACTGGAATGCTTCCACCCGGTTTTCCGACGGAGGAGAATTCGGCTTTGGCGCCGAGATGGGCATCAGCACCCAGAAGTTGCACTGCCGGGGTCCGTTTGCCCTGGCGGAATTAACTTCCATGAAATACGAAGTGATTGGTACCGGGCAGGTCCGATAGGTACGGAAAATATACGTCGCTGGATCTACCGTTCCTGAATCCGATTTGTCGGGGACCCGGCCAAACTGAAAATGAGGTGATCTAGCGTTGTTGCAGCCCGGCGACTTGGCTCCCGACTTCGACACTCCTCTGCTGATCGGCGGCGTCAAAAAACAGTTTCGTCTCTCCGACCACCGCGGCAAGGAAAATCTGGTGCTCGCCTTTTACCCCGTGAATTGGGAGCGGATTAGCGCTCAGCAAATGGTCGCTTATCAGGTTGAGCGGGAAAAGTTCCTACAGCGCCAGGCCGAAATCGTTACGATCAGCGTCGACCACATCATGAGCACGACGTCATGGGAGCGCGAAATTGGGCCGTTCGATTTTTTAATGTGCAGCGATTTCTGGCCGCACGGGAAAGTAAGCTCTCTTTATGGAGTATTGCGGGAAGCCGATCCTCTGGCCGGAGCCAGCGATCGTGCGATTTTTGTGGTCAATAAGGCGGGAAAGATCATTTTCAGCCGCGCGTATGCCTTGGATGAGCTGCCCGATATGAATGAGACGCTGGACATATTGCCACGACCATAAGCGTACATGCGGCTGTCTCGGTTTCGCCTGAATGAATGTCTACTAGGAGCACGATGAAATTTATTTCCGCGTCGGTGCTATTCCTTCTCATCTTCCCTACGCTCAGCAGCACATCGCAGTCTGTTCCGCCGCCCGCCACTTCAGCCCGTCTTTTCGGATTTCGCAATTCCGCTAACGAGATGGCACAGGAAATCCGCTTCATGGTTGTGCCTGATCCCAAGCTCGCGGAAGACCATCTCCGCATCCTGACTCAGGCTCCGCATATGGCCGGAACGCTGGAAGACAAAGCCACAGCCGATTACGTTACCCAGAAGTTCCGCGACGCGGGGCTGGAGACAGAGATCGTCGAATACCGCGTCTGGATGAACTACCCGGCGGAAATTAGCCTGGAGGTGACCGGGCCACCGGGAGTTATTATGCACGGTCCCACCCGGGAGCGGGTAAACGGTGATCCCTACCAGGATGATCCTCGTGTCGTGACGCCGTTCAGCAGTCTGTCGCCGTCAGGTGACGTGGAAGCCGAAGTGATCTATGCAAACTACGCATCGCCGGATGATTTTCAAAAACTGGAGCAGATGAAAATTGATGTTCGCGGCAAGATCATCCTCGTGCGATATGGGAAAAATTTCCGAGGCGTAAAGGCGCTGGTCGCGCAAGAGCATGGCGCCGCAGGTCTTCTGATCTATTCAGACCCGGCCGACGACGGCTGGCGGCAGGGAGACAAGTATCCGCAGGGCCCTTGGCGTCCCGACACTGGCGTACAGCGAGGCTCTGTCGGGTACATTTTCCACTTCCCCGGCGATCCGACCACGCCCGGCATCGCTTCCGTGCCCTCACTTCCTGATTCGAAACGGACGCCTCCCGATCAGTCAGCGGAATTGCCGAAAATTCCCTCGACACCGATCTCGTACGCTGACGCCTGGCCCATACTCGAGCACCTTGGCGGGCCGGACTCGCCTCGCGACTGGCAAGGATCGCTTCCTTTCACTTACCACGTTGGACCGGGCCCGGTAAAGGTGAAGTTGCACCTCAAGCAGGACTATCAGTTTCGGACCATCTGGGATGTGATCGGGCGAATACGCGGAAGCGATCTGCCTGACGAGTGGGTGGTTGCCGGGAATCATCGCGATGCATGGGTCTACGGCGCAGTCGATCCGAATAGCGGCACTGCCGCAATGCTCGAATCAGTGCATGGAATTGGTGAATTGCTGAAGTCCGGCTGGAAGCCCAAGCGATCCATCGTATTCGGTAGCTGGGATGGCGAAGAAGAAGGACTGATGGGCTCCACCGAATGGGCGGAGCAGCATGAAGCAGAACTGGCCAATGCCATTGCTTACCTCAACATGGATGCAGCGGTTTCCGGTCCGAAATTCGGCGCGTCGTCGGTACCAACCCTCAAACAGTTTCTCCGCGATGTCACCAAGGTGGTTCCTGGACCGAAAGGTGGAATGCTTTACGACGATTGGCAAAAATCCGGCCAGGCGGGTCCCGACACTGACCAGAGACCTACGCAGGACATTCGCGGCACCGCCTCGCACGGCAAGTCCGATATTGCCGTGGGCGATCTGGGTAGTGGGTCAGACTATAGCGTGTTCCTGCAACATTTAGGCATACCCTCGTCAGACATGAGTTCGTCAGGTTCGTACGGGGTTTACCATTCGGTTTTCGACAACTTTAACTGGTTTAAGAAATTCGGCGATCCTGATTTTGTTTACGAGCAGGAGATGGCAAGGGTCTTTGGCGTCGCAACCATTCGCATGGCTGACGCGGATGTGTTGCCCTACGACTATGAAGAATATGGCAAAGAAATCGGCGCCTATGTTGACGCTGCCCGCAGGAAAGCTGGCGGCGTTTTCGGCAGCCAGACGCCAAATTTTTCCGAGGCCGCCCGGGCCGCGCATCAGTTCGAGCAGGCAGGAACGAAGACCTTGCACAACCAACAGAATCCCAATCGCGACTCCGTCAAACTCAATCAAAGTCTGCGCCAGGCGGAACGTGCCTTGCTGATCCCTGAGGGACTGCCTGATCGACCCTGGTTCCGGCATGCTATTTATGCGCCTGGACAATATACGGGCTACGCCGCGGTGGTGATCCCTGGCGTGAATGAGGCCATTGATAAGCATGATCTGGAGCGTACCCGTCAACAATTAGCAGTCCTCGTAGCGGCGCTTAACCGGGCGACTAAGGTTTTAGAAACCTCTCGCTAGAAAGCTCTCGCAGGTTGCTATTCCTCGGCGACTTGCGCCATTCAAAACTAGCGGCACAACGACAGCTTGGCTTTTTATTCGCTGATCCATCCGAATTCTCTGTTCTGTGATTAAAATTGAAGCACGCCGAAGATTTTCATGTTTGGCGACGTCTATCGCTGTGATCGGTCTACGTTATCCCGTTTTCATCGGAGGAGAAGATTGAAGGCTAGAACCCTCTCATTTGCCACTTTTGCCATCGCCGCTTTTTGTTTGACTCCATGGATCGCGGCTCAGGACTCGAATTTTCACAACGCACCGGCCTCGGCCAAGGAGATGAAAAATCCTTACGAGAGCCAACCTGCCGCCGCCCAGCCGCTTTATCATTTGCACTGTGCTCGTTGTCACGGCGAAAACGGAGAAGGGTCGGGAAATATCCCTCCGTTGGTGGAAGACAAAATCAAAGCGGCAACTCCCGGAGAGATATTCTGGTTCATCACTAAGGGTGATGTGAGCAATGGCATGCCGTCGTGGGCAAAGCTGCCGCAGCGCCAGCGCTGGCTGATCGTAAACTACGTCAAAGTTATCGGATCCCCGGAGGCAGCACAATCTAAAGCTGCGCCGGCCGCGCCAGAAAAGGCTGCCCGCCTCAACGCTCCTCCGCCCATGCCGCCCTTCACCGACTATCGCTATGAGACGCCCGGAAAGACCAGGAAGATTACATTGAAAGACCTGCCTACACCTTTCGTGACCCCCTCCGCCGAGAACGCACCGCAAGTGGTCGCTCGCCCGGAAGGTGCGTGGCCGAAGGTTCCTCAAGGCTTCAAAGTAGACGAGTATGCCGGAAGCCTCGAAGATCCTCGCATGATTCGCAGAGCGCCCAATGGCGATTTCTTTGTAGCCGAAACTAAGGCCGGCAACATCAGGATTTTTCGCGGAATCACTGGCACAGGCAAACCTCTGCAGGTAGCGCTTTTTGCCAACCGATTAAACCAGCCCTTCGGCATTAATTTTTATCCTCCGGGCCCGAACCCAGAGTGGGTGTACGTTGGAAACACTGACTCTGTTGTGCGTTTCCCCTATCAGAATGGAGATTTGCAGGCTCGGGGACGGGTGCAGCATATCGCTGATCTGCCTGACAAGGGAGGCCACTCCACACGCGACGTCCAGTTTTCGCTCGATGGGAAAAAGATGTACGTCTCGGTGGGCTCGGCTTCCAATGTCGACGATCCGGATGTAACCCCCGCCGAGAAGAATCGAGCCGATGTTCTCGAATTCAACCCCGATGGCTCGGCCATGCGAGTGTTTGCTTATGGCATTCGCAACTGCGTTGGGCTCGGTGTCAATCCAAAGACTGGCGAATTATGGTGCTCAGTCAACGAGCGAGACGGCTTGGGAGATAACCTGGTCCCTGATTACATAACCCACGTGCAGGATGGCGGCTACTATGGCTGGCCGTGGTGGTACATGGGTGGCCATCAGGACCCGCGTCGCAAAGGCACACACCCGGAACTGAAGGACAAAGTCATAACTCCGGACGTAATCTTGAACCCGCACAACGCATCGCTGGGGATAACGTTCTACGATGGCAAGCAATTTCCGGCGGAATATCAGGGAGATATTTTCGCAGCCGAACACGGTTCCTGGAACCGGGCAGTTCGCGTGGGGTACGAACTGATTCGGATACCGCTCCACCAAACTGGACATGCCACGGGAGAGTACGAGGATTTCATGACCGGTTTCGTCGTTGACAACGAGCATGTCTGGGGACGTCCGGTAGCCGTAGCCGTCGCTCCCGATGGCTCGCTTCTAGTCACTGACGATGCCGCAAATTGCATTTGGAGGATCACTTCGACGGCAAAATAAACGCCAGGCAAAGATGCCTGGCGCGTTTGTTTCGATTGTCACCGAGTGCTAGACTTTGTGTGCCTCAACCGAGCGGGAGTAGTTCAGCGGTAGAACGCCAGCTTCCCAAATCTGTCCTATCCAACAAAAACGACAACTTAAGAGTGCTCCGAAGGACTGCCAAGTCATTGAAAGCTCGTGATGGGCGTGACCGCGTGCGGGTACTGATGCGGGTGTAGCATACCACCCTGGAGGTGGACAGACCCTAATGGGAGCTCTCAGGATGGGTGATCGGACTGTATTCCTGCGCAGAGGCAAAGGCACGAGCGACACGGTCAACGTCTGTGACGCTGACAATCGAGTGAGCAAATACGAATGGAAAGTCCGTGTGTTCAAACCGAGGACGGTTACAGAGAATGATCTGGCACGATTTAATGACGTGCCGTCGATGATTGAATGGCTGAAGAATCAACCTGACGTAGTGGTCGAAAAGTCCGACGTGGAACCATCCCCGTGTGTCTCCGAGCGAGAAATCCCACTGCTATCCGAAGCCGCTTACGATGCAACCAGCGATCCGTGGATGCAGGAAGCGAAATGGCTGGTCGAACACTCTTTGGAACAACTCGCTCACGAGGTAATGGAGTTCCCGTATTTACATCGTCGCGAACATTCATTGCATGCGCGTCTCTTCGCGATGCTTAGTGCTCACCCGCACTTCTCAAGGTTATTTCCGCTGGGTAATACAGGGGCTTTTTCACAGACGATTCACAAAGAGTGGCCTGAAACGAAGGCTGAAGAGGGCCACCGGCGTGGCAACTTCGATCTCGCAATCCTGGCCCCAGCCCAACTGAAAGCCGCGCGGATCGCTGATTTTCTAGCTGGGCTAATACCCGCTCCCATTGTGATTGAAATCGGCCTGGACTACGGTGCAACCCATCTGGCAGAAGACGAGGAGAAACTCTTGAACAGTGAGGTTCAATATCCTTACCTCGTTCACATCGAAAGGGAACGCTATCGCGATCCTAAAATAGACCGAATCCTTCTAAAGCCTAGCGGCGGAATCCGTACGATTTACGTTCATGTTCTTTACGGCGAAACATTCTATAAAATGATTTTGGATACAGATTTTCAGTCCAAGCAAATGGCCCACTTTTGAGTCTTCATTCTACCGATGAAGCCAACCGAAGTTGAGGCACTTCTGCACGCGGCAGCAACTTTGGCTTCTCGCCTTGAAGCACTGATCTGAGGTTGCCGGGATTGATGAGGGTCCCACTGCTCGACCTGATAATGCTCCCACCGTATTCGCAGCAAAATCAGTTTTTCCTAGGATTCCGGCTGTGGCGAACACCTCGAGGTCGACGAACTTTGGGCCGCTTGGCGCGGCCCATTCTTTTTTGGGATTGAGCCGACTTCCGTTTGGAACCTACGTCGAGGCGCTTAGGTCGAGAAGAGCTTGGTCCGACTCGCCTTCGTCTGGAGTTTTTTTTTCCTCCTCTGTTGGGGCGGGTACGTCCGCGAGGGTGAACAACGGACTCTTTATAATGCGATCCAGGTTGGCAGCCAGTTGCGGTGCCATTTCTAGACTCTTCTCGATTGTCCACAGGACCTGCAACAGTTCGTCGGTCAGATCGGCGGTCCAACTCTTCGGACGTATCTCATCTAGCGGTGAAGATGATTTTCCAGTTCTCTCCTGCATCCGGTAGCCGAGCCACGAATGCACAGGGTGAAACCCAGAAATCTCATAGTCAAAGACAGGTTTGCTAACCGGCCTGAAGACTCCATCTCCAACAAGGAGGGACTGAGTTGTTTCGTCGTATTCGTATTTGTTCGGGTACTTGTCTTTATCGCCACCGATGCCTTTCACACATTTGGCTTTGCCAGTAGGAATGCTACCTTTTGTTCCTTGTTCCGGAACCATTCCCTCACCGAATGTGTGAACGTTAATCATTTGCTTGCCCAGATTTCGCGCTCGCTCGAATGTCACTTTATCCTTTGTGAAAGGAATACGTGGTCCAGGAATGTGCAACTCCTCAGCGAAGAGGTCCGTGTACGAGGGACTTGCAAGGATCGAGTAGCAGTAGGCAAATAGATCCTCTGGAAGTACCGCAGAGCCGTATACCGTCTGGAGTTTCTTGAGAAATCCATGATTGATGTTGGCGTGCTTAGCGTCCTTGTCTCGCCAGAGTGGAATCACATCCTTAGCTCCACGATTGCAAAAGAAGTGAAGGTCTGGAACCTCGACCGAGGCCATTGCAGCGGGACCACTTCCAAGCTCAGCAGTCAGGAGACTGGTCAAGAAAAGCTGGGAATCGCTCAGTGATCGCCACAAACTGGGGCGGGGGAACTCGACGACGCGATTATCTGGAAGAATCCACTGGCGGTCGAAGCTTCTACACCCAAAACGTACGGGCGTCATCGGCTGGGCGCTCGCGTCCAGGTTTGCCAGTATCGGGAGCTTCTCCATTGTCAAAATATCGCGATAGGTCTTCCCGATTGATTTGTCCCTGGTCTCAAAGAGAGCTTTAGCTCTGTCTTCATAGGGGAGTCCGACGAGCGCCTCCCAACGCTGGATAAGGAGGTCTGGGACTTCCGCTACGGGCCATTTTCTCTTCATTTGTACGCCTGAAATCTGCCACGGGAATATATTCGTCATTAGCGGCCAGTCGTTGTACTTGGTCGTGATCACTGGCATGAATACGTCGGTCCATCCGGTTGGACAGTCCTGCCAAACCAGCGCATCGAAGCCCTCAATCGCGTTCAGCCTCGTATATTTGTCGTCCCGTGAACCCGTGATTCGGGAATAGTGAACAGTTGCGGGCTTGTCCGACTGAGCCTGTCCGTAACGAACTCCGACTGCGATCACAACAGGCGTCTGAATGTTGAAGACGTTCTCTGTCTTCCTCGCCCCGAGGCTGCTCCCTTCGAGGTCGATGAGCCAAAGCTCGTCGAATAGCATCCTCATCATCTTCCGCATTCCAACAAATCCCGGACCGACCAGGTAGGACGATGCCGTGATGAAAGAGATAATCCCAGGACCGTTGTTCTGTTCCAAGACCTTCCACAGTGCCCATCGCCAGAAGTAGACGTAGTCGTTGTACAGGTTCTTAATGTGAACTCCGTTGTCTACCTTACGAGCAAGCATTAGAAAGTCCTCAAGAATAGGCTTCGGCGAGTGCTTGCTGTCTCCTTTCCGAACCCAGCCTCCTTTACGTTCTATGCCTTTATCACCTGGAGCAATGACTTGTCGGTCGTAAGGAGGATTTCCGATACAGACTAGGACGTTCACTTTTTCTTTCACTTCCCTGGCGCGTCGATGCTCTTCAGCAAGAGGCTTCTGAAAGAGGGGCACCACTCCTTTCGGCTCCGAATATGGTGATTCCAAGGTGTCGGTCAGATAGACATGGATTCCATCTTTCGGAAGCGTCCCACCTGCGCTTACTACCTGTTGCGTAAGACGGAGATGGGCAACGGCGTAGGGTCCAACCAGTATTTCAAATGCATTGATGTTGACGGCCATCTGGGAGGCGTAGCCACCTACCGCTCCAACTCCGTACTTCTTTTCAACCGCCCGAAATCCCTTCTGCATCGCTGCGAGCGGGTACGCCCCAGTCCCAGCGCCGGGGTCCAGAACGACAACTTTCTTGTCCCCGAATCCCAACTCTTTCTTGAAGCGTTGCTGCAGGAGGTCTTCAACGAGTTCACATTGGCAACGAATCACCTGAACAGGGGTGTAATAGGCTCCTCTGTCCTTCCGCAACTGGGGGTCGTAAGCGGCTAGGAAGTGTTCATAGAAGTACAGCCAAACGTCTTCATCCTTCTTCTTGAGAAGTTCTACGTTAACTTCCGAAATGGTTCGTTCGAGCAGTTCGATTCCGAGGTTGATTTCTTTTCGAACTTGCTGGTCAGCAAGAACACGCAGGGTCTGCGCCAAGAGCTGATGGCCCTTGTCAATAGCATCAGCGGCTGCGTTGGGAGTGATTTCCTTCTTTCCGGTCAGTCGGGCCAATAGCAGGGCATAGGTAAGAGTCTGGGCATAGGAGTCTGCGAACTGGGCATCGTCAGCCTCAGGGAAAAGGATGGCCCGCCACTCTTTTGCGAGCTGGCGAAGGTTCGAGTTCTTCTTTCCAATCGTCGTAAGAACGTCTTCTTTTAGAAGATGACACAATGGAGCCAGTTCTTCTGCCAGTTTCTGCGGCGAAGACGGCACAATCGGGTGCCACATCAGGAAGTTCAAAAACAGCTTTCTCAGTTCGTCTGGCGCTTCGTCCCCAATCGCTTTTGGACCAGATTTTGTAACGTCACCTTCAAACTCGACGACTTCTCCGATTCGCTCTCCGGACCGATATAGCGCCCATTCGTTTCCGTCTGTGTACATGAGATTGGGCAACTGAGCGAACTTCTTTGCTTGTTTTCCATCCGCTCCTTTGAACCTTTCAGTCCTGGCACCCTTGCTTGGTGCCTTCAACTCAATGTGGCCCGCCAGGAGCTTATCGACAAAGACCGCGATGTCAGGCCGTCCGAAGTCGAGTTGAGCCTCAGTTCGTGAATCGACTTCTCCTCCGACGAGGGACTTTCCACATGACGCCAGCAGAGTCTTGACCGGAGCCTTGAGCTGGTCTTCGGGCTGCGCCGCCGCCTTGAGTGCGAAGTTCCTTTTCAGTTCGGACGCAAATGTATCTAGAACGGACACGAAGTGGTCCAATGCGATACTCATGGTGGCAATAAGTTTACACGTCCGATTTCAGCCGCGAAATCGAGCGCGACCTAAAGAGTAAACAAAGCCAATGATCCGGTAGGTGTTGCCAACTTGCGAGAGAATGTCTGGGCACGCATGTCAAATCGGAGTTTCCCTATGCAAGGATTCAACTTGAAAGACGCTGGCACACCGGAACTGTTGAGCCTGTTTGCTCAAGTCCTCGACCAGTTGCGTGATCGTGAAGTTGTGCGAAGCGGAAACGATCCCGTGGCTGATTATTGCGAATCCCTGGTCGTGCGGGCATTGAATCTGGCCCGGAAAGGCGGCTCGAACAAAGGCTGTGACGCTCTGGATGATTTAACTGGCAAGCGCTATGAGATCAAAGGTCGGCGCATAACTAGATTCAATCCATCGACCCAGCTCAGTGTTTTCCGCGAGCTCGATTCTTGTCATTTTGATTATTTGGCGGGAGTTCTCCTCGACAGCGACTTCACTGTCACTCGCGCCTGTTGTGTGCCGTGGGCCGTCGTGAAGGAGTGCGCCACATACCGCAACCACGTCAACGGCTGGATAATGCATCTCGCGCCATCTGTGTGGGAGCGATCTGGTGTTCGTGACATTACGCAGGAACTGAAGAGGGCGCAGAGTGAGTGGCCTTGACCCAGGAGACAATCGAACATACCAAGCAGGGTAAGGCAGTTCTCATCCAGATGGTCAGCCTTTGACACAGCGGCATTCCTTTATGTTCGATCACTTCATATAGTGCTGCTGATGCTTTGCGAGCGGCCTCCAAGTTTTCGTAAGGTCCGTGCCATTGTGCATGGCGAGGATCATATCCTCCAGTGCGACCTTTTCCATCGTTGCAGTTTCCACACGAGCCTTTATGTATGACGGCCTTTCGTGGTCCCGCTTGCCAGTTTTCGTAGATGTAGAACATGCCGCTGCTCTCCCGTTTTCTTCTCTCTCGTGCTGCCTTCTTCGCTTGGATGGTCGCCCACTCCTCAACTTCCCATTCAGCGAGCGATGAATAGCTTTTCTTGTTGGCAACATCCCAAGCTGCCTTGACCCACTCGCGATAGTCGTCTTCGCTGTCACAATACGTCCATCGATGTTCAGTGCCAGGTTTCAACTTCAGAGTTGAGATGATGTCATAGTCGAATGGACAGTGTGGGGGGTTCGTTTTACTGGAGTCGGCGCACCAGAGGTATTTGAGATAAACATTCAGTGCCTTTTGAGCAATGCCGAATACCAGAATGTCCTCATTTAAAACTTCTGCGAAGTCTTTGCTGAGGCGCTCCGTCAGCCCTCTGATGGTCTGAATGTGTGGCTCATTCAGCACGGGTTTGTCATAAGCTCTAGCGAGTTTGCGTAGCTCGGCTTGCAGAGCGGGACCGAACTGTTCGCGCTTTTGTCTGAAAGCCGCCTTCTTCTCGGGGTCGGTAGGTTCGTCCTTGAAAACAGCACGGGTCGTCTCCCACCTGCTGTCGGGCATTCAGCCTCGATATGAGTAATCAAACCAGAGGCAAGTACAGGGGAATGATGTCGCACCTGTATGAATGGGGAAAGAGCGAGGAACTCATTCCTGAGTTCGTTCCTGGCAATGACGGCGGATTCCAGTCCTCGAACCCGTGTTCACGGGTCAAAGGGCCGCAGTTCAGCCAAGAGACGGATTACGAAGCTCTGGCGCTTGAGGTCGAAGACACGTTTGCTCTGCTGTCTGAGCTTCAACGACCTGAGTACGAAATAGCCCTGCTGGTTGCTACTTGCGGACTTCGCATATCTGAAGCTTTGGGCCTCAGATGGTGCGACATCCTGTGGGAACGGGCGATGGTTGCCATCAAGCAAACGTTCGTTCACGGTGCGATCCAGCAGGGAGCAAAGACCAAGCTGAGCCGCAGTCGTGTTGAAGTTCCCCAACTTGTGTTTGACGTTCTCGCGACATGGCGCAAAGAGACGACCTACGCAGCGGACGATGACTTCGTGTTCCCGTCCACCAAGCTCGGCGGAAGGAAACCTCGCACGGCAACGATGCTGGTTCAGGACTACATCAAGCCAGCAGCGATACGGGCGGGAATCCTCGTTGAGCGCTATGGCAAGCTCTACAGCAAAGAGGGACATGAGGTCTCAAGGTTTGGCTTCCACAATCTTGGACGCCACAGCTTGGCTTCGTTCCTGATGGAAGAGCAGGAAAATCCTGCGGTCGCGCAAGCGGTCATGCGTCACGCCCAAATAGACATGACTCTGTACTACTCGCACAGCACCCGTAAGGCGAAGCGGGCGGCAGTGGAAAACTACGCTCAACACCTTGCACCTGGTGCGTTGCGGGTGCCAGTGCGGGCGCAAACAACGATTCAATGACATCTGGACAAATCTCGGAAACGGTGTGCTACCATTCACTTGCTGCCGTATCGAGCGGGAGTAGTTCAGCGGTAGAACGCCAGCTTCCCAAGCTGGATGTCGCCGGTTCGATCCCGGTCTCCCGCTCCATAAAATCAATCACTTAGCTCCTTAGCATCGCCCGACAAAACCCCAACTAGCATCGAACTAGCATCGTTCTCGCTTTTCTTCATCAGTTCGACGGCCTCCATCGCAGTGTGAAGTTGCTTCGGCGCCACGATGTTATAGCGCAGGAAAACAGAGATGGTCTTGTGCCCGGAAATTCCCATGATGACGTTCTGAGGGACGCCGGCAAGGGTCATGTTTCTAATTGCCGACCTCCGGAAGTCATGCACGATAAGCCCTCGGTATCTCTTCTTACTTCCGTCCGGATTTAGTTCCCAGGCTCCCAGGCCGCACTTGATGCAAGCTGTCATCCACGTCTTTCGGAATGCACCTTGATAGAAGACGGCGCCGTGACGCTGTGCGACAGGGACAGCGGAAAGTTTCTTAACCAGCTCCGGGACGAGCGGCACCGTTCGCCACTCGCCGGCCTTCGTATCCTGCAACTGAATTGTGTGACGCGGTAGATCAATCTGATTCCACTGCACTGCTTGTGCCTCACCCAACCGAACGGCCACGGTGTACAGGAAGATCAGCAGTTCCGGCAACTTTTTAAGTGGTCCTTTCGTCGGCAAAGCCGCTAAGAGCCGCTCGAAATCCTTGTGTTCTAAGAAGCCTCTCCGAACCGAGCCACTCTCGGGAGTCATAGCGAAGTCAGGAATATCGCCGGCGAACTTTTTGCGCTTTTGAGCTGTGTACATCATGCGACGGAGCAATGAGAGCTCACGGTTTACCGTCGAGGGATGCGCTTCCGCCTCTTTCCTCTTCCGGCGATATTGGCCGATGGTGTCTTCGTTAATTCCGGCCACTCTCATGTTTTTGAAGAACTCATCCACCGCTTTAAGGTTCCACACGGTTCTTTCACCGGCGACCATTTGCAGAGACTTGGAGTTCTTCTCTTCCATCCGGTCTAGCAGCATCTTTCGGATGTCTTCGTAGCGCAACTTTCGCTGTGCCGTGACTGGTGTCTTGCCGGCGTCTTTATCAGACAGTTTCTTTCGTAGCTGCCCGAGCGCGACCTGCTTGACCTCAGATCCGGTGGATTCCTTGTGTTGCTTGCCGGAAGCATCACGCCAAAGGATGTACCAGTTTTTTGAGCCCTCTACCTTGATGAGACCGCCCTCGCCACGAGCCCGCTTTACTGAGTGCTGCCCTTTATCGTTCATGCCGTCCTCCCTGGACTAGCATCGAGGATAACTAGCTTTTTCGATGAAAGCAATGGCCCGAAAGTGTAGTACCGGAGGTTACCCCACGCCGTTTCCCTCCGAGAGAAGAGATTTTCTCAGTAACCCCCGACGGTAACCAACCGAAACTCTGCGCTGTCAGCACAGCGTAACCAAACGTTAGAGCTATTCACGTTGGCCCCAGACTTGCAAATAATGACGGTGGAGACTTCCGCCGTGAGCAAGACCCAAGATGCGTTCGAGCGACGGGACATAACGGCACTTACTCGAATCGGCATCACAAAGTGCCGAGACTTACATCTGCCGGTGTCCACGGATGCTGGTGCGAAGAATTGGAAGCACGCTCATAACAGGTACCGGACCAACCGCTACGAATGGATCCAGGCTTGGATTACACGTGAACTAGCGAATCCGACGCCAGGGGACACAGGCTCGCGGATGATGACGCGGTTACGTTGGCGCATGAAAGACGAGATCCGCAAAGAGTACGCCAAGAAGAAACGGGTACTACGCGAAGACACCGCCCCGATCCCTAAGCGCATCCGGAGACAAAGACTGCCATCTCGCGAAGAAGTTGTGGACTACCTGTCTACCCTGGAACCGCCGCAGGATCCGGTTCTCCGCGACCTATGGGAGCGCATACTTGCGGCCTATCCTAATTGGAAAGAATCGACAAATCGGTATCTCGGTATTGTCTGTGGCGTTCATCCCAACGTCATCGCTTCACGGCGCCATGCTCTGGCGGTACTTTACGGGAATGAAACCGACATGCAAGCGTACATGCTTTGCCATTGCTTGCGTATCCGGGTCGCCAAAGTAAGGAAGACGGACACCCATAGGGTTGAGAAGGAGCAGGGCACCATCCAAAGGGAAAAGATAGTGGCAGTGAGTCGCCAAGTAGGTGAGTCAAGATATATGGATTGGAACGGCAAACACGGAGAAGGGACGCCGGTAATGGTGCCCGTCTATAAATCTATTGAACATAAAGGATTCATTCGGCAGCCCCGGTGCAGTCACATAGATGAAAGTGGCTGGCAATGCGAGTACACGCAAGCCAAGTGCCCAACTCACCGGCCAGAGTCAACTATCTGATGTGAGTTTTGACATTCTGTACGTATATTAGAGATGGGAAGGGAGAAACAAACAACCTCTCTTTTCCAAGGGCTGGAGCCAACCATCCCC
>Ga0070712_100000386_pt1 | contig 25132 bp, 26 predicted proteins | sample LARL81metaG_FD_71396 | JGI IMG/M metagenome (GOLD analysis project Ga0070712, IMG submission 71396) | Corn, switchgrass and miscanthus rhizosphere microbial communities from Kellogg Biological Station, Michigan, USA - LAR L8-1 metaG | ecosystem: Host-associated > Plants > Roots > Rhizosphere ...
AGATGCACTGCGGGTGGGGATCTGCTGGGCGGGTAACTCCCGTCCGGAGAACATGCGGGCCAACAGCATCGATCAGCGCCGGTCGATGACCTATGAGCAGATGCTGCCATTAATCGACCAGTTCCAAGATCGCTGCGACTTCATCTCGCTGCAGCAGTCTAACTACCGCGTCGATGATAAGCGAATAATCCAACCGATCGGCGACGACTTCGATGTGTTGGATACCGCGGCGGTGATCGACCAACTGCATCTGGTCATCACCATTGATTCTAGCATGGCGCACTTACCAGCGGCGTTCTGGAAGCCCACATGGATGCTCAGCCGGTTGGATGCTTGCTGGCGTTGGTTCTGGCCAAAGTCGGAAGACGATTGGTTTGATTCCAACACCCAGTGGTACCCAACGATGCGGATCTTCCGACAGAGAGAAGCTGGCGACTGGGCCAGCGTTATAGATCGTGTCTCCCACGGTCTGCAGAAGCTGCTGGATAAGCGTTAAACATGGTCAGAGTCTTCATTGTTGGTCCAGAGACGTTAACGGTTCCTGCAGGCACCCAGACTGACGTTGTACAGGATGCCAACGCGGGCCGGTTCTGGAGCATTTTGGACTTCTTGTCGTACGAGCTTGGAGTTCTCGCCAGTGTTGGAGAACTCCAAGCGCTCGGCTGTGCATCGGACTCAAGTTTAATAACCTTTTTTGGGGTCGGACCTTACTCGGTCGTCCCCCCAGGCATTACCCCAAGTACCACTTTCACCACGGCGCAGGCGATCAGTGGGTTTGGTGCCACTCTCATCATCAATATGGCTGGTGGAATATCACCATCGCCCACGCTTACGGCTGCTATTGCCACCCTACAGTCGCAGGCCGACTCGAGTGGTGTTGCATGGAGAGATGGCGCCGCCGCTGTGCCGACTCCACAACTGTGGTTGCCCACCCGAGAGGGCGTCCATGTCGTCAGCCACGGGGCCAATGTAAGCATCCCAGCATTGGGTTGGATAGGTGGTTATCTTACTTCCCCGACGATGCAGTTCTCATTTGACGGCTCCGCTTTCGCTCCCATTCCTTCTGGGGCTGTAGTTACTAAGAACGGCTTCACCTTTGCTCATACTGGGAACATAGGCAAAGGGGTTCACACCCTGGTAGTCCGAGACTCGCTTTTCCCGTCGATTACTGCGTCTTGCACGGTCACGGTGACTTAAGTGACGGTTGTCTACCTTGTTGGTAATGGTGCCAGGGCGTGGACCCCACCGACAACAGCCACGGCAACTGTCGAATGCTGGGGTGCGGGACAGGCAGGGGATAACACCACTGGTAACGGTAGTAAGGCCGGTGGGTACAGCAAAAAGAACAGTCAATCGCTAACCGCGGGCACCGCGATTAACTTCAATCTGGGTGCACCGGGTACCACCAACGCACAAAATGGTGGCGACACTTGGTTCTCTTCAGCTGCAACCGTTATCGCCGCAGGTGGTGGCAGTGCTACCACAGCAATCGGCGACGTCAAAAACGCCGGCGGCAGTGGTGGCGCGATCGGCACCGGTGCAGGCAGCAACGGCTGCGGTGGCAGCGGTGGTGCGGGCGGTCCGAATGGGATCGGCAGTAATGGTGGCATCGGCGCCAGTCCGATCACAGCACAGCTCGGTGGCGGCGGTGGTGGTGGTGCCGCCAACGCGGGAGGTGTAGGCACCGCTGGTTCCACGGGTGCCACCACCGGCAACGGCGGTGCGGGAGGCGGCACTTTTGGTGGTGCTGGTGCCACGCTCGGTACACCGATTGCCGGCAATGGCGGTCGGGCCTCGGGCGGTGGCGGTGGCGCCGGCAATGGTTCAATCACCAGCCACAGCGGCACCGGTGGTGATGATTACGACAACGGTGGTGGTGGAGCGGGCGGCAACCCGACCTCAACCGGAACCGGCGGCGGCGAAGGGCAAGTTGGCGGCACCCCTGGCGGCGGCGGAACAAACCCTGGCGGACCAGGCTCAATTATTGGCCGTGGCGGTTATGCCTTAATTAAAATCGTCTATACCGGCCCCGATCGTGACCAGATCCTAGCACTTGGCTCGATTACTACGATCACCGTCCCGACCACTTGGACCAATAATGCGGTCGGTGAAGGGTGGGGAGGCGGCGGTAATGGTGGGCTAGGTACCGCCTCGCTCTCTGGCGGCGGTGGCGGCTCGGCCACCTACTCAAAAACCAATACCGTTACCGTTGCTGCGGGTGGCGCCCTCACGGTTGCTGTCGGCGCCGCGGCCGCCAACTCAACTATCGGTGCTGTGCTGCAAGCCAACGGCGGTGGCAGCGCGTCTGGTGTTACAGCAGGTGCGGCAGGATCGCTAACCGGAGCGGTCGGCGACGTCAAGACCGTCGGGTTGATCGGCGGCGCTGGCGTCTCAGTCAGCACGGCAGGCGGCGCTGGAGGCGCTGGAGCGCCGGGTGCGGACGGCGTAGGCGCCGCTGGAGGCGTCGGCAATCAGGGCGGCACCGGATTCGGTGGCAGCGGTGGCGCTGCTGACGGCGCAGCGGTCGCAGGAGGCGTTGGAGCTGCCGGCGGCACTGCGGGCAACCCCGGCAAAGATGACCCGCGTGGCGGCTCTGGTGGGGCTGGTGGTGGCGATAGCGCCACGGCAGCTCTAGCCGCAGGCGGCAAGGGCGGTTGGCCCGGCGGTGGTGGTGGCGGAACCGGCTCGGTCGCATCATCCACGATCGGTGCTGGCGCGCCAGGCATGATCAAGCTCACCAGGATTAATCCGCCTCCAGGGCCATTCCGGCAACAGGCGCAGATGCTTCCAATCATGGCGCAGTGACATGAGCGACGATAATCACCTGCTGATCGGACGGGCCAACGGGCATCTGTTTCGCAGGGAAGACAAGACCGAAAGCTACGTCGTCATCCCACCCGCGCATATAATAACCGATAGCGACGGCGCGGCGTGGACCTTCGGGTTCAAGTACAACGGGTACGGCGAGATCAATGTGCTGCGCAATGATGTGGATACTGGTGAGTTCGCGGAACGGATAGAGTACCGCAGGGGCCAGGTCAGGATATTCGGCAAGGCAGGTTGGCGTACGTTCAGCCGCAGTCGCCGGCATTTCATATAAAGGAGACAGTCTATGGCTGGCGGCTATTCCTTGTCGGCTGGCGGCATCACGATCGCCAACCAGGCGGTGACGTTAACCTGGGTTAACCCCATAGCTTCACCCAACCTCGACCTTTCGTTCCGGCGATTCTGGATCAACCAGTCGAACAATATGACCGCGGTTAACCTGCGTTGGCAGCTCAATACGCAGGTCACGGCGTTTCCGACAGTGGTCAACCAGGCGCCGAATAAGCTCGCCATTGCAGACTCGGCGTCGCTCATTACCGGCAACACCACCGGCGCAGCGGGTACCTGTGGAATCAACGCCTCGCTAGAGAACGCTGGTGCGAAGACGATTATCTATGCAGACAGCTTTAATACGACGAATGGCGCGCTGTTAGTACTAACTCCAGAAGAAATCATCGAGATGGCCGCCGGTGCTGCTTCTGGGCTCGGCATGCATCTGCCGGTCGCACCAGGCACATTAACCGGCTGGGTGTTCGGCTGCGTCTGGACTGAAGACTGAGGTCCGCTTGTGAGGTAACCTGAAGTGGCGATTTTCCGGTTCCCGCCTCCGGTCTTTGTTGGCGGCCGGCAGCCGGACGCCCCAAAGACAGTTAGTTCGGCGGCCCCCGCTGCACCTACGACCGCTTCGGCGACCACCTCATTCCAATTCACTTGCAGTGCGTTTACCGACCTCAAGGCGACCGCCACCCCCGCACTACAATTCAGCTGCGCCGCAACCGCCAACATAGAGACGTGGAATCCGGCCCACACATCGGCGGAAATCACTCTTAGTAACGGCAACTTAAAAGCCACACTGGTCACCGGTATTGGCTCTGACCGGGTGACTTTCGGCACGATCTCCCAGACCTCCGGCCTATATTATTGGGAAATCGTCGTAACCGGCAACGTTACCAACGCCGGCGGCGGTGTCGGCAACGTCGGTTCCTCTATTAACGCTTTTCTTGGCGCAGACACTAGCTCGGTCGGTTGGTTTGGCACCGGCGGGGGTGTGTTCAGCAACGGCGTCCAAGCCGCGACCTGGGCCACGTTCGCGTCAGGCAATCGGCTTTGCTTTGCGCTTGATCTAAATAATCACAAACTATGGGGACGCGTCGGTACCGCTGGCAACTGGAATAATGATGTCATCGGCAACCAGAATCCGGCGACCAACACCGGTGGGTTTGCCCTAAACGCCGCAGTATATGCTAGCCTTGGCGCGGTTCCTGCTGCCGATGTGTTTCATAGCAGCGACGTCATCGATGGGTTCTTCCTATCGTCATCGTGGTCCGGAACCGCCCCAGTAAACTTCGGTCCATGGGTTCCTACGCCGCCCATACCGGCAATTGCCTCTGCGCCGATCGTATTTACCACAAGCGCTACTGGGCAGCAGGTCGATCAAGCTTCTACTGCCACACCGATAATCTTCAGTACGGTCGCAACGGCACAAGGCCAGGGCGTAGAGACCTGGGACCCGTTCCATACGGCCGCGCTGATCACACTCAGCAACGGCAATTTAACAGCCACCCTGACAAGTGGCGGCTCGGATTTCTCCACTTACGGCACGATCCCAAGGATTTCCGGCAAATATTACTGGGAAGTCGTTGTCACCTATGGCGTCGCCGGCAATTATAGCATTGGCGTTGGCAACCCGACCTCCAATTCCGCGACAACCAACTGGATCGGCAAGACAACAGATACCCTCGGCTGGTTTGGTGACGGCACTGTCTTTTCTAACTTCGCGCTAGCCGCAACATGGGCCAGTTATGCCTCCGGCGACCGTATCTGCCTCGCCCTCGATCTAGATAATCATAAATTATGGGGCCGGGATGGTACCACCGGTAACTGGAATAACGATGTAATCGGCAACCAAAATCCGGCGACGAACACCGGAGGGTTGGCGCTAAACGCTGCAGTCTATGCGGGCGGCGGGGCAGAACCCGGCGCCAGCATGAAAACTGCCAACGACGTCGTCGATGCTAAATTCTTAGCTGCATCGTGGCTAGGTACCGCGCCCTCGGGTTTCGGTGCGTGGGGCCTGGCAACCGACGATCAAGCATCGGCCAGAGCGTCGATCGTTTTCAGTGCGGTGGTCAGCGCACAGGAATTCGATCAAGCGTCGACCGCAGCTGCGTTCCAGTTCACCTGCCGGGCGTTCACCGACCTCAAGGCCACTGAGGCTGCTGCGGTATTATTTACTACAGCCGCAGCAGCGCAGCAGTTCGACCAGGCCTCATCCACCAACGCATTACAGTTCACCTGTAGCGCTTTCACCGATCTCAAGGCTACTGAGACTGCTGCGGTACTATTCACTACCACCGCAGCTGCGCAGCAGTTCGATCGGGCTTCGGTCGCAGTTCCATTTCTATTCACCTGCAGCGCATTTACCGATCTCAAGGCGACTGCCACTGCTGCTGTACTATTCACCACGAGCGCGGCGGCGCAAGAGTTCGACCAAGCTTCGGCTACCAGCGCTCTTCAGTTCACTTGTAGTGCATTCACCGACGTCAAGGCCACTGAGGCTACCGCACTATTATTTAGCACGACGGCGGCGGCGCAGCAGTTCGATCGGGCTACTACTGCCAATGCGCTAAATTTCACCTGCAGCGCGTTTACTGACCTCAAGGCCACCGCCGCCGCAGCGATCGTCTTTAATACAGTTGCTGCCGAGCAGCAATTCGACCAAGCGACGGCAGCCAGCCAGCTAGTATTTACCACCAGCGCCTTTACCGACGTCAAGGCGACTGCTGCTGCAGCACTGGTCTTTACGCCGCAGGTCACTGCCAGCCTTCGCACGCTGGCCTCAAGCACCGATGCGCTTATCTTCACCGCGGTCGGGCAGGTCCCCGACTGGGCGCTGGCGGTCAACGCGCTACAGTTCACCACTGCCGCAGCGGCGCAGCAATTCGACTCCGCATCCGCGACCGCGGCACTATCCTTCAGCGCAGTCGGCAACGTTTCAGACTGGGCCACCGGGCTCAGCAATATCGTCTTCTCAGCGCAGAGTGTTGTCCAGCAGGGCGCGTTCGCCTCTGCCACCGCTGCAATCCTGTTTACCACCGCCGGCCAACTCGGCCAGAGCGATCCATTATCTGCAGCCAACGCCGTTGTTTTTTCTACCGCCGCCGCTGCCCAAGAGTTCGACCGGGCCTCGGCCGCGGTACCGATCGTATTCACTACCTCCGCGGCCGCGCAGCAGTTCGACCAGTTCTCGGCTGCTGTCCCGATCGTCTTCAGTGCAGCCGTCGCAGCACAGCAGTTCGACCAAGCCTCTGTCGCGGTACCAATCGTATTCAGTACAGCCGCAGCAGCGCAGCAGTTCGACTCCGCCTCAACAGCTACCCCAGTATTAACGTTCTCCACGGTCGGTGCCGTCTCCGACTGGAGTTATGGCACCGGTAGCCTGCAATTTACTGCGGCAGGCTCGGTTGCGACCGTCGCCTCGGCGACCGCAAAAATACTCGATTTCCACTGCGCCGCAACGGTTATTTACGGCACGCCGGTATCGGCCGCTTGCCCACTCCTGACATTTAATACCGTTGGCAAGGTGTCCGACTGGTCGTTCGCGGCCAGCGCGCTTACCTTCTCCACCAGCGCCGCTCTCGGTCAGTCTGATCCGGTAACCGTTGGTACGCCGCTACTGACGTTCTCAACGGTGGGCGCAGTTTCTGACTGGGCGTTCACCCGCACTCCGTTTAATTTCACCTGCAGTGCCACCGCACTGAATTCCAAGGTGGCGACGTGCGCCACTCCAGTTACGATATTTACCTGCGCAGCGGCACTCGGTCAATCAGACCCCGTCGCTGAGACCGCAAATATCGCCTTTTCTGCCGCCGTCGCGGCCGGTCAATCCGATCCTGCCACTACGGTTGCTGCCCTATTATTCGGTGCTGCTGGCCAAGTCAGCACACAGAATAACACTGCGACGACGGTCAGGATTGACTTTAGCGCCCGCGGGCAGGCCGAACAGCACGATCTAAGTTCGGCGACCGACGCCGTCGTATTTACTGCTGTTGGCACTGCGTCCCAGGTTGTCAGCGCACACGCCACTGCCGCGCTGCGCTTTACTGCGCAGGTAGCTGCGGTCTGTACGCTCAACGCCAGCGCCCGCAGTAATCTTGATTTTACCTGCGTTGCCGTTTCGTCCGGCAATTTAATCAAGGCCATAGTTACCTGGCCATCGATCACCGCAAGTGCCTCAGCGGGCAACTATACGCCGGGACCAGGCCACCTGGTTTATTTCGACCAAGACGACCGCCAGATCTATTTCGGCGCGCCTAACGACCGAGCCTACAGCCTGCTTTCACCTCGCCGGGCAGCATGACCGTCACCTCTAATATCGTATTGGGCGTTGCAGCGTGGCAGAGTAGCCACGCGTACTCGCTGGGTGATCTGGTCACGACCAGCTTCCCGCGGGCCTATCAATGCGTGCACGCCGGTACGTCGGCATCGTCCGGTGGGCCAACCGGCACCAGCAGTCTTATCGTCGATAGCGGTGCATCTTGGGCCTACCTCTGTGATGTAACTTATACCACGCTGCAGAGCTGGGCCAACGCGATCCCGTCCACACTTACTCAGCCCTATATCGGCCAAATACTGTCGGCCGGGCTGATTAACATGGACGCCTCGCTGAGCACCCTCACGCCGTACTTGAACCTTACTGGCCACACCACCTCGCCCACCAACACGATTACCCTGATCCCATTCCCCGGGTTCGGCTTCCGCGATAAATTGGCAGTCCCGGGCACAGCGTTGGCAATCAACACCAGCGCGGTTGGCTTTATTACCACGCTTCGTGGCGCCCAGTACGATGTCGGCGCGATCGTGATAAACGACGCCAACGTTATTTTGGATGGACTGCAGTTTCGCAAGATCGCTCCGACCGGTCCGGAAGTCTATCCAGGCGGCGGCTCATTTATCTTAAATGGACATACGTATTCGATTAGGAACGATACGTTTGCTCTACGAGACGGATCGACGATAGCTGGGGACGGGGGTGGTGATGCCGCACTGGCCGCTGACGCCGATACGGTCTATGCCGAGGATGGATCAACCGGCGAGTGGTATCGGTGGGACGGCGCTTCCACCTGGACCGGCCCGGCCTATCTCTTAATACTTTTACGGATCAGTACGGCACCAAATATTGTCGTGCGTAACTGCATAATCGACAGTTATTCTGACAGCTTTGGTGGGTCAGTCATCGACTTTAGCTGCCAGGCCAACTTCTACAACAACCTGATCTTCGACCGCGAAGGCCCTGCGGGGGTGTACTCGGCGATACATGCCTGGAACGCCACCGACACCGCGGGCAGCAACTTCGTCAACAACAACTTCATTCGCACCTACAAGAACGCCTCCAGTATCTTTGTCAACCTCACCACCCCTAGCAACTCGGGTGCTTATACACTCAGAAACAACATCGGTACTGGCTCGGGGACGGTCTTCTACTGCGGGGCAACGGCGAACGCCGATCATAATGCCACCGATTATACCAATCCGTACGGCGGCTCGGTGGTCAATGGTGGCAATAACCTCACCAGCATCACGCCAAGCGCGCAGTTCGTCAACACCACCTCAGATTTTCGCCTGAAGGCGGGTGCCAGTGTTATCAATGCTGGCACCTCCGACACCACGCACGTCCCATCTGCCACCGATATCGTCGGCAACCCACGCGTGGGTACGACGTGGGACATGGGCGTGGCGGAGTTCACCGTCAGCGCGTCGGCCATCACCAAGTCGCTGCAGTTCAGCAGCGCGTCCAGCGCCACACAGACAAGCCCTACAGTCTCCGCCTCGGCGACTGCCGCGGTCGTTTTCACCGCGGTGGTCTCGCTCGGGCGTCGGACTCTGGTCAGCGCCGCCACGCCTGCACTGTCCTTCACGGTCAATGGGCAGTTCGGGTCGCAGACCCTGGTCACTGCCACCTCGGCATTCAACATTGGCGTACTGTTTGCCAATATACGACTGAACGTCTTTGCCTCAGCGACCGCCGCACTTACCGCGACAGCTGCGATTACTGCCAAACAATCCGACGGCTGGACGATCAGCCAGCCGGTGCTCATCTTCAAGACCAGCAGCGTAGCTACCTTCAACCTTTGGTCAGCCTATGGCGGTGGGACGATCGTCACTGCTGGTGGGGCGCTGGCCACTTTCCCGACCCTGGCCAATGCGGCCAGCAGTCTTGTTTATAGTTGCGCTAGCACTGTAACGCTGTTTACCCCGTTCCAGACTACGGCGCTGGTGAACGTCCTGTCGTTTACGGCGCAAGGTGTAGCCCAAACCCGGCAGGCGATCGGCCTTGCCTCAATACCCACACTCACCTCGTCGGTCAACGTCACCTTCGGGAGCTTTGTGCTGTTCTTGACGGGCGGCGGGTCGCTCCGGTATTCGTCGACTGCCTCGCTGTCCTCGTTTACCAACGCGGCCGTCTCGACCAGCCTGGTCGTCAGTGCGAGTGTGCAGTCCGGCGGGTCCAATCCTACCACGACGCTGGTCACACCCTCACTCGTCGCCGCCACTGGTGTCGCTGGTCAGCGGTTATTAATACCGGCTACCGTTATCAGCCTGCCGACGCTGACACTCGCGGGCGCGATCGGCTCGAGCTGCTTCGGCATCAGCCGGTTCAGCCTCGCTGCAACGATCCATGCTGGTGGTGAGCTTCGTACCGCTGGAATCTTCCAGCTGACGTTCCACACGCCGCAGCCGGTATCGCTGTTGCTGCAGGCAGATGCCACTGTACCGAAACAGCTGCTAGCCGATGGGCACCCACCGGTGCCGCTCCGCGCGGATATCATCGGACCGCCGACAGTAATACTGAAGACCTCCACCGCAGTCGCCGTCACCTGGCCGACGATCACCTCCGCGGTCACCGCGATTAATAGTCTGGGCGCGCACGCAGCCGTCGCAGCGTTGACGTTCAATGCCATCGCGGCGGGTCAGCAGTTCGATCCCATCACCGCGGCAATATCGCTCAGTTTTACAGCGACGGTCACCGCCGTCCAGCGGAGCCCCACGACCGGCTCGGTGGTGTACCCCACGCTCACCGCGGTGGGTGCGGCAGAACTACACGACACGGCCAGCATCACGGCTGCGATTACTTATGTCGCGAGTGGCCAGCTCAATCAGTTCAACCCGGTAAGCGGTACCGACACCGTACTGCTCACCGTATCCGCCCAGGCGGCCGTCTCACAACTGGCGTCCGCGGCGATCGTCTGGCCGAGCCTGGGCCTCGGCACAGGCGGCGGCACGGCTATCCTCGGCAGCGCGGCAGTGGCGGCGCTGCCGGTGCTTACATGGGCCGCAGCGGGCTCAGCGGGGCAGAACTGCCTGATCAACGCTGCTGCCTCCCTGCCGGGTCTGACGCCCGCCGTCAGCGTTGTCCAGGAAGCGCTCGCGAGCGCCGCTGTGACCTCCCTGCAGTTTACCTCAGTCGTCCACATGCTGCAATTCTGGGAAGCCGCAGCGGTAATCGACTGGCCGCCGGTGACTGCCCACAGCGTGCCGTCGTTGTTCGCCTCCGGTACCGCCCCAACGCTGGGCATCACCGCCGTCGCCAACTGCCTCAACACGACAAATTATACCAGCGGCCTAGCCACGCTGTCGTTCATGACGGGCAGCGCTGCATTTAATCCGCCGACGGTATTTACGGCTGGCGCATCACCGCTCGGCCACTTCGCGTTCGCTGCGGCTACAGCGAGCATTAACGCAGGACAATTCAGTGCCACGCTATCGATACAATTCAACGCGCTCGGACACGGCGCGCAATACGTCGCGGCCGCGGCGGCCTCCTCATGGACAATCAACGTGGCAACAGGAATCGCACAGGCGAGACTTTGGGCAACCCCGCCCGGCTTTGTCGAGGGCAGTGATACCGTGTGGTGGAGCAGTTAATATGGGACCGTGGCCTCTAGGCGCTGTTCCGCCAGGAATGGACGCATCACAAGTCAAACGCATTCGTTATGGTAAGGGTCCCAGTGATCTCAGCCCCGTCACGTGCGATTTCTCCGGCGCACTATCGGCGGTCGACGATGATGGGTTGAACGTCGGATTTACCCCGCAGGCTGCCGTCATTCGCAATGATTGCGGGCTGACCGATCTGTACGTTGTTGGGGCACCGGCAATCGATCCGGAGGACCCAACCAGGCTCAGTGTCTGGCTTGCCGCCGGCAGCGTTGGCTTTGAGTATTTAATCAGCGTGACGGTACAAAGTGCTCGCGGGCAGATCCTGACCAGGTCCTTCATTATCCCGGTTATTATGAGGTAAGTAGATGCCCAGCGCAATCGCCACCTGGCCGTCGATTACTGCGCGGGCAGCGATAACCACCGTTACCTCGCAGTTCACCTTTAATCCAAACTTTTTGGTGTACTTCGGCGACCGGACTGCGTCGTCGTACAGCCAGGTACCGAAGCGTGAAGATCGATTAATGACTGGCGACGCCAGCTACAGCCTGTTACCGCTGCGCCGGCAGCGATTGTCCGTGAGCACTCCGGCGTACAGTCCGCTGCCACGACGCGCCCCGCGCTAGCGGATCGCATTGCACGCGTCGTATTTGTGGGATTCATCAACTGAGCACTCGAACGACTGGGTGCAGTTATGGGGCTCCATGAGCGTTCGGTATCGCGCCCACTGTTCATTTACCAGTCGATAGCATTCTTGTCGCAGGTGTTCTGACGACTGCTGGGGCGGAGCGCCCGCCGCCATAAGCGGCAGGGCGGTCAGCAGGACGGCGGCTGCTCTACTAAGCATTGTTCCCTCCTACCTCAGTTCGTTCGGCGAGCCAGGTACTACTCCTTTGTTAACCCAATATTGTTTGCCGATTTCACAGATCTCGTGTGATGCATAGAATTCCATGAAATCGTCTTCCATGCCCATGACAACCACAACTGCAACGCTGCCATCAGGAGCGCGTAGGATTTTCTGTCCGCCGTAATGTCCTGTGCGGCGCATATAATCAATGTATGACTGTGGTCCTCCTAAGTTCATGGCTCTTACAGCCCTACATTCGCCAGACTTCGGGTCTACCAGTTGCCAATCGGCTCGCGTCTTTAGGTCGGGTGCCGCGGCGACACTAAGAAGTGCCAATGCGGCGACGAATAATCGCATCCTCAACATAGTTTCCTCCTATTGCTTGCTCAATTTGTAACGGTGGGGCGGATAGTTCGATCCTTGGGCGCCACAGCCAGCTGAGCAGACCTCTCTTCGTGGGTACCGGCTCGTGCTGTAGCTCTGTACGAAGCGGTGGTGGTCCATCATCCGACCTGAACGTAATCGTCCTAATCCGCACCTGCATAAACACTGTTCTCATACTACGGTTCTCTCTCCAGCCACCGCTGTAGCTGGATCTGATAGGTACGCTGGTCCGGCGCCGCTTCGCCTGCACCGTATAATGACGGCGCGGTCGGCTTGTCCCACCACCACATCAACCACTTCGGTGACCACCACCTAGGCTTGTCGCGCCAGCGCGGCAGTTTCGCCTGGGTATCCATATCCAGCTCCTTCGTCATCCACGTCCTCCCGCGTCATAGGGGTAACCTTAAGGTATCCTATCGGCGCTGTCAATAACTATTTAAAGGAACCCCAAAATGCCAGTGCCATATCGCTTGGGAAAACTCCCACACCGCCCCGATTCCCGCATACCGCGGTTCTCAGTGCAAACCCGAGGCCGGCTGCCCGCCCCTCCTTCCTCGGCGAACTGGTACGCGAACAGTCCGACCGGTGGCTGGGGGATGCTGGGTAATGACGCCTACGGCGACTGTGTCGAAGCGGCAGCCTTCCACGCCGTTGAACAATTCTCTGGATACGCAGGCAAGCCGCAGATCGGCACCGAGCATGAAACACTTGGCCTCTATTCCGCCATTACCGGCTTCAACCCCAACGACGCGAGAAACACCGACAACGGCACCTACGTGTTGGGCCCGGGCGGGTTGATCGAATATTGGGCCAAGCACGGTATCACGGTCGGCGGGGTCAGTAATAAAGTCACCGGCTTCCTCCAGATCACCCATAAAGACCCGAAAGAATGGAAACAGGGCATCTGGATATTTGGCGGCCTCTTGGTGGGGTTCGCGGTGCCGGAATCCCTCATGAGTGGCGATACTACTCCATATATTTGGCAGGACTACTCCGGCCCACAGGTCGGTGGCCACGAAGTCTGGGTCAACGGCTACGAAACTGTGGGTGGTACCACCTATTATGATCTGGTCAGCTGGGGCCAGATGTACCGGGCGACCGAGCAGTTTTTGCTCAACCTGGTGGATGAGACGGTCGTGGTCGTCGAACCCACCGAGATGAACGCCCGCGGGGTCAACGCTGCCGGCTTCTCCATGTCGCAGCTGCTGACCGATATGTGGGTGCTCAGACAAGGGAACCGGTAGCCCATGGTTGAACCTGTCCACCAGACGCCGTCTAATATTCCGATCCCCGATCCGAGTCTTATCACGGCGCAGGAGATCGCCAAGGCCAGACTCGAGCTAAAGGCCGAATTCGGACATCTGCTCGGCGGACTGAAAGAGTCTATCTTGGTGCGGTTGGATGCCGCCGACCGCGCCAAGGAATTGCTGTCTCAGGAGCTCGAGAAGCGGCAGAAGATAACTGATGGGCAACTGGCTGATCTGAAGGCAGTCCAGACAGCGGCTGATCAGGTCGTCGACGCGCGGGCGCAGGCAGCCAATGACGGACTGGAGCGTCTGCTTAACTCCTCGATCAATGCTACGACTTCGATTTCAGACGTTCGACACGAAGCGACGCAGCTCGCCATAACAAAAGTCGAGGCGCAACTACAGTCGGCATTCAACGCCTCGACCACGGCGGTAAATGCCGCGTTTGCCGCAGCAAACTCCGCAGTGGATGCGGTGGATCGGAAATCGATCATGCGGAGTGATGATCTCCGCCAGCATCTTGATTCTCTTGAGGATAAGGTACTAGGGCGGATAACCGCTGTGAAGGACCTTATCGACCTCGGAGCAGCTATGGGCAAGGAGGCGATCACTAAGGCAGAGACTGCCTCAGAGAAGCGCTTCGAGGGTCTCAATGAACTGCGTGGCGCGATGTCAGACCAGCAGGCCTCGTTCCTACCTCGCAGCGAGGCCGAGGCACGGTTTAATAGCTTTGCGGACAAGCTAGAGCAATCGATGAAGAACGTAGCGGGAAACGCCCTCGACATGAAGGGCATGGTACGACGCGAGGATCTGAGGCCGATCACGGATGATATCACCAAGCTGCGCGATCTGGCTGCCGTGTCAGGTGGCAAGGAGAAGGTGTGGGCCATCGTTGGCGGGGGCGCCCTATCGGTGGCAGCTATTATCGTTGCGCTGTTCGCGGCGTTCCACATTCCGACAGCCAATCCGCTGGTCACCGCTGACACGAACCGCATCAACGACCTGGTGACGCAGATGAATGCGATTAATGCCGCGCAGGACGCTAGGATGACCGGGCTGTCCAATCGGATGAATCAGCTAACGCAGCCGACGCCGGCCAAATGAAAAGGATACCGACATGAAAGAACCCCGCAGGACGGTCAGGTTGCTGACACGCGACCAGACAACCGTTGTTGCCGCCCTGCAGCTGCCGCAGACTTTCGAACCGTACGAAGTGATCGTCTGGAACGGGCGGTACTTTATCCCGCAACAGAACGCCCACGATGACGCTTACCACGAGGCAGTGTCATTCTACGCTATCACGGGTGATTAGTTTCGACGGTCGACGCATCTGGCTATTGTATCCTGGGTACAGCACTCCAGCAGCTTCTGCTGCTCCCTCACACAGATCTCCATAGTCGGCATGTCGATTGCTATCGCAGACGCGCCTCCTCCTGTGAAGGTCATGAACAGCACCAAGGCGGCCGGAGTCAAGATTGCGCCTGCTGTGCGTTGTACCGGTTGACGGTGTTGTAGACGGTTGCAGGGGTACATTTGTATTTCTTAGCCAGCTTTATGCCAGTCCAGCCCTCGGCGCGAAGCTTGGCAACCTCTGCCCACTTCTCCTTCGGGATACCGAACGCTGGGGCCCCGGGTCGCTTGCCTCGTGCCCCTGTGCGGACAGCGGCCTGCACCTTGGGTGGCCTGCCCCGCCGCTTAGCCGTGACCACCCCATTGCTCTTTGGGGCGTCGATCTTGGCGATCTTGGCCTGCAGCGCGAGTTGCTCGTTCGCCTTATGGATCAGCTCCGCCAGCTGTTTTAGTGGCGGCGCAAGGCGCTTGTCGAGCTCCGTGGTAAAAAAGTCGGTCAGTGCGAGCGCGAAGTCGCGTTGTGTAATAGCCATAGTTCCCTCCTCAGTCAGGGCGGAATGTGGCGCCTTTTCGTATAATAGTCAATAATTGATAGGTAGTGCCTAAGCCATTGAAATATCTACACTCTCCTCCAAGCCCCGCCTGACATCTCGGCGATTTAACGCGGCCATTAATGACCGCCCCTGCCGCAGGAAGTGTAAAATCTGCAGCTCCGTCGAGGAGCATATCAGGTCCTCGATATCCAAGTGGCGGGACGCATCCCGCGCCATCGGCCGGCTCTCCGCCTGCTTGCGCATAATACCGGAGACCGGACTTTCATAGAACAGCACGTAGTCGGCCTGCGGCAGGCTGATAGAGATCCCTCCCTTCACTGCGTTGGCAACCAGACACGTCAGCTTTCCTTCTTGAAAGTCTTTGACCATCTGGGTGGCGTCGGCGGTCCCGCCGTACAGCCAGCCATGCGGAATCCCCATTTCGGCCAGTGCCTCAGAGATCAGTCTACCGGTTTGTATATACTCGTGGAAGATCAGCATCGGCAGCTCGTTGCGCACCGTAGCCATGAACTCACGCAGCCACGCCAGCTTCGGGTTGCTTTCAAAGTGCTGCACCCGCAATTCGTCATCCAGGCCCATGTACGGCAGGTAGCCGGAGCTGATCTGGCGCAGTCGGTGGAACGTCGCGCCGATCTCCACCACATCGCCGGTCTTCAGCTTGACCAGCTTGCCGATCGCACTGCGATAGGCCTCGAGCTGATCCCCGTACATCCGCAACCGAACGATATTTGACTGCACCGCCAGCTGCCGCGCCTCGTGGCGTTCATACACCAGGGCGAGCGGCGTCAGCTTGTGCTTCAACGTCGGCATCAGGTCGGGGCGAAAGTGATACTCCTTGCTCTTTTTAAACGGGTTGTACTTGCTGGCGCCAAACGCCTTTTGAAAAAAGTAAAAATTGGGGCCCAGCGCGCGGCCGAAGTCTACTAGGAACGCTTGGGCCCATAGGGCGTATGGATCCCGACCGAACGGTGTGCCGGTCAGGCCTAGCCGGAATTTGCAGCTTTGTAGAAGCCGGCTCGCGATGCGAAAGCGTAGGCTTTCATGATGCATCGCCATATGCACTTCATCAATCACACACAGGCTGAACTGCGGTGCCAGGCGCGCCAGCGCAGCCATGTCCGGCTGGCGCTTGACGGCGCCCTTGCGCGTCCTGGCCTTGCTCGAGAACATCTCCTGCAGCCCTGACCATGGCACCACGATCAGGTCGCAGTCGCTGCGCAGCGCCTGCTCCAGCTCCTGTGGGTCGAGATGCACCCGGCGCAGCTTGAGGGTGCTGTGCATGGCTGTCTCCCGCTCCCACACCGGCAGGCCCAGCGGCGCGTGGCAGATGATCAGGCCCTTGCCGGTGCGCCACAGCCCTGAGCGCTTCAGATGCTCTGCCCAATACAGGCACATGGCCGTTTTGCCCAGCTGCGGCGCGAAGTAGAGCAGCGCCTGGCGGGCGTACAGGGCGAACGCCAGGCCCTCCAGCTGATGCGCCATTGGCGCTGTGCGAGTGCTGAGCGGGCAGCCGGTGCTGTTGTAGATCGAATGATAGAGCTGTTCGGTCGGTGCGTGCTTAAACGGCGGGACGAGCGGAACCGTCTTGGCGAGGTACTTTTCCACCGCCATTTGCTGCAGACTTTTTCCCTCCGGGGCCGTCTCTGACATGGCTCTTTATCCCGTGTTCGCGAACTTGTTCTTGAGAGACGATGCGGTCCATCTGTTTTTGCATCGCATCCGTGTACGGAGCGGATGATATGCAGAATTGTCCAGTCTCATAGCTCTGGGTAAGCAGGATCCAAAATTTATCAACTTCATCGCGCGCGGCGTCAACCAAAATTCTGGCGAATCGCTTCTGTACCTCGCGTCCGCTGTATCGATTATAGGTGAGGATGATGTCGGCGGTCATCACTTTCGACCAATCCTCGGCGACGTCTTTTGAAGTGATCGGCTTGTTGCTATCGTCCCCCTTGCGGTTGGTCTGGGTCGGGCAGCACAACGCATGCTGCCGTTGCATGGCAATGCCACGAATCGACCGGAAGTTATTGCCGATCGTGATGCGCTGATTATCGGGATCGAGGCGCATCAGGTCGGGGTAGTCGATAATCACCAGATCCGGCACGAAATCATGCTGCCGCGCTAGCCGCTCCAAGTACGCGTTGTACTCGGGGACGGACAGCATGCCGGTGGGGAATTCCTTAATTAGCAGCTTCGCGCCCCGGCCGATCTCGGTCAACGTCGCGTCCAGATCGAGGTCGCGTAGGCCTTTGGCCGAGCGCGGCGGCACGAGCTCGATTCGGACATTATCATCTCGCCGCTTGCCATCCGGGCTGCGGGATAACCCATCACGGACAATTTTGTAGTAGGTGACCTCGTCCAGGGCGCGCTTCCCAGCACCGGTCCAGCACTGGATGTACCGGCGCTTGGTCAGCGCCTCGGAGTTCTCCAAGCTGATGTGTAATACCTGCTTGCCGCGCAGAATCGCATGATAGCCAACATTGACCGCAAACCAGCTCTTCCCAGCCTTTGGCGGCGCGATGAACAACATGAGCTGGCCTCGCCCGGGGACGATACCGGCATCATCGAGCGCCTGAATCCCGGAGCTGAACTCGCCATCTCCAGCCTGGTCGAGGAAGCTACGATCGGTATCGTGTAGGAACGTACCGATATGCTCACTCGGCGACGAGGTCTGGAACAGCTTGAATAATGCTTCTTGGGCGCCTTCGGCGTCGCCTGCGGCAGCCATCCGCGCGGCATCCATAGCGGCATTTTCAATGGCTTTGTTGGTGACCAAAGCGACCAACTGGTCGCGGGTGTATTTCTGGTTAATCTGGTGGTACAGGGTCTGGCAGCGCTGCAGGCTCTCCTCGAGATCGCGCGCATGCGGACCACTTGAGAGCTCGGCGCGTAGCAGCACATTCAGCGACAGCATAGGTGGCTCGCCACGGGCCCGGACAAACTCGACCGCCCGCTTGCCTATAGCCTGATTGGCCCGCGTGGTCAGCGTGTTTGGGTCTAAGTACGTGGCGATGTCGGTGCAGTGCTCTGGCGACCAGAGCAGCATGGCGAGAACGTTGTCTTCCCACTCGATTAATTGATTCACAAAGCCTCCATCAGGCGAGCTGTTGCACGCTGCTCCCAGCGTGCTCCTTCACGACCATATACGTCGCGTCAAACGGGAACGTCATGCTGCGGTGATCCAGCAGCCAGATACTGAGGTCGTGCTGGTGGGCGCGGTCGTACAGGCATTTCAGCAGATCGTCGATGCCCTCAACCGACAACCACGCGGTCGGCTCGTCGAACACCTGCAGCGTATGGCACACGCCCGCAAGGGCTTGGATCAGCGAGCTGAGCCCGAGGCTGATGGCCAATTTAATGCGCTGTGCCTCGCCAAACGAGTACGATCGATAATCACCACGCTTCGCTGGGTTGGTGGCAGTGACGTGGATGCCAGGTCGGACACTACCAGACTTGGTCTCGGCCTCGGTAGCGAATTTGACCTGCCAATCCCCGACCCCGAGCTGCGCCGCAGCCGCCGCAGTCTCGATTTCGAACATGGTCAATATACGATTGACCTGCCACAGCCGGACTTGACGGAATCCCTGCTTCCAAAAGCCAGTTTGGGCCTGGGATACCTGCAATTCCGCGATTCTTGGCTCCGCCGCTGCAATCCCCTCCGCAACTTCCGCACACTGCTGCTCGACTTTGGTCAGCAGGTCGAGCACCCCCGTGTCTTGTTCGTGCTTCGCCGTGTCGAGCTCCTTGGAGATCCGCGCAATCGTCGCCGTGTGGCCGCGGATCTGCTCTTTCAGCACGACGAGGCGGGACGCCAGCTGGTGCCTGTGGTTTTCGCTGTCTTTATCGACAATGTCTTGGCCGCAGGTGGGGCAGCGTGTGATGACACCAGTGGTACGCCGCAGATTTATGTGGGTAAGTTCGTGGTCGGTACGCGCCCACTGCTTATCCGCGGAGCCGATGAGCTCTACCAGACCCACCAGCTCTTTGTTGAGGAACTTGATTCGCCGTTGGCGCCGGTCTTCGAACTCATTTAGCATCTGACGCAGCGGTTCGGCCTGTTCCTTCAGGGTGCGCAGCCGGGTTTTGTCCTTTTCCAGCGTCTGGTTGAGGCTAAACCACTCGTCCTTGAGCCGGGCAGCCTCGTGGCCGGCATAATCCGATAATTCCAGCCAAATGCCGAGATTCATCACCTCGTCCATCAGCGCGGCGCGCTCTGGAATCGACAGATCCATGAAAAGCGGCGCCGATTGGCCGAAAATCACCGATTGGACGAAACATTCACGCGATAGACCCACCAGGCGGTCGATGGTCTCCTGATCGACGCGCTGGTTGTCCAAAAGCAGCAGATCCGGCGATCCGGTACGGTCGATGACGTGGATCTCGTCGTTGACCAGCGTGGTGACCGCCACGTGCGGCCGCTTGGCGCTGCCCCAGGAGGCCAGGTCCGCGGCCCGCTGGCCACGCACCGACTGGCCGTACAGCGCCCACACCAGCGCGTCCCACAGGCTGCTCTTGCCCGCTCCATTGCTGCCTAGGGCCGGCTCGCTCATGTTGCGGCCGGCGATGAAGCGCAGGCCGGGCTCCAGCGGCAGCTCGATGGTGCTGCAGGCGGTGAACGACCGGAAGTTCTCGATGGTGATTTCTGGAAAGGCGATGATGCGCATTATCCGAAGAACCCACGGAATCTAGATTTCAGAAGATCTCTGGTGAAGTACAGCGGTCCGGTGTAGCCGCGCTGCAGGTGGTACGCACAGAGCAGAAACCCGGAACTGGGCCAAGGTGGTCCAGGGTGGTGCACCAAGAGGGCCTCGCGTCTGCCAAACCCGCCCTGATAGATGTCCATGTCCCGCGCCCTGGTGTCGAAGTGCGTCAAGGTGGCCAAAAGCACGATATTATCGGCAAGCGGCATGGCGTGGAGTAAGAACTTGCGCAGCTTCGACCACGGAGGGTTGGTGATAAGCCAGTCAAAATGGCCGGTTTCTTCGAAGAAATCGCGGCCTTGGGTTATTTCACACCAGTGCGGCTCGACGCCTGGCTGCTTGGCGATCGCGTCATAGAATGCGCCCTGGCCGCGGCACGGATCGAGCACCCGCCCACGAGGTTTGAAGTGATTGACAATGCGCTCAGCCAGATGGGGCGGCGTCATGACAAGATCATGCTCCGGCTGGTTCGAGCTAGGACACAACATGGGGCCACCTGTAGCGCCAGGTGTCGTATATGACCTCATCGATCAGCCCGTGCTCAAACAGAGACCGGGCAAACGCCTTGCGCAGCGCATCGTTTGGACCGCCCTCTCCTGAGCTGAGGGCGTACTTGACGATGCGGAGTGTATCGATGGGGGAAACCTCTATTACCCCTTCTCGGTCGGCTTCGACAATACGATTGATCAGCTGCTGCAGACCGCCGCCAGTCTCGTAGGGGTGGAGACATTTGCGCTCGGCAGCCGTCAACCAAAAGTCAACGTTTCCCCTCTCGTTCACCAGACGCCTGGACGGCTTGCTGTTGGGGTGTCTGTACTGTGTCACTGGTTTTCTCCCTAACGGACTTCTTTCTTTGCCGGATGCCACAAGGTTTGCAGAACCTGGCGTTTGGTCGGTCCCGTAGTATCAGGCATTTTACACCACACTGCTCGCAAGATTTAGTAAGAACCCGCAATTGGGACCTGAAGCTAAAATCATGGCGGCCAGGAATTGGTGAGTCGGTCTCTATCCGGTAATGCGCGAGCTGATTAACGAACAACTCCCAGCGCATTTTGCCGACCGCTACATCGGTTCGTTTGCGCGTATTTGTCATAAATCTCGTTGCTTCATGCAGCGGAATACGCCGCTCGAATTCGGCGAACAACTCCTTCAGCGAGATCCACTCGTCGTCTAACTCCTTGAGGCGCTCTCGGAAGGATTTTCGCCAGTGCTGGACCGGGTCCATTCTTGTTGCTCCTTTATCTTCATTCTGCGGGCATATATCTCGTTGCGCCGGGCCCGAAGCACAGCTTCCGCACTAGCTATACTCTCGTCGCCTTGATCAAGTTCGGGCATCGTGGACATGCCGAGCCCAATAGGCCGAATAAACTTCTTGGTGATTTTGTCACAGAGCGAAGCCAGATGGTCTAGAGAGGCCCTTCTCCTGGTCGTCGGCGCTTGACCCTTTTGCTGCAGCCGGCGGCGCGCCGAATACTTTTCTATAAAATTGTCTATCAGCCTAAGTGCGTCAGCCTCACTGGAGGAATGATGGAGGTTTTGTAGCCACTCCGTGACATCGGTCCCGCCCCGCTTTGCGGTATTTTCCATCGCTTTAAACGCCGCGCTAAATATGACCTCATTCTGCAGCCTTCCTAGGGCGACAATTATGGATTTGGCGTAGGCTCTCGCCCAACCGTCGCTTCGGCTCAACCCTAGTTTGAAGATCCGTTCCCGGGCTGCAGCGTACTCGCGGAAGGCTTTGAACTGGGATTCTGATATTTCGACTTTTTCAGCAATAACCCGCAATGGGATATCCGGGTAATCCTGATTTAGCTGCCAGGCCTGCAAGCAACGGTCGTCTATCGAGGTTGTTTGGCCTTCCTGGGTGTTTAGGGCGTAGAACAGACAATCCCGGGCAAACTGCGTCTCGGGTTCCTCTACGATATAGAGATCAATGCTTTGCTTGCCCGCGGCGTCGGCAGAAAAAAGCCGGTGGTACCCGTCAGCTGGCTCGTACAGCTTCTTCGCTACCGAGTCATAGACGACGGGGGCAGGGAATTCCACCCCCCGCCGCCAGGCCCGCGCGTATTGATCAACGCGCCATGGTTCTATTTGGCGGCCTAGTCGTGCCTTGTTATTGGTCGGGTTCCGGAAGTCGATGTTCTTCAGCGGCACGTCTTCCTGATAGATAAATTCGTAGCCATTATCCCTCAGGTATGCCTCACGCTTTGGATCACGACTCATTGTTTCTGTTCCTCTCCTTCTATCGACCCTCGTTGTAGGCTGCGAGCAGTCCTCTCCCCGCATCGCGTACGGGCGGTTGCATATTCATTGCATCCATATATGCGGTCAATACACTTTCGGGGTCACCCGCCTCGGGAATAGCAGAATTTAATGTGGGGATGGCGACCATCGGCTCGACGCTGGTTAACGCCACGCCGTGCTCAAGCGCCCAGGCAGTGATCTTCGCCTGTTCAGTGCTCCAATCGCGCGCCTGGTCTAGCTCCAGGTGCAGCCGTACCTTCGCCGAATCACCACTATTAACCGATATGTTTGCCAGGTCGGCCGCAGTTTTGATGTCGATCATCCGCCGCCCAGGCGGGTGCAACGTGATATCACGGGCGATCGCATAGTTCGCATCGAGCTGCAGGATCCGGCAGCGGTAGTCATCGCCGTACTTGACCGGATGGGGGGCGCCCACATAGGTCACCTTGCCCACGGTCTTCGGCGGGTGCTCATCGCCGCTATAAATAATCGGCGGCATCCGCGGTAGCAGGGTCACCAACTGATCCAGTTGCCGCATGGGGATATGGGCAAAGGCGGTGCGAAACGGCCAGAAGTCGATATGCTCCCAGGCATCCTCAGGCTTGTCGTGGTACGGCAGCAGGATCGCACCGTCCATCGCCTGCGGCTTGGTAACAAACTGAATTTTGTTCAGCCCATTCAAGAACGACCAATAGGCATGGACAGAGCTATAGACCGGCCGATCATGATTGCCTTGCAGGATCGTCACCTCGGCGCCGATGTTCTCCGTCAGGTAGCGTAGGCAGTGAATGAAGGCATTGACCAGGTCAGCCGGATGCCGGTCGCGCCGGTCGGTGATGTCGCCCAGGATTAGTACCTGCTTGTCGTTGGCGGCGAGGTCGTACAGCGTTTCCAGGAACCCCCAACGGTAGTCGTCCGCCGGGTCTGCCGTCAGATGTAGATCCGATATTACTAACAAACCACTCCCTCCAGTGTTCATGTACGGCTTTTAGAAAGGCGTCGGGTGCCACGTTGGCTAAGAACGCTTCCAGATCAACCATAACAACCAAGTCGGAGAAGCAGATGTGCCAACGTAAGCGTCGTTTCGTGAGGCAAGCGCCGATCGCGGCAATTGCCGTCGGCATCAAGATGAACGCCCGGCGGTTGTTCTGTTTCGCGATGACCCACCAATACACACTGTGCTGGATCGCCTGCAGGCTGACCTGATCGACCACCTGATGGAGGAATGAATCCTTCGCGGTCAGGAAGGCCAGGAAGTTCAGGTCGCGCCGGTGCTTGGCCTCGACACAGAATAATTGCAGAAACTCGTACGCCAACGGGTGATTGCCAGCGATATCGCCAGGCGCACCTTTGGCGGACCGGGTGAAGCTGCCACCGGAGATCACCGACCGACGGAATACGTCGTCCTGCCTCCCTCCAGTAATCCAGTGCGACAGCTTGGCGCACAGATCGCGCTCCCAGCGACTGCCCTTCTGGCTGGATCCCCTGCCGTCCATCAGGCGTATTTCGTGAGTGGGGGCTGGAAGCCTTCCTCCACTGACGCCCAATGCTCAACGACCAGCGCCCGCAAGAGTCCATTGATCTCCGCCACCGCCTTCCGGTCACGGCTCTTGCGCGCATCCAGCAGCGACTTGTTGACGTCCTTCAGGTCGATGTCGCCGGTCTCGACCTTGTGCTCCTGTAGATAATCCAACATGCTGCCTTCATCATCGACGCCATACGAGAACCACACGGTTAGCTCAGCGTCGCGGAATGGGGTACCAACCTTATTCTTCTTGCACCTAACCCGCACGCGCGCGCCGATGACGCGGGTCTCGCCTTTGATCTGGCGCGTGAGCTTCTTCGTCTCAGCCAGCCAGATCTCCTGGGAGGCGTAGAAGCTCAGCGCCCGGCCGCCCGACCGGCTATGCTTCTCGCCAAACATGACGCCGATCTTGTCGCGCAGCTGTGATACCACCAGCAGCGTACAATTCGCGTCGGACATAATCGCGATCTGGCGACGAAACAGCTCGGACAGCTGTGCCGCCTTGGCTGCGCCAAATGAACCCTGGGAGATATCGCGCTTCATCTCTGCTTCGTCGCTCAGCGCGTCCAGTGAATCGATGACGTACAGCGCCGGGCGGTTCTTGCCCTTCCTGGCGGTGCAGAACTTGTCCAGGTCTTTGAACAACTCCTCCACCGTCTGGATATCTGATACCGGCTTGACCCCAGGTGGCATGCCGATCTGCTTGCCGTAAATTTCGTTAAAGGCATGCTCGCATTCGATGTAGCGGATATCCTCGACGTTCTTAACAATCTGTGAGAACTGCTGGCAGGCCTCGACCGCCAGCAGCGTCTTGCCGACTGCTTTGTCGCCGCAGATATTAATGACTCGCCCGACAGCGTAGCCGCCGCCCAGGACCAAATTCAGCAGGCACGAACCTGAGTCGACGAACTGTACTGCCGGGCTGGCCATTAATTGCTCCTCAAATCTGCTTACGACGACGCAGCAGCTCACTCGCCCGTTCCCGTCCAGTCCGGACCACCGGCTTCAGCGGGGGTGGCTCCTCCTCCTCGGTGTCGAATGGCGGCTCTTCATCCGGCCAACCGCCATTGGCAGGCGCGGACAAGGGCTCCCGCTGCGGCACTGGCTCGTCGTCTATGGCGAGCCGGCGCTGCCGAGTATCGGTATCCGGCCCTACACCTGTGTAGATCGCTTTAATCTCGTTGTAGTCGCGCCAAATCAGCACGCTCGGCAGCGGGTGCGTCGTGATGTACTCGAGATGCCCCTCCGCGACCAAGTTGGAACGGTTGCGTAGGCGATAGCTGCCGTACCGCGTGCCGATG
>Ga0070712_100000390_pt1 | contig 25033 bp, 25 predicted proteins | sample LARL81metaG_FD_71396 | JGI IMG/M metagenome (GOLD analysis project Ga0070712, IMG submission 71396) | Corn, switchgrass and miscanthus rhizosphere microbial communities from Kellogg Biological Station, Michigan, USA - LAR L8-1 metaG | ecosystem: Host-associated > Plants > Roots > Rhizosphere ...
CTGCGCCACGCGGTCGTCACCTCGGTCGATCGCGACGACCTGCCCGACTACGGGGCGAGCGCCTTCGTCGGCGTGATCCGCTCGATCCGGATGCTGGCGCCCGAGTGCAAGGTCGAGATCCTCACCCCCGACTTCCGCGGCCAGGAGATGCCGCTGGCGAAGGTCGTCCACGAGCGCCCCGACGTCTTCAACCACAACGTCGAGACCGTGCCGCGCCTCTACCCCGTCGCCCGCCGCGGCTCCCAGTTCCTGCGCTCGGCCCGCGTCCTGCGGATGGCGAAGGAGATGGGGGGAGACGAGGTCGTCACCAAGTCCGGCCTGATGGTCGGCCTCGGCGAGTCCTTCGAGGAGATGGTCGAGACCTTCGGCCTCCTCCGCGAGCACGAGGTCCAGGTCCTCACCGTCGGCCAGTACCTGCGCCCGACCGAGAACCACCTGCCGGTCGTCCGCTACTGGCACCCGGACGAGTTTGCGGCGCTCGAGCAGGCCGCCTACGACCTCGGCTTCGAGTCCGTGGCGGCCGGGCCGCTGGTGCGGTCCAGCTACCACGCCGACCAGAACCTGCCGGAGGGGAAGCGGGCGGAGAGCCTGCTCGCCTAGCGGCGGACCCGCATCAACCGGGAGCCCAGATGTAGCTCATCCCGGAGACGTTCTTGACGGTACGGGACGAAATTTGGCCGCTTCCGGTGAAGTTCATCTCCGTCACGTTCACGTACCAGCCGTCGGAGCGGTAGCTGATCGAGTTCACCCAGGCGACATGACCGTAGATCTTGCTGGCGCCTTGGACCCCGGGCTCGAAGACCACGACCGAGCGCGGAGCCGGGGCCCCGGTCACGGTCCAGTGCTGGGCGGCGGCGCGCTCGTTCCAATACTTCGCGTCGCCGGACCAACTCGGGTACTTGCCGGTGGCCCGTCGCCACTTGTCAGCTGCGTACCAGGTGCAGTTGCCTTCCGCGAAGGTGTTGATCGAGGGGGCGGTCAGGTTCGGGCGCGCAGGGAGGGAGCAGGCGATGCGGCCGAAGGTTCCCGCAGCGCCGCTGCAGGTGGCGTTCAGGTTGCGGCTGGCGGAGGCGGTGAGGCGCGGGGTCCACTGGTCCGACGCCCAGTTCGAGGGCGAGCCGCCGCAGCCCACATGGAGTTCGACGGCACCGGAGTTGACAGAAGCGCTGTACCCGGCGACGGCAGCGTTACCGGGGTATCCCCAGCGGCTGGCGAACCTGCTGCCGCCACCGCTGCTCTGCACCCAGATGCCGACCACCGCGGCCCCGCTCGGGCAGCGGACGGTCCCGGAGATCGTGATCGCGGCGGCGCTGGCAGAGGCCATCGAGGCCGAGGCAACCAGCAATCCTGCAACCACGAGCGAAAGAACACGAGTGCGGGAGCAGCTCCTTCTTCCCATGGCGCGGCAATCTAACCGATCAAGAAAAACCCCGATACTTCTAAGCGAGGTTGGATTTGTAGGCGGCCCGCGGCGCCTACAATCCAGATTACGGGGCCATAGCTCAGTTGGCAGAGCGCGTCGCTTGCACCGACGAGGTCGCCGGTTCGAATCCGGCTGGCTCCATCGCGGGATCGGCTCCAAGATCCGGATCCGTGTAGGCGGAAGCGTTTCGGATCCCGATGCGCTGGCAGTTCTGAGCTGGCTGCAGTCGCAGCGTCAGCGTATTGCGTCCATCGCCCAGCTCCCTCGAAGGAAGGTAGTAGCAGCGTTCGGTCGTGCAGTCGTAGGCGGCGATCCAATCCACCATTGCAGCGGTGTATCGCTTGACGAACCGCACTTTTCCGCTCGTAAGCGAATGCGTGCGACAGCGGACCACGATGATGCGGCCGTCGGAAGTCGTGTGCTTCACCTGTACGCGGTGCAGCCGACCTTCGTAGTCCGCAATCAAGTCGTAATCGCAATCCTCGCCAAAGGGAATTGAGATGCGACACCCGCGGTCCGCGAGATCAGCGGCGACTTTGAGCTCTGCGAGATCGCCTTTGGTCTTCAAGGGAGCCATCGCTCCCCGAGCCTACGACAAAACAATTCACCCGTGGCGCGCAAATTGCACCAACTTCGTGACTTCTCAGTCGTCGAAGTCGAAGTCCTTCGGAGGCTTCTGCTCGAACCAGAGCTCGTCGTCCTCCGGGGCGTCCTCGAGGAACTCGGGGGTGTCCTCGAGCACGTCCTCGTGCCCCGTGTCGGGGTCGTAGTTGGCCTGCGCCTGCGCCTGCTCGTGCTCTTCGGAGGGTTCCTCGTCCTCATAGTCCTCCCTGTCGGCGACCTCGTCCTCCTCGGTAAGGGGAGCCTCGAGCGCCTGGTCGAGCTCGTCGGAGAGGCGCTGGTCGCTCCAGAACTCCTCGTCCTCTTCCTCCTCCTCGTCGACCGGCGCCGCGGCGCGGGCGGCGTAGATCTCGGTCGCCGGTTCGACCGGGGCAAGTGGCGGTTCGGCGGCCTCGGCCTCGACGATCTCCTCGTCGGAGGGGCTCGGTGCCTCGACCGGAGGGGCGTCCTCGGTCTCCATCTCTGCCTCGACGTCGAAGAACTCGGTCGGCTGCTCGGCGATCGCGTCGCGCTCTTCGGTCGAGTGGCTGGGCTCGATCGCCACCGCCTCCTCGGCCTCGGGCGCGGCATCCTCCGGCTCGGCGATCGCCACGTGCTCCAGCGCCAGTTCCTCCTCGGCCGGGGGCGCGGCCTGCGTCGCGTCCTCAGCGGGGGCGACCGGCGCGTCGGCGACCGGCGCGTCGGCGGGCGGCGGCTCCTGCAGATCGGCGATGTTGATCCGCCGTCCGCCGGAATCCTCGGCCTGCGCCGCGTCCGCCTCGGGCGTCGCCATGAACTCGGTCGGCGCCTCGGCCATCAGATCCGCCTCACCAGGCCGCCCCGGAGGCCCGAACGCCTCGTCCTCGAGCCGTTTCAGCTCAGACTCGTCGGCGCCATGGGCGCGCTTCAGCTCCAAATGCTCTCGGATGGCGTCGTCGAGAATGCTCATGCTCAGCAGCTCCGCGGGGAGGCTGTCAAAGACTATGCGGTTATCCTGTCGCTTGCGAGGACCTGGGAGCAACTTCCCACCCGCAACAGCCCGGGGCTATAGCTCAGCTGGCAGAGCGCCTGGATCGCACCCAGGAGGTCGGCGGTTCGAATCCGCCTAGCTCCATCGCCGAAATGCCCTGCACGACGGCAACTTGCTTCTTTGCAGGGCTTTCGAACCGCCTCCGAAATCCGCTCCTATTTCAGGCACTAGTGCCTGAAATCGCGCCGATGCGAAGGGATTAGCGGCGATTTCGGGTTATTCCGGCTCGCTTCGGGGCGGGCGCGGAGCTACGGTCGCCGCCCAATCAGAACCAATGCCCAGCGGTCATAGCGACCGGGGGGCGCATAGGGCAGGAGGTTGTAATGAGCAGGAGAGGAAACGGCGGCGCGAGCCCGCGGAAATCGAAAGCCGCCAAAGGGAAAGCCAGCGGCAAAAGCAGACCCGACAAGAGGCTCCGACCCGGCCAGCTAGACGGCCTCGTCGTCGACTACATGAGGAAGCACAAGGGCGAGCTGCCGATGACCCCGACGAGGGTTGCGGGCGGAATCAAACGCTCCTCGGGAGCCGTCGGCAACTGCCTCGAACGGCTCGCGAAGGCGGAGAAAGTGAGGCTGACCGACACCAAACCGCGCCGCTATGGCCTCCCCGGCAGCGCGAAGTAACCAGTAGCTGAAAACAAAGCGGCCCCCGGCGGCGCTTGAGACGCCAACCGAGGGCCTGACCACAAGGAGGCAGAGCTCCTCATGGCTGATGAGAAATCTACGGACCCCGGCGCCGGTCGGCGGTTCCGTCTCAACCACGAAGAAGACGATCAACTGGAGGCGGCGGTTCTCCGTCGCGTCCTCGACTCCCATCCCGACGCTTTCACCAGGGACGAGCTGTTTCGGGAAATGACCCGAGGCCGAGCGACCGAGTTCTCCGAGGTCGATGCCAGCGAGCGAGCAGTTCGCGACCTCGCTGCTGCCGGTCTCCTCCATCCGCTTGGAGCCGAGGCATTCGTCAGGCCAACCAGGGCCGCTCTGCGGTACTTCGATCTGACCGAGGGTGCCGGCTGATGGCGAAAGACGACAAATACCAAGCTCTGATCGAAGCCCTCGGACACCCGGTACGCCGTCGGCTGCTGCGGCGCTACCTCGAATCGACCGCAAGGCTTAGCCCGAAGGAGCTGGCCGATTCGGAGCGGCTGTCGCTCTCGCTTGTCGGTTGGCATGTCCGCCGCCTCGAGAAGCTCGGCGCCGTCGAATTTGTCGGCGATCGCCAGAGGCGCGGCGCCCGCCAGCATTTCTACCGGCCGACTGCTCTGGTCGAGAACTCGACTCTGATCCGGGTAGCGCTCGGCATGAAGGGGCGCTGAGCGATGGGACGCCGGATAGGGGCTCAGGCGGTGGAATACGCCCACCTCCTCGGCCAGAACCTCGCGGACCTTCGCGAGGAGCGGGATTTCTCGCAGATCCTCACGGCTGGGCGGGCCGGGCTCCATCGCACCGAGATCTCCCTGATCGAGCGGGGCCAGCGCGTCCCCCGCCTCGACACGATCGTGAAGCTCGCCGGGGCCGTCGAAGTGGAACCCTGCGCGCTGCTGGCGGGGATGGCCTGGGATCTCGCACGGCCGAGAGAGGAATCGCGATGACCGACCAGGAGAGGGAATGGACGGTGAGCGAGCGCTTCGCCGCCAATCTGACGTGGTTCCGGTGCAAGGCCGGGGTGTCTCAACAGGCGCTCGGGGACCTGATCGGGATGAATCGTGCCCAGGTCTCGGCACTCGAGCACGGGTCTCGAATCCCTCGCCTCGACACGATCCTCAAACTGGCTGCCGGTCTCGGAATCTCGCCTTGTCAGTTGGTCGCCTGGATCTGGTGGGATCCTGCCGAGCACTACCACTACGAGACCCCGCCGTCGATCGCTGCCATATCCGGCTATGAAGTCCTTGACTTCGAGCTTGCGGCCAGCTTCCGTGTCTCGAGCATCGGCTATGAGACCGATGAGGAGTTCAAGGCCCACCTCAAAGAAAGGACGGAGGAAGATCGTCCTGTCCTCGAACTGCTGCGGGATGATGCCCCGCCGCTCCCATCTCGCGAGAAACCGGACGCGGCCTGGGTGCTGCGCACCGGACAGGCGCTCAGGTCGCTTCGCGAGGAGCGGGGGCTGACCCGGCAGCAGCTCGCGGATCGCTCACCGACCACCGCCGACTTCATCGGGGAAATCGAGGAGGGTAAGTGCAGCGATCCGGGCCTGCGGGTTCTGGAATCGCTCTGCCGCGTCCTCGACGGAGAGGGGTCCGCGCTCTCCGTTCAGATCGAGTCGGTGCAAGTGGCCAGGGAGGCTGTCGTTCAAGAGGTGCTGGACGAGCTAGCCGAGCGCGATGTCGAGGGGTTCAGGAAATGTCTCCACGATCATTAGGGCGATTCTGCAAAGGGCTTAGGGTGCCGAGGTGGATGCTGGTGAAGCGGGCCGATGAGAGTTGGAGCGAGGCTGTTGGTGCGCACCCACTTCAACTGAGTCCGAAGCCGAAACCGGGGGAACGCTTCGGGCTCAACAGCTTCTTGGAGCGGGGGACTGCGACTCCCCCCGCATCGACGCCATCCTCCAGCTCGCCACCGCCCTGGACGTCCGCCATGCGTCCTGCAGTGGGGTCCGGTCGTTGCGTCGAGGGCGACTTCTACATCGAGCACTGCAGCTCGCCCGGTTGTCGATGATCCGCGCTCTTGCTCTACGCGGGAGCCGAATGATCAAGCCTCTCCGCGCCCACCATTGGCCTACTTCGCCACAGCGGCCACACAAGCCGCCCACTGGCGAAGACCCTCATCCTTTCCTCTAGGTCTCCGCGGCCTCGAGTCCGGTTACGTCGTCGGACACAGCAGCTCATTTTTCATCCCACTGACCGGTTCCAGAAAAGCACCAAACACGATCAGAGGGAAGGCGGTCACGTTTGGAGGCAAGCAGGCCGACGATGAACGAGAAGGCCATGACGAGGAGGGCTTCAACTGGGCCCATCCTTCTGCCCTTCTTGTAGCTCCGCTTCAAGCTCGCTCAGCCTTCCACGGCTGGTAGCGGTCAGCTCCCAGATTCCGCGGCGAGAGTTGGCGGCGATATAGCCCCGTTCTACCGCCCTAAGTCGAGCGAAGGCAACTCGGTTTTCCCAGCGCTTCTCCCCGTTGCGGAGTCGCTTGTGATCTACCTCGGTCAGCCGATCCGCGAGCATCGCCCCAGCCACCTCAATCACCTTCCAACGCGGTGCCGACCCTCCTAGTTGCTCAAGTGCTCGTAGTAGCGGTAGCTCGTACTCAGGCATTGCCAGGCCCGCGCCCCCTGGAACCCGCGGCCCAGGCGCCCAGCCAATGCGAACGGGCTCAGCTAGAGGGCGTGGTGCGCAACGCGCCCCCTCAGACGGCCCGAGTTCTAAAAGCTTGCGAAGCGCATCATTCGGGCTGTCGGTGAAAGCCTCGGCAGCCCCCTTAATCCTCGTGATTACGTCATCGTCAATCTCGATCCAGGTCGGGCTCACGATTCGGCCTCCTCTAAGAGAGGTTCGCGCATGTCTTCAATCAACAAGTCGGCAATCGCGAGCCAGTCAGCGTCGGTCGCGGCGACAAGAACCTCGGTGACCAGCTCCGGTAGGACTGCCGAGAGGTTGTGAGCGTTCAGAGAGCCACGCTCGGAGCGGAAGACCATCCGCTCGATCAAGACATCAGCTACAGCCTCATGGCGCAAGACTTGCAGCAGGAAATCACGAAGGACGGCGACTGGAATCGCATCGTCGGATCCGATGCGCCGGCTAGCGACGTCTCTCATGCGGCTATCGCCTCCCCCGTGCGATCAGCTTGCCCCTGCGCGGCGGCGCTGCGCTTCTGCTTGCTGCCTTCCAAGCGCTCGTCGCCCGGCGCCGCCAGCTCCCAGGTGCCCCGCGGCGAATCCGACTTCAGGCAGCCGGCCTGCATGAGCTTGCAGCGGGCTTTATCCATCCGGGCTTCCCAGCGGACTTCCCCCGAAGGCAGGGCCTCGCGATCCAGATCGGAGAGCTGGTCGCTCACCTCTGCCAGGACCGCCTCGCGAATCTCCCGGCGGCGGGCGATCCCGTCGCGCTCGGCGAGCGCGCGCAGGATCGGCATCTCATAGGCGGCGCATTCCAGATGGCGTGGCGGCTCTGCGGGGAAGGGAACAGCGGCGACCCGCTCACCGTTGACCAGCGCCTTCAGGCGCGCCCGCTCCCCGGGCTCCCGGCTCATCATGTGGGCGTAGACGCGCAGAGTGAATGCCGGATCGGTGTGGCCCAGTTGCTTCATCACCGAGATCGGATCGACGCCGTAGGCGATCAGAATCGAAGCGAAGGTGTGGCGGAGCTTGTGCGGGGTGAGGCCCTTGGGCAGCGGCACCCGCCCGCGGCTCTCGAGGATCTCATTGGCGCGCTCGAAGACCGGTGCCAGCATCCGCGCGCGGAAGTTGTCCTTGCTGCGGCGAGCCCCGGTGCCGGTCGGGAAGACGAGATCATCGGGGCCGCCGCAGAGGGCTGAGGCCTTGTGGGCGGCGAGGAGGTCGCGGAGGATCGGCAGCATCTTGATCTCCCGTAACCCGGCCTGGGTCTTCGAGCGGCCGATGTAGAGGCGGCTGTTGGCGAGATCGACGTCGCGCCAGAGCATGTGGCCGACCTCAAGCGCCCGCGGACCGGCGAGGACGAAGGTGGCAAGGATGGGGGTGCGTTCGCTGAGCGTGAACCTGAGACCGCGATCCAGTTCCTCGGCGGCTTCGAGGAGCGCCTCGATCTGCTCGGCGGTATCGAGGTGGACGGGTGCTTTGGGAGGCTCGATCAGGCGTCGCCGCCTCCCCGCGGCCGCGTTCTCGTCGATCAGCTTGTATTCGAGCGCGACCGAGAGGACCCACTGCAGCATGTCGATCGTCTTGTTGATCGAGGAGGCCGCCAGCGGCCGGAGGATTTGATCGCGCTGGTCGCGCAGCGGCCTGCGACGCTCGATCGCGCGCAGCCTTGCCTCGGACTCCTGCACCTTGTGGTGGCGGTAGGCGTCGACCGCCTGGACGTCGATGTCGAGCAGCGGCCAGTCGCCGAAGTAGGGGAGCAGATGCCCGAGCGCCCATTCCATGAAGGCGAGGTGGTTGTCTGAGACCTGGCCTTTGCGTGAGGAGACGAGCTGGCGGGCGAAGGGACCGAAGATCGTCTTCGCAGCCTCCTCAGCCTCGCCATCGGTGCGGCGCTTCTTCTTCTTCGGCGAGACCCAGATGCCGCGACGGACATCGGCAAGGATGTTTTCCAGCTCTTCCTCGGCGCGCTCATAGGTCCAGCCGTCGCGTTCGAAGCCGAGGGTCAGATATTCCCGCTCGCCGTAGGCCGAGAACCGCAGGGCATAACCGCGACCGCTCTTCCAGTCGCGCTCGAGCACCTCGCCTTTTGCCCTAGCCGCCATTTTCAGCTCCTCCAAGATCGGGAATCGGATTCCCCGGGCAGTCTGTTGTCTGCGCAACCGACGTTAGCTCTGGTGCGCGAGGAAAGCGAGTCGGATCTGCACTCGCTACTAATCGCCGGCAATCGCTGCGCCTCGTGGCGGTCGTGCGGCTCGCCAAGCCGTTCGGCAACCTCGTCGGGATCAAAGCGAAGGCGCGGCCGACTGCCGGTGCCGATGCGCCGGGCACCGAGGCGCTCGGCGTGGTCATAGACCCAGCGGCGGCTCACCCCCCACCAGCGGGAAACCTCCTCAGCGGAGAGCAGTTTTCTTCGCGGGTACCCGGTCTCAGCACCTCTCAGCAGCGCGGCGAGGCGGCGGGCGATCGCCTCAATCGAATCGGGGTCAAGCCGAACCTCGCCGACCGAGGTGCCCAAATCCCCGCTCACCGCCGCCTTCCTAAAGGGACGCGGCTCACACTCCGCTTGCGGGGCACCTTGGGCGAGTGGTGGGCGATACGCGCGGCGGCTATCTCCACATATGCGGGCTCGAGCTCGATGCCGTGGAAGCGCCGGCCCTCCAGCACCGCCGCCGCGCCGGTCGTCCCCGAGCCGGCGGTCGGATCGAGAACGAGGCCCCCGGGCGGGCAAAGTAACCGCACCAGCCACCTCATCAGCTCCAGCGGCTTCACGGTGGGGTGGAAGTTCCGCGCATCGCCGCTCGACCCGGCGTTCGGGAAGAGATCGAGGGCGCGTTGGGGGAGACGTTCGCAACCCGTATCTCGTTCGGCTCGGCTCGCCTTGGGGCAATAGAGAAACCGGCTCGGGGCGATTCGTGCGCGACCCTCCTCAACGCAAGCATCGGCGAGAGCGACGGCGCACTCCGAAGTGCAACGCCCCTCCTCGCAGTCCGGATCGTGGCCGAGGATGATGTTCGCCGGATGGCGGCCCTCGACCCGGCAGCTCTCGGCCATGAGGGCGCCGGTGCCGCGGCGGGCGATCGTCTCCTCGGTCGTCCCGTCGAGCCCGCGACGGGCGAGCACGATCGGCTCGTAGGCAGGCTTCAGCGTCGTCGCCCGACCGTCGGGGTAGCGGCGCGACTTCGACATCCCCTCCGCATACAGCCACATCAGGGTGTCGCGAATCTCCAGGCCGGCCTCCTCGATTCCGCAGCTGAGCCGGTGGAAGGTGCGCGGCGAGCCGAAGGCGGCGAGGAAGCCTCCCGGCTTCAGCACCCGCCTGCACTCACCGGCCCAGATCCGAGCCCAGACCTCGAACGCCTTGTTGGGGCTGAGGCGCTCATGCCCTGCGGCTGCGGCCGCCTCCTGTAGGGCTTTGGAGTCCCAGCGCTCGTTCTGGAAGCCGATGCCATACGGCGGGTCGGTGACAATTGCATCGACGCTCTCGGGCTCGAGCTGCCCGAGCGCCTCCAGGCAGTCGCCTTCGAACAGGCAAACATCGGAGCGACCCTTGGTACCCCTGCCGGCGCAGCCGCGGGACCGCTTCTGGCTTCGTTTCTTCGCGGCCACTACCCCTGCGCCTCCTCCACGAGCCAGCTGACCGGCGCCTCGGATTCGCGGGCATCGATGAAGATTGGCGCGAAGGGGCCGCGCTCGGCGAGATCCTCCGCCAGGCAGAAGCGGACCGAGAGCTCGGGCGCCTCGGCGAAGTGCGGGTTGCTCTGAAGCAGCGCCACCGCCGTGTCGCGCCGCCGCCGAAGCGCCGCCGCGCTCGCCCCGGTCAAGACGCAGAGGACCGACGGGAAGTCCGGGTACTGATCCCGCCACAGCGGCTCGCCCCTTCTCCCCTCGGCGCGCAGGAGGCGCCCGTAGCGCGCCAGCTCAGCCGCCAGGCGGTCGACGGAGAGGGTGGCGCGGTCGAGCTCGAGGAAACGCTGCTCGACCACCACCTCCGAGTCGGTCAGCCGCACATAGGTAAGGACGGCATCGGCGAAGACCGTCCCCGCCCGGCGCCCCCGCCCCAGCCGGTGAGGAACCTCGTGGTGCCAGGAGAGAGGCCCGAACTCATCGCAGCGCTCGCGGGCAGCTCGCAGGAAGGCGAGGGCCGAGTCGTTGACCGCGAGCGTGTGGCGCTGAAGCGGCCCGGCCGCCGCCTCGGCGTCGAGCAGCCCCGGCATCGACTCCATGAGCCCGGCCTCCAGCGCCACCCGCGCGCCGCGCTCGGTCGCATACCAAAGGCGCCGCGGAGCGCCAGGCGCTCCGAAGCTCGGAACGTAGGCGGCGAGCCCCGCCTCGGCAAGCCGCGCCATCACCGACTGCACCCAACGCGAGCTGCGCCCCGGAAAGTGGATCGCGCCGAGCTGCGGCGTGGAGAGCACCCGGTGCTGGGCCAGCGAGGCGGCGATCTCCCCGCTTGCCACCGGCACGGTGAGCTTCCCGGCGCCGCTCACTCGGACCTCCTCGCGATCCGGACCTGCCCGGGGCGCCCTGACCGGCCGCGTCCTTCGGTATGCCCCTTGCCGCGCTTGGCGCCTCCGCTTCTCAGCGCGAGGAGGATGCGGTCGTCGAGATCTTCGAGGTGAGCACGAACGTCGAGGGCACCGGCGTCGTCGCCGTCCTCGCACGGCGCGCTCCGCCCGGTCGGCTTGTCGAAGACGTCCTCGACCCTGATGCCGCCGAGCGCGAACGGCGCGCTGAGCGTACCCTTGTGAGTGACCTGGGCGACGAAACGGAACCGCGGCAGGCGGGTCAGCGCTTTGGGGCTCGGCTGCCCGCCCCACTCCTTCGTCACCAGCCCGGCGGCGTGCGAGTTGAGCGTCGAGGCGAGCAGGTGCGAGCGGTTGGTCGTCAGCGCGTTCAAGGTCGCCGGGCTCAGCCGCTCGGGGTTCTGGTTCAAGAGCACCGCCCGTAGGCCGAACTTCGCGCTCTGCTCCAGCAGCGCAGCGAGGTTGCCCGAGGCGGCGCCGTCGTAGCTCTGCACCTCGTCCAGGAAGACCCAGAAGGGGCGGCGACGCTCGGGCACCAGCTCCGCCCGGCCGCGAGCAGCGTGCAGGAGATCGAAGAGGAGCAGGTTGGCCACCAATCGGTCGCGGGTGCCGCCGGCGCCAGGGCAGGCAAGGACGATCTTGCCTTCGTCCATCGCCTCGCGGATCCGATAGGTGCTGCGACTCTGGCCGAGCAGCGCCGTGATCTGAGAGGAGGCCCGCAGGCGGTCGACCATGTTGGTGACCGGCGTGATCGCCTCGGCGGCGAGCAGCGGGAAGCGGTCGCGCCAGAAGCGCTGCTCGGCCCGCGGCAGGAACGGCACCACCGCCTCGCGCCACTCCTCGTCTGAGAGCAGCGTCGGGATCTGGAAGATCGTCGGCGCCAGGTCGGGGTCGATCCGGCGGGCGATCGTCGCCAGCGCCGAGGCGGCCTGGGTGGTGAGGTTGATCGCGCGGGTCGAGCGGTCCCCCCACCCAAGGGCAGAGGAGAAGGCGTCGACGACCGCCTCGACCCGGGCCTCGCCGTCCCCGGCGCCGCGGCCGAACTCGAAGAGGTTCCAGCCCGGCTGCGCCGCGGACGAGGAGCCGGGGCCGAGGTCGATCCTCACGACCCGCCCCGGCGCGACGTCGGCGAGGTAGGGCTCGACGCGCTCGATGCCGTCGCCGTGGGGGTCGATGAACAGGCCGCCGTGCCCGGCCCTGACGAGATGGGAGAACTGCGCGATCGCGATCTCGGTCTTGCCGTAGCGCGAGCGCCCGGCGATGTAGGTGAAGAAGGTGTCGGCGGTGGACACCCCGACGATTCGCTTGCCCGACTCCGTGGTGATCTCCCCGAGCGGGATCAGGTCGGCCCGGTCCTCCTCGAAGGTCGGCAGCTCCGGCGGCGGGGAGAGCAGCGCCCCGGAGCGCAGCACACCCCGCTCGCCGCAGTGGACGGTCGGCGGCTTCAGGAAACCGGCCAGCTCGCGCGCCGTCAGGATCATCTTCCGCGCGGGCCGGAAGAACCCGGTCGCGAAACGCCGGTCGAAGCTACCTCGCCACAGGGGGAAGTCGGAGCCGAGGAAGGCGAGGCCGGGGATCGGCAGGCCCGCGGCCCGAAGCCGGTTGCGGTCGGCCATCGGTCGGAAGGCGGCGAGCAGGCCCGACATCGCCGCTTCGGCCCAGCCCCGCGTCGGCGCCTCGCAGCGCAGCAGGATCTGCGCCTCGAACAGATCGCCGGAGTCGCACAGCTTCGCGTCGACCGCCTGCACCGCCCCGCGCCGCTCCACCTGCTCGTCGGGATCAGGTCGGCTGCGGCGGCGCCCCTCCCCACTCAGCAACGCCGACCAGTCGCCGCCCTCGCCGTGGAGGCGCCGGGCCTCGCGGCGGAGGCGACGGCGCAGGCGCGTCCCGCGAAATCCGCTCGCCGGAAGCAGGTCGATGCAGACGCTCGCCGCCTCCTCCTCGGAGCGACGGCGGCCGAGCGCGGCGGCGAAGGGCTGCAGCGGATCGGGCTGCGCCGCGAGCCGCGCCAGCGGCTCGACGCTCGGCCGGGCCAGGACCAGCTCGGTCCGCAGCACCGTCCGCTCGCTCGAGCTCGACGCGGACTCGCCGAGCACCTCCTCAGCCGGGCGCTCCTCGACGCCCTCGAAGGTGCGGAGCGCCGTTCGCAGCGCTTCGCTCGATCGCTCGGGAACCTCCAGCAGGTAGACGAGCCGATCCTCTGCGTCGCTCGCGAGCCTGATCCTCACCGCGCTCGCGCGGCGGTCGACCCAGCCGGCGACCCGACGCTCGGTGTCGGCGAGCTGGGCGGCGAAGCGGAGGACCGCCTCGGGCTCGGCGTCGAACTCGTCGGCGGGGACGATCGCGACGGAGCGGCGCGAGCCGAGCAGGCGGCGGGTCGCGAGATAGCGATGCGTAGCCAGCGCGGAGGCGATAGCGAGGGTGCCGAGAGCGAGGGGCACAAGGATGTGAGTCGAGGCGAGAAGCTGATCGACAGGGAGGTTCGATAGGGACCTCCAGAGGGCGACCAGCACCGCCGCGGCGAAGATCGCGAGCATCGGGCGCGGATCGGAGCGATTCGACTTCGAGGTCATGACCACACCTCGAGAGGACGCGGAGATGTCGGCAAAACCGAGCCCCCGCGATCGCCGGACCCAAGCCGAACGAGGCAACTTCCGCGACGTCTGATTCCGAACAGCCATCCGAGGCAGCAGGCGAACAGCCACCCGAATGGCAGAGCGAAGCGCCGCCTAACCACGATCCTCCTTGGACGCGAACCGCAGCCGCGTCGTCCCTGGGGTCGCCGTCTACCGAGAGGCGATCTCCATCCCGGCCGACGCCAGCGGACACCGAGCTTGCGGCCAGGGGAGTTGTTCTCCCGCCGCTCAGCCATCGCGCTTCCCGTTCTTGCCACTGAAGATGGCGATGTAGGCCCGGCCGGAGTCCCGGTAGCGGCGCAGGAACCGTCGCCACCCTCGGCGAGCTGCTTGGATCGTGGCGGCCTTGATGCGAAGGACCGCGCGCCGCCCATGCGCGCCGACGAGGTCGACCGTCAACCGCTCACTTCGGTACGGAACATGCTGGAGCGCCCGGTGCGACCGAAGGGCACGATCGGCACGGCGGGCGGCGATGCTGCCTTCGACGTCCTGGGGGTCTTGCCGGCGGGATGCCGCCTGACCCTCGCCCGAGTTGCCTTCGACCGCGTGGATCGCGGCACCCGGGCTCGGAGGCGCCGCGGCCCGAGAGGGGTGCTTCGGAGGGATCGGGACGTCGGACTGTCCGACGGCGAGCACGAACAGGCTCGCGAAGCCGACGAGGATCGCGCTGGCGAAGACCAGGACCGCCCGCGCCGCGCTCGGGTCGAGCGGGTGATCGAGGAGGGCGCGGAGGCGGTCGATCATCCCGCCTGCCCTCCTTTGACCACGGGCGGCTGCGCGTAGCCGAAGATCGGCGCCGGCATTCCCCACCGCACCGCTTCGGAGGGCAGGAACGGACCCGAGCGGGCGACCCGGTCGCCGAAGTTGCCGTCGATCGTCGTGATCTGCCCGCCGGGGAAGACCCGCTCGACGATGCCGACGTGGTCGCTTTCCCCCGGTCCGGGGCCGGAGCCGTAGAGGACGGCGTCGCCCGGTGCCGGCGTCGCGCTCGGGGGCAGGACGCGGGCGCCGTTGGCTTCGGGGCTGGAGAGCGGCGGGTCGCCGGGGGCCGTTACCGCGAATCGGTCACCTTCATGGGCTTTCGCCCATTCGTAGATCGTCCCCGAGTAGCCGTAGGTGGCGGTGCTGCCGTGAAGGGGGACACCGGCCTTCTCCCAGACCCAGGCGACGAACAGCGAGCACCATTCGACGCAGGGTCCGTAGGGGTTGCAGTTGGAGCCGAGCGGGCTCTCGGCGGTGCCCAGCTGACTCTCGGCGATGCGGACGATTTCGCTGCCGCTCGCCCCGCCCGACGAGGAACCGCCGCAGGCAGAGCCGCCGCCGCTCGCTTCCTGGCCGGTCGCGACCGGGCTCGTCGGGGCCGGCGAGCCCTTGCCGCGGAAGCCGTATTCGACGGCCCGCTGCATCACTTCCTCGGCGTAGTTCGCCGAGGCATCCGCGCAGGCGCCGTAGTAGTTGCACGCGGCCTGCCGGTAGGCGGCGTAGGAGCCGCCCCGAAGGCGGAAGACCGGCCGCATCATTCGCGCGGCGGTGAAGACCGCGTCGGCGGGGTCGAAGGGACTTGCCCCGCCGCCGTCGGCGTCCACCTTGTAGCGGTCCCAGATCGTCGGGCCGGGTCCGGAGCTACATGCCGATTCCGGGACGATCGCGATCTGCATCGGCCCGCCGCAGCCCGACGGGTAGACGTGGGCGCAAGCCCGGTGGCCGCACTCCTGGTAGCCGATCGAGGCGAGGAAGGCCCAATCGACATCGAAGCGCTTGCCGGCTTCCTGGTAGATGCGCAGGCGCTTCGGGGGGATTTCCTTGACGGCGGCTTTGGTCGGCGGAGCGGCAAGGGCCGAGCCGCCCGGAGCGAGGCAAGCGAGGTTGCCGCCGAGGACGGCCATCAGCGCGCCCGCCACGCTCACCGCGCCGACGAGCGCGACGGCGGCGAGCCCGCCGATCCAAATAGACAGACGAGAGTGTCCGCGGCGACTCATCGAGCGCGCCCCCTCCGCCACCGGCGCCTGCGCCTCGGCGGGGAAGCCGGAGCACCCTTAACCTCCGGAGCCTGCTGCTCAGGTACGCGTTCGGGCGCCTTCTTCCGTGCCCGCTCCCGCTCGCTCCGCAGCTCGTCGGTGAGGCTCTGCCCTCTGGCCGACTCGGTGTTCGAAGCCCGGCGCGTGGACTCCTCCCGCCTCGCCTGAGCGGCCGGCGGTCGCTGGGCGCGCTCCTTGCCCGGCTTGCCCGTGCCGCTCTTGCGTTGCGCCGACTCTGCCGTGGGCGGCTCGACCGGCTCGCGGGGCGAACGCTTGCGCTTGCGCTTCGCTGCCCGTTCGCTCGCCGCTCCGCCGATGACGGCCGCTCGCCCGCCGGCCCCGGCACCGTGGCGAGACGATGGCCGTGCAGAGGGTTTCTTCCTCCCGGTCTCGCCTTCCGTAGACGCCGAGGGCGGGGGCTCGGTCGGCCCCGGCGCGTCCATGCTCGGGACGTCGCCGCCGACCGGGGCGCTGTAGGTGGTGCCGAAGAGGGGAGCGCGAGAGCCAGGGCCACCGCGGCCGCCCCCGAAGCGTCCACCGAGGCCGCTCAGTGCACGGCCCGGAGCCTCGCCTGCCCGGCGGGAGGCGCGACGCAGCCCGCGCAGCGGCCGCCCCATCGTTCGGGCGCCCGCATAGAGGGCCATCACCCGCAGCGTCCCCTCGCGTCCCGGAGCACCAGGCCCGGTGGCGATTCCGATCAGGCTCTCGGCAAGGCTCTTCCTCTGCAGGAAGACCGCCCAGAAAAACAGCGCCTGCAACCCGAAGGACATCAGCCAGCCCATCGCCGAGGTCGCCGCGGCAAGCGCCCCAGCCACCGCGAGCAGGACCGCGAGGATCAGCGAATAGGCCGCCTTTCGAAGCAGGTAGCCGGCGAGCTTCTCCAGCCAGCCTTTGAAGAAGGCGTGGCCCCTACCGGGGATCGCCGCCGCCACCAGCGCCACCGGCGCGAAGGCCAGCAGCAGGAGCAGCAGGACCTGGGCGAGGATGATCCCGACCGAGAGCGAGCCGAGCAGGCAGAAGGCGCCGAGCTCGCCGACGAAGACGACGAGCGCCAGCAGGAAGCGCTGGTACTGGCCACCCTCCTCCATCGCGTCGGTGGCCGGCTTGTCGGCGACGCCTAGCCGGTAGCCCTTGCGTTCTGAGTCGGCTTCGGGGAGCTTGGAAGAGTCGCCGTGGTCGAGCGCTTCGTACTCGCTGTTCCGTTCGTCGGTTTCGAGGCCGAAGGAGAGGAAATGGCGCGCGTACTTGTTGGCGTTGTTGACGCAGACCTTGCCGTCGGCGGTGACCTCGGTCCCGGACTGCAGGCGACGGGCCAGCTGCGCATCCCGGGAGGGGTTCGACGAGAGCGGCCGCACCGGCGCGGAGACCGGGTCTTCGCTTTCGCTGCCGGTGCCGGAGAGGACGCAGTGTTCGAGGCCGCCGAACTCGAGCACGACCCAGGGCTTGGAGACGAGTAGTTCGAAGAGCTGGTCGGCGGCGCCTTCCTTCGCCTGGGTGCCGCCGGAAGGGCTGCCGTGGTCGGCGATCGAGAGGAACGCGACCGACATCTGGTTCGTCCACCCAGACGCGCTGCCGATAGTCGCGGCGGGCTGGGCGACGAAGAAGAGGGCGAGAACGACGTAGATCAGGGAGAGGCCGAGCGCACCTGCCGTCTCCGAGTAGCGGCGCTGCACCAGCGCCTTCCACATCGCCCAGATCCCGACGACGGTGATCGCGAGGACGAGCCAGGGGCCGCCGAAGACGTTCGTATATATGGAGTGGATCGCCGCCGAGACCGGCCCGAGCGCCCCGGCGCCCCCGGTCACTTCCGATCCGTTTACGAGGTCGAGGCTGAAGGCGAAGGAGAAGAAGGTGATCAGCGTGTTCGCCAGGAAGCTCGTCGCCACCCAGAGGAGCCCGGCGAAGAAGTAGGCGAGCATCGGCAAAAGCCCGCTCGCATCGACGCCGCCGGTCAGCGACGCGCTGATCGCGGTGAAGTGCTGGTCGAGGGTGAAGTTTTCGAGGGGGTAGCGCCCGAAGAGGCTGCCCGAGCCCAGTGGCGTGGCGGGTGCGACATTGCCCCAGACATCACTTCCGGCCGCCGCGATCGGGTGCGCGACCAGGACGAGGAGGCCGCCGAGGCAGGCGACCAGGATCAACCGGCGCCCTCGCCGCCTCACGAAGGACCTCCTGGCGTCGTGTCGAGCGCCGCCAGCAGATCGGGCGCGATGTCGAACTGCACCTCCCCGACCCGACCCTCGAGGTCGCGCATCAGGCAGCGACCCCGGCGGTATTCGGTCAGCCGCGAGCGCAGAGCGGCGTCCTCGGGATCGAGCCCGAGAAGAGCAAGCGCCCGTTCGGCCTCGGGGATCGAGTCCTGGCCGAAGATGAAGTAGACGCCGACGAGCTCGGAGAGGTCGCCGAGATCAGCCAGCCGCTGGGTGGCCAGCAGGATCGTCGCGTTCATCGCGCGGGCAAGCCGCACCAGGCGGTTCAACAGCAGCCGGCCTTGGGTTGAGGCCAACAAAAACCACGCCTCGTCCAGCAGCACGATCTTGTGTCGATTGCGGTTCGTGCTGACGAGGCGCAGAGCTTTTGCCGCGACCAGAGCAAGCGTCGCCACGGAGACGCGCTCGGCGCGGGTGTAGGTCTCGCAGGAGGCGCCGGGGTCGGGGAGCGCGAGCCCCGGCGTGCGGATCGTGATCACCGAGCGCTCGGCCACTAGGCGGCGGCCTCCTCGATCGGAGCGAAACCCAGGCGCGCGAGCCCGAAGTCCGAGAGCACCTCCAGGGCCTCGCCGGCTTCGCGGGCTGCCTCGCCCTCGCTTGAGCGAAGGCGGGCGACGACGCAGAGAAGGCTTTCCTCCCCGGCACGGACCGCGTCGCGCACCGCCCGGTCGATCGCGTTCTCCCAGGCGGGCGGCGGGTCGCGCAGCAGCTCGATCAGGTAGCTGGAGGCGAGTTCCTCGCGCAGCTCGGGCAGGCCGATCAGGAGCGGGTCGAGCTTTCCCCGGTTGCGCGGGTCGCCCGAGAGCTCCAGCACCTCGACCCTGCCCTCCAGCTCGGGCACGCCCTCCAGGTTGTGATCGGGCTTGGGATCGAAGGTGATGACCAGCGAGCCGCGGCTGGCACCGCCGAAGGCAATCGCCTCGCCGCCGACGGTCTTGCCGCTGCCGGGGGTGCCGGCGAGAAGGACCCCCGTGGGGCGCGAGAGGCGCGGCGCCTCGGTGGGATCGAAGCGGACCGGCCGCGGGTTGCCGACGGTGGTGTGGCCTATATATGGACCGCTGCGGGAGCCGACCTCGGTGCTCGCCACCGGCACCGTCGCGCCCAGTTGCTCGACGGTCATCTGCTGGCGGTACTCGGGCACCGAGCCGGCGTCGGTGCGCGGCATGTGGTCGAAGAAGAGGCGGTGCTGCAGGCCGCGCGGGCGGTGCAGGCGTACCTCGCCGAAGCGCTCGCGCAGGACCTCGACCCGGCGCTCAAGCTCGGGACGGTCGGGCGCCCCGACCGCGAGCGACAGATAGGCCCGGAGCATCGGCGGGTGCGCCGAGGAGGCGAGGACCGCCTCGTACTCGCGCGCTAGCTCCCGGTCGTCTTCTGCCTGCCAGCCCGGTCCCGCGCTCGCCCCTTCGACCTGCTCGCGGTAGGCGTGCTCGACGTCGAGGATGCGCTTTCGCACCTGCCCGAGTGCCTCGCGGTTGCCGATCCAGCGGGCGTGCAGGACCGCGTCGACCGGGAAGCCCGCGTCCTCGAGTGGCGCGAAGAGAAGCTCTGCTGGCCCTGGGAACTCGGCCTCCTCGGCGAGCGAGCCCGCGCACAAGAGCGCCTGGAAGGAGCGCCCCTCTTCTGCCTCTACCTCCAGCGAGGGTGGCTCGGAAGGGTCCTCGCTCATCGGCGCGTTCCCCAGGCGCCAGAGGTCGTGTTCGAGCGGCTCGTAGGCGGGTGAGCCCTCGCCCTCCAGGACGAGCGCGTCGGGCTGCCATGCGTCCTCGAGGCAGGGCTCGGCGACCCCGCGGCAGCCGCCGCGGCGCAGCAGCCACTGCAGCTCGGCGGTCCTCGCCCGCCGCAGCCGGGCGATGCCGGCGAGACGGGCGAAGGTGCGCTCCTCCGCGGCGGCGAGGCTCGCGAGCTCGGAGCCGGAGATCGGACGCGGAGCCCCCACCCCCGCCAGCTCCTCCACCCGCCGCCGGGCGCGGTCGAAGCTGCGCAGGTACCCCTTCCCCGGCTCCTGCAGAGAGACGGCGACGTAGATCTCGGGCAGGTGGGAGTTGAGTTCTCCGAGCCGCTCCTGGTGGCCCTCCAGGTAGCGCCGCCACGCCTCGGGGTCGGCGTGGTGCTGATCGGCGCTCCCGGCCAGCTCGACGGCGTAGCGCTCAGCGGGGTAGGACCGCTGAACCCGCCAGATCGAGAAGTCGGCGCCGACGAGGTGGCCGAAGCGCTCGATCCGGTGCAGCAGCGCCCACTTCTCGCTCGTCGGGAGGAACGGATAGGAGGCGGTCTCGGCCCGGTAGAGCGCCGCCGCCTCCCCGCCTGCTCCGATCAGGACGTTGCGCCTCGCATAGCGCAGCGGAAAGGCGCTCAAGACCGCACCTCAAGGACCTCGCCCTGCCCGACGATGAGCCGCTCGGTGGTGAGCTCGCCGCGACGTGGCCGCACCCCGCGCGCCGGCCGCGCGGTCAGCCGGCCCTGCCGAAGCCCCCCGCGGCGCACCCGCACCTCGGCGGCGAAGGCGGCAAGGGCCGGGCCGCGGAGGCGGGCGCGGCGAAGCCTGGGTCCGTGCTCGTCGGGGGCGACCCACAAGCCCGCGGTGTGGAGCTGCGGCACTCCTCGCGGCGGCATTCCACGGCCGAGCGAGAGCCGCCTGGGCGCGAGGCGCAGAGCGAGCCAGGAGAAGGCGAAGCGGTCGGCGCGGCGGCCGTCGGGCGTCGCCTGAGTGGCGAGGGTTGCGACGGCGACCGGCACCACCACCAGCCGCAGCGGCCAGTCGAGCAGGCCGAGCAGGAACCCGGCGATCCAGAAGGCCACGAAGGCGCCGAGGCCCGCGGCCAGAGCGCCCGCCCTGCCGCCAATGAAGAAGCCCGCAAGCGAGGCCGCGAGCGTGAGCACGATGGCCAGCGCCCCCGAGCCGGAGCTGATCGCAAGGACGGCGAGGAGCGCGAGCGTCGCGTAGGCGAGCCAGCGCAGCGGCACCCCACCCGGGACCGGCAGCCCCTTGCCCTCGAGTTGATAGATCCGCCGCTCGGGGCGGAAGATCCGCTGGTAGGAGCGGATCGGCTCGCGTCCCGTACTCATGGCAGCACCTGCTGGCCGATCGCGCGAGCGGCGTTAGCCACCTGATCAGGGCTGAAAACGAGCCAGCCGACGAGGATCGCGGCGACGAAGAAGACCGCGAGGTCGGTGAAGCGCCGGTTCAGCAGGAAGACCAGCGCGACGACGGCGATGATGCCGCCGTAGACCTCGCTCGCGTAGTGGCGAAGCAGCGAGCCGAGGTTGTGGCCGACGTCGTTACCGGCGGCGAGCGCTGCAGCGGGAGAGAGCAGCAGGACCACTGCGGCCATGCAGGCGGTGGCGGCAAGACGCAGGCGCCGGTTCACGCGAGCGCCCCCTCGACCCCGCGCACGTACCAGCGGGCGCCCTTCACCAAGTCGAGGCGGTAGACCACCGGGTAGGTGGCACCGCTCGCGGGGTCGGTCAGCCTCGCCGCTGCCAGCACCTCGCGCCGGGCCCCTTCCCCGGAGCCGAGCTGGGTGACGCCGGAGATCGCACTGAGGTCGAGGCCCCCGCCGAGCGGCTGCACCGCCGCTCCTGGCGCCACGAAGTAGGTGAGGTCAGAAGGCTCTGAGGCTGCGAGGTAGGCGGGCAGGAACTTCTCGACGAGCGCTTGGATGGCACCGGCGTCCGCTCCGGCCAGCGCCCGGGGCCGCTCAGGGTCGGCCCCGGGCTGACCGGGCGCCGCGACTATGGAGGGCGCACCCAGCGCAGCCACCTCGCCCGCTTTGCTGCGGACGATCGGGGCGGCGAGATAGAGGGTGCGCGAGTCGCGGAGCTCGCAGGCGACGGTGAGGATCTCCCGCCCGCCGCCGAGCTGTTCGGTTTCGGTGACCTCGGCCTGGGCGACCGCCTTACCGCCGCCGGGTGGCCGGCCGGTACCGATCCGCGCGCCTTCTGCCAGGAAGGGGTCGAGCGCGCTCGGGGAGGGATCGGAGAGGTAGGTGCGAGCGAAGCGGACCGCGAAGGCCGCGCTCCTCTGGTCTGCGTTTGAAGAGGAGGCAGCGGGCCTGGCCGGTGGCTCGGAGGAGGGACCGGCAAGCACGCCGCGGAGAAGGAGCAGAAGGAGGACCGTCCAGATCGCCGCCCGGCCCACTCCTCGCAGTAGGAACCGGAGACTGGGGCCGCTCAGATGCTGGGCTCTTGGGATGGATGCGTTCATGCCCCCCTGCTGCGCCGGAGGGGCAGATCCCGTCAACTTTCAAAAAAAGTTGACGGATTTCGGTGCCTCAAGCAGCAGAGGGGTGGAGGAGCCCGCGCTCGGGCCAGATCGACTTTTCGGCTACGGAGGTGTCTGAGTGAACGAGAGGGGTAGAAGATCAGCCGGAGGCAAGAGGTTGGACGCAGTCGAGCTTGAGCAGCCTTTGCAGGAGGAGGCGTTACGAGAAATCGAGCGCTCCCTTCACGGCAAGCTCAAGGCCCACCGGATCTCGGAGAACTTCATCGAGCGCTGCAGCGAGGAAGCGGTCCAGAGGGGGCTGCTCGACTACCTGCGTGCGCGAGCAGCAGGCAGGGAGATCGAGAGCCGCAACGCCTTCGTCGTCCACGCCGCCTTCCACCGCGCGATCCAGGAACTGCGCCGCGAGGCCCGCCAGGTCGACGGAGCCGCGGTGGAGAGCTTGCTGGCCGGCGGCCACCGCGCCGCGCCCCCAAGCGAGGAGCTGGCGCTCGAAGAGCTGCAGGCGCAGGAGCTGCACGCGGCCATCGATGAGCTGCCCAGCGAGACTCGGCAGCTGCTAGCACTCCACTACTTCGAGCAGTTGAGCGCCAAACGCGCAGCCGAGGTCCTTTACCTAAGTGAAGCCACCTATCGAAGGCGGCTCAGAAGGGCGCTGATCGCTTTGGCAGCCCGCCTCGGCGTGCCCGCTCCCGATCCGGACGCCGATTTGGCGATCGAAGTCGGGTTTGCCGCCTGGGCGAGCCTCGGGGGCGCGGGGGTTCCGCTTTCGCACGGACCGCTCGATTACGCTGCGGCCTTCCTCGACCGGGGACACGCCGGCCTCTCGTGGGTCTCCTCGCGGCTGCGCGACCCGATCGCCCGCGCTGAGGCGAGCGGTGCGACCGAACAAGCCGGCGTCGTCGCGAGCGGCCCGGCGGGCAAGGTCCTCGGCGGCTGCGCCGCAGCGGCGGTCGTCTGCGTGGTGGGAGGGACTGTCGGGTTGGGCCTCGCGAGGCACCAGGCGACGCCCGTTGACCAAAGAGGCGCAGCAGCCGCAACTCGGAGGCTCGGGGTGGGAGCAGCACCGAAAGCGAAGTCGGCCGTTCAAGCCCCGATCGCGCTCGGCCTGTCGAACACCGGGCAATCTCAGCCCACTGCGGTCAAGGCTCCGGAAACCACGAAGAAGCCGAAGCCGCCGCCGACCGAACAGCAGCGGGTCGAGCGACAGTTCTCGGGAGTCACCCGGGCGGCTGCGGAATCCAGCGGCCCCACCGAAGCCGAAGCGAGCGCTGCGGAATCCGAAACGGTCGTCGTCGCCCCCGAAAGCGGTGGCAGCACGACCTCCTCATCCGAACCCGCCCAGCACGAGTTCGGCTTCGAGGGGAAGCCATGAAAGGCGCGCGCAGGTCGCTCGGATCGTTGGTCGCCCTGCTGCTCGTGGTGGGAGCGGCGCTCCCACTGTCGAGTGCGAGCGCGGCGCCGTCGAAGTTCGTCCAGGAGCTGTGCGACTCCGCGCTGCCTGGCGGCGGGGTGCCGGAATGGAGCTTCTCGGCGAACCCGGGAGCGGCCTTCTCGCCGTTTGTCAGCTGTGCCTTCCCAGGCGGCTCGATGGGAATTTCCCAGGGTCAGACCTCGGCCACCTTCAGCTACATGACGATCGAGGTCCCGCCGACGCTTGGCGGGTTCATCGAAACCGAGACGATCGCCGGCATCTCCCAGGGCATGAGCGCCGGCAACCATCTCAGCCACATCAAGGTCGAAAGCTGGCCCCCACTCGACGGCGGAGAAACCAGCCAGAGCTTCTTCCTGCGGAGCAAGCTCGACACCGGCCTCCTCCCGAGCAACGGCGCCGGCTTCAGCATCGTCATGAGCTGCGACGGGAACATGAGCTCCTGCAGCGGCGGGACCCTCTCTGCCCGCGACATCGCCGTCACGCAGGTGGACGTCACCCCGCCCGTCCTGAAAAACCTCGCCGGATCGCTGCTGAGCGGCGAAATCCTCCGCGGGCACCATGATCTGAGCGCCGAAGCTCTCGACGTCGGGGGCGGGGTCAGCAAGGTGGAACTGCTGGTGGACGGCCAGCCGGCGCCGAGCCCGGTTGCGGGAACCTGCAATCTCGCCTCTGTGAAGAACCGAAGCTATGAAGGCGTGGTCGCGGTCACCCCCCGCCCCTGTCCCACGGTACTGAAGGGCAGCTGGCTGCTCGACACCGCTGCCCCTCCCTTCCAGAACGGCGCAAACGTGGTGCAGGCCTGCGCCACTGACTTCTCAACGCTCACCGATCCCAACCGGACCTGCAGCGCCCCGCAGCAGGTCGAGGTCGACAACTCCTGCACTGAATCCCCGGTGGCGGGCGGGCAGAGCATCTCGGCGCAGTTCACCCGCACCCATAGGGACCAGGCGACCCTTCCCGCGGGGAGCGCCGCCAATGTCGTCGGCGAGCTGACCGACGCCGCGGGCGATGCGATCAGCGGGGCGACGATCTGCGTGCAGGCGCAGACCCAGGGCTCGGGCGGCGGACTGCGACCGGTGGCGACCACGACGACCGACGCCCACGGTCACTTCGTCTACAAGGTAGACCCGGGGCCGGACCGCAAGGTGCTACTCGGCTACCGCCACGACACCTTCCAGGTGGCCCGCTCGGTCCGCTACCTGGCTCACGCGAGGGTGAAGTTCAAGATCACTCCGACCAATGTCCACAACGGTGGCGAAATCAAGATGTGGGGCAGGCTGCCCGGCCCGCGAGCCGCTGAACGGGTGGTCGTCCTGCAGGCCGGCGGCTTGCATTCGGCCAAGTGGTACCCGTTCGGGGAAGCGACGACGAACCGCAACGGCGTCTTCCACGCGCGCTACCGATTCGAAGAAACCGATGAAACCACGGTCTACAAGATCCGGGCGGTCGCCCCACGCCAGCACGGCTGGCCATGGGAGACTGGATCCAGCAAGCCGGTCCTCGTCGAAGTGCGAGGCTGAGCAGAAAAGGAGAGTGGAGATGGACGCTGCAGACGGATTCCGCCACCGACCCGGAGCTGCCACTGTGATGAGCGCGATCGCGATGACGGCGGCTCTGGCTGCCTTGGCAATCTCTCTGTCGGGAATCGCGGGCGCGGTGTCCAGGG
>Ga0070712_100000391_pt1 | contig 25006 bp, 60 predicted proteins | sample LARL81metaG_FD_71396 | JGI IMG/M metagenome (GOLD analysis project Ga0070712, IMG submission 71396) | Corn, switchgrass and miscanthus rhizosphere microbial communities from Kellogg Biological Station, Michigan, USA - LAR L8-1 metaG | ecosystem: Host-associated > Plants > Roots > Rhizosphere ...
CGTGCCTGTACGGGGCGGCGTGGCGCGCGGCGAAGGCGCTGGGCTACAGCCGCCTGGTCACGTACACGCAGGACGGCGAGTCGGGGTCGAGCCTGCGTGCGGCCGGGTGGCGGGTGATCGCGGAGCGTAGGGCGCGGCCCGGCTGGGACATGCCGTCGCGGCCCCGTGAGGACCGCGGTACGGGCGGCGTGCAGCGCTTCCTGTGGGAGGCGGCGTGAACGGCCTCGACCTGGCGCATTCGAGCCACCCACCGGCGCAGTTTTGATCATGAAACGGGACGAACCGCACCCCACCCGACACCAACCACGCACCCCAACCGGAAGGAACCCTAAGCAATGAACGACCAGACACCCGACACCAACTACGAGACCGCCGACGTCACCACCCTGCGCCGCGCCATGGCCCAGCGCGCCTTCCGGATCGGCGACCTGGTCGAGATCACCGGGCGCGGCGACGGGTACGACGGCAAGACCGGCGTCGTCACCGAGGTCGACGACAACCCCGAGTACTCGATCGGCCTGACCGTTGAGGGGTTTGTCGGCCTGGTGTGGTGCAACTCCACCGAGGTCCGGCACCTCGACGGCGCGGGCACTGCGGCGGGCGAGAGCGCGGTGGCGAAGTGACCGAGCCCGCCGACCTCACCCGCACCTACACCGTTGCCCAACTCGAAGCCTGGGACCTGCCCCACCCCTCCTCGACCGGCGCCTACCTCGACGAGGAGTACGCCTCCGGTCACCGCTGGTATGAGGTTCAGCGCGTCATCTTCCGCGACCCCACCGACGGCACCACCTGGTCCCTGCTGCGCGCCGACCCCGCGACCGAGATCCAGGAGAACGACTGGTGGTGCCGCTACCGCAGCGCCGACGAGATCGTGTGCAAGCGCGTGGTGCCGCGTGAGGTCACCGTCACGAAGTGGTTCGACGCGACCGCCGACGACCTCGCCGGGGGTGCCCGGTGAGCGCCGCGCATGCCCTCGCGACCGCCCTACGCGACCTGACCGCCGACGCGGTCCCCGGCTGCACCCTCGAAACCGCAGTCCTTCACGGGACGTACACCGACGGCCGAGGCGGCTACGCGGGCAACCTGCGCCGCAGTCTCGACCCGCGCGAACTGCAAGCGCTTCTCGACGAGCACACCGCGCAGGCGGACGCACTGCGCGCCGTGTACCGCGAGCGCGCCCACCTGATCGCGCTGCTCGCCGCCCTCTACCCGTCGCACATCGGCTACACCGACCCGGCCGAACCCGACTGGGCCCTGGTCGTCATCGAGAGCCCCGCGGGCCAGTTGAGCTGGCACATCGCCCCCGGCGACATGGACCTGTTCGCGCACGTCCAGGCGACGAGCCGGATCTGTCGCGGCTGGGACGGGCACTCGACGGACGAGAAGTACCGGCGGATGCGGGGGCTCACGGCCACGACCGAGCCGTTCCCGCTGCCACCGCTCGCGCCCCCGGTGCGGCCGGCGTACCCCGGAGACGGTGGTGCCCGGTGACCGCGCCGCTGACCGATCAGCGCCTCACGGAGATCGAGGCGCGTGCCCACGACCTCGGCTGCCCCGACTGCGGGTGCCGCGACGAGGGGATGCGCCAGGTCGGCGACGAGGACGTGCCCGCGCTGATCGCCGAGATCCGCAGGCTGCGCGCACTGGTCAACCCGGCGACCTGGACCGCCCCGGACGGCACCGTGCTCGACCTGAGCCGCCAGATGTTCGACCGGGACGGCGAGGCCTGGGCGCTGAGCGAGGTCCCGCCTCTGACGATGGCGATGGTCGACGGCGACCTGGCCGAGCGCCCGCTGTCGCTGCTGTTCGAGCGGCGTGGCCCGCTCACGAACGAGGGCGAGGAACTGTGACCGCCCCACTCCCGCCGTACTTCGACTCCGGCGACGGCGTCACCCTGCACCTCGGCGACTGCCGCGAGGTCACCGACTGGCTCGCCGCCGACGTGCTCGTCACCGACCCGCCGTACGGGCGCGACTGGAAGCAGGGCAACGGCATGCCCGCACACGGGCGACGCTGCCCGCGGCAACGCGACCACAGCCACGACGGCATCCCCGGCGACCACGACACCACCACCCGCGACGCGATCCTCGCAATGTGGGGCGCCGATCGCCCCGCGATCGTCTTCGGCGACCTCATGCTGCCCCCACCGGCCGGTACGAAGCAGGTCCTGGTCTACGGCAAGGCTCCCGACGCGGGATCTCGCGGCACCACCGCCGGTTTCCGCCGCGACGCCGAAGCGATCTACCTGATCGGACCGTGGCCGTCCGGGATCGGCGGGTGCAGCAGCATCCTGATCACCCGGGCGCGGGTGCAGGGCAGCAACCACGGCATCGCGGCGCGCGCGGGCCATCCCCACGCCAAGCCGCACGACGTCATGCAGGAACTGGTCGCGGCCTGCCCGCCGGGCGTGATCGCGGACCCGTTCGCCGGTTCCGGGTCCACGCTGCTCGCTGCTCGCGCCCTCGGGCGCGGCGCTGTCGGAGTGGAGATCGTCGAGGCTGACGCGCGCAACGCGGCCCGGCGCCTGTCGCAGACGGTTCTGGACTTCGGGAGCGCGGCATGAGCGACCTCGCCGACCGGGTCTACGACCACCTCGCCGTGCACGCCCACGACGACGCGGGCCACGGGTTCACCGTCAGCCAGCACACCGAGATCCCCGACGACGTGGCGGTCACGTTCCGCCCCGGGCTCATCGACGCGCTTCCCGCGGTCCTCGCGCAGACCCTGCACCCGTGGGCCGACGGGCTGCGTGACGCGGGGTTCGCTGTCGAGGTCATGTACGCGTGGCCGCAGCACGCCGAGCCGGTGCGCGCGGACGGGCGACGCGTTCCGCTGTGGCTGCACGTGACCGGCTACGAGCCCGAGGCGGGCGCGGTGTGAGACCCCCCGTGAGCTACTTCGGATCGAAGCAGACCGTGGCCGGGTGGATCGTGTCCCAGCTCCCGCCCCACGAGCACTACGTCGAGCCGTTCTGCGGATCCCTCGCGGTGCTGCTGGCCAAGCCGCCGTCGCGGATGGAGACCGTCAACGACCTCGACCGCGGGGTCCAGACCTTCTGGCGGATGCTGCGCGACCGCCCGGCCGAGCTGATCCGCGCCGCGGAGCTGACCCCGCACTCGCGCGCCGAGTACGCGGCGGCGTACGACGAGGACACCGACGACGAGGTCGAGCTGGCCCGCCGCATCTGGGTGCGCCTGACCCAGTCGCGCTCCGGGACGCTGCGCCGCGCCGGGTGGAGGCACTACGTGGACCCGGGCGCGCGGTACGCGTCGATGACGGACTACCTCGACGGCTACCGGGACCGGATGCCCGCGGCGGCCGAGCGGCTGATGCGGGTGTCGCTGGAGTGCCGCCCGGCGCTGGAGCTGATCGCGAGTTACGGGGCTCAGCCGAACTGCCTGCTGTTCGTGGATCCGCCGTATCTGGGTTCGACGCGGTCGACCAACTACCGGCTGGAGATGAAGACCGACGCCGAGCACCGGGAACTGGCCGAGGCGCTGTGGGAGTGCGCCGCGACGGTGGTGCTGTCCGGCTACCCGTCGCCGCTCTACGACGAGCTGTACGAGGGCTGGCACCGCGCCGAGTGTGCGTCGTCCACGGGCAACGGCCGCGAGGGCCAGCGGGACCGGGTCGAGGTCCTGTGGTCGAACCGGCCACTGTCCGGCCAGGCGGGGCTGTGGGAAGCGGGTGCGGCGTGACGCGCCCGACGGCCCCGCTCACCCGCCGCCCGGGCCGGCGCCTGCCGCCGCAGCCCGTCGTCGAGCCGGTGCTGCCCGTGTCGCGCCCGGCCACCTCGGCGGGTTGGGCGCCGCCGTTCACCGACACCCCCGACGAGATCAACGACCGCCGCATGGTCCTGCTCGAAGCGGACCGCCGCGCCGACACCGGGCGCACCCACCGCACCAGCCGCCGCACGTGGGACGCCGCGATCCGCGAAGCACTCACCGACCTGACCGACACCCATCCGACTCCCGAAGGAACCCAAAAGTGAAGATCCCCACGGACGTGCTCAACGTCCTGGCCGCGTCCACCGTCAACGGCGCAGCCCTCGACCTGCCCGGCCAGCTCGACCCGAACCTCTACCAGCGCACCAAGAAAGTCATCATCGCCGCGGGCGGCGCCTGGAACCGCAAGGCCGCCACCCACCTGTTCCCGTCCGACGCCGCCGACGCCGTGGACGCGATGCTCACCACCGGCGAGGTCACCCGCCCGCAGGACTTCGGGTACTTCCCCACGCCGGCCCCGGTGCTCGAGCGCATGCTGCGGCTCGCCGTCCTGGAGCCGGGCATGCGGATCCTCGAGCCGTCCGCCGGCCGGGGCGCCATCGCGAAGCCGCTCGCGGACCTCGGCTACGACGTCGACTGCGTGGAACTGCTCGACGACAACGCCCTCGCCATCAAGGACGGCGGATACGCGGCGACGCTGACCGTGGGCGACTTCCTGTCGATGCCCGCCGCGCCGGTCTACGAGCGGGTGCTGATGAACCCGCCGTTCGGGCGGCAGTCCGACATCCGGCACGTGCTGCACGCGCACGGGTTCCTCGCTCCGGGCGGGCTGCTGGTGTCCGTGATGTCGAACGCGGTGACGTTCCGCACGAACCGGCTGACTGAGGACTTCCGGATACTGGTCGGCCACTGTGGCGGCGCGGTCCAGCCGCTGCCCGCCGGGTCGTTCACGGTTTCGGGCACCGAGGTGCACACCGTGCTCGCGACACTGCCCGCAGGCGGCGAGTGACATGGGCGAGGCCACGACTACCCAGACCGCCGCCCCGGATGTCACGAGGGTGCGCCAGCGCCTCGTGAGCCTGTCGAACCGGATGTTCGACCAGAGCCAGCCCTACGTCGCCCAGTTCGTCGTCCCCGCCGCCGCGCCGACACCCCCGCACGAGCGCGCCATCCGCGAAGCCGCCGACGACCTGCCCGAGGACGGCGAGCCGCAGGAGCCGACCCCGGGCCAACTCGAGATCCCCGCGGCGGCGAGACCGTGAGCGCCGACCCTCGCGCGCCGCGTTCCCGCCGGGCCTTCACCGGCCCGTGCGGGTACGCCACCCGGCCCGACCGTGAGTGCGAGGGCCCAGTGCGCCCATACCCGGCGGGCTGGTGGTGCTCGGCGCACTCGCCGTCGGCCACGGCCGGCCTTCCCGAGGTCGCCGACCGGTGCCCGCCCACCCCCGTCCCTCCGCCTGTCAGGAGCGCAGCATGACCGACCAGACCGAAAGCACCCTGCGCGTCGTCACCCCCGACGGCCGGCTCATCCCCGTGGACTGCCCCGAAACGCGGGACCTGGTCCACCGGTACGTCGCCGCGGAGATCCGCGCCGCCCGGCGCCGCGCTGCCTGGCGCGCCGCGTTCGCCCGGATCCGCGGCGTCCTGCCGGGCGGCGTCCGGTGACCACGACCGCCGCCCCGGTCGGGCGCATGGTCCCGTTCACGGTCCTGAGCCGCGAACGGCGCGCGAAGGCCGCGACCGACCCGAAGACCCGCCCCGCGTCACCGCCCGGGCCGGGCCGCTGGCCCGCCGTGGCCGCGTGCCGCACCGAGCGGCACGAGATGTTCCACCCCGTCAACGACAGCGACCCGGGGCCGTGCTCGCAGCAGATCGCGGACGCGCGGGCGGTGTGCCGCCGGTGTCCCGCCCTGGCGTGGTGTGAGGCGTGGTCCTTGTCGGCGGCGGGTCCGGAGTCGGGGATCCTCGCGGCGATGACAGGGACGCAGCGCAAGGCGCTCAAGCGGCGTGAGGCGCGCATCCGCGGCGCGGCCGGAACCGAGAAATGACGCTCCCGCGCAACGCCCGCAATCGCGCACCACGCAATCGGGGTGCGCAACTCGTTCACGAAGACCTGCTTAGCCGAAATGGAGCATCCCCCATGAACCCGTCCCCCCTCGCTGCTGTCGCCCCGCAGTCCCACGTAACCGAACCGCCTCCCGGCGCCATCGTCCACGCCCGTTGCGGGTCGTGGTGGACCGGGCTGCGCGCCGCTCACTGCGCCCAGTGCCACAGGACCCTGTCGAGCACCACCGCGTTCGACCGCCACCAGCGCGACGGGGAGAACGGCCCGGTCTGCCTCGACCCCGCGACGGTGGGGCTCGTGGCAGTCGAGAAGCCGTACGGCGTGCTCTGGTCCTGGCCGTCGTCGGACGACAATCCGCATGCGAAGCCGACCGCAGCATGACCGTCACCCCGGGGCGTCCGGGTGCGCCGCTCGTCCTGGACGCCCCGACCCTCGCCGCCGCGTTCGGGATCCCGCTGCGCCCGGCCCGGCCCCTGACCGCCGTCCAGGCCGAAACCCTCGCCCTGGTCGCCGAAGGACTCACCTACCGGCAGATCGCGCGGCGCCTGTTCCTCGCCGAGGTCAGTGTCCGCAAACGCATGAGCCGCGCGTTTCGCGTCCTGGGCGTGCACGACAAGGCGGGCGCGATCCGGGCCGGTGTCGAGGCCGGGGTCCTGCACCTCGAGGGTCCGCGGTGACCGAGGTGCCGCCGTCGCGCGGCACCCTCGCCGCGGACCTGCGGTTCCTGTCCGCGGGACTGCCCGGCGACACCCCGCAGACCGTCACCCGGCTGCTCGACGCCGCAGTCGAGCGCGCCGACCGGGAGCGCGCGCAGGCGCAGATCTGGCACGGCGAGGCCGCCCAGCGGGAAGCCGCCGTCGCCCGCCTCGAGGTGGTGCGCGCGGAACTCGACCGCGCCGAACGCCTGCTGCCCGACCCCGACGGTCCCGGCGCCCTGTACGCGCAGGGCGGCGCGTGGGTGATCGCGCAGATCCGTGCGGCCCTCGAACCCGACCAGGCCGGCGCGCCGGCCGCGACCCTGAACGGAACCCGATGAGCGACGACACCGAAACCCCGACACCCGCACCGGCGCGGCGGGTGTCCATGACCGTCACCGCGTACCTGACCGGGCACCTCGGCGGCTTCTACGACCTGCAGTCGCGGCCCGACGGCGGCGAGGCCTGGTCCGTGCCCGAGCACTGCGTCGACGAGCGGTCCGTCACGGACCTGCCGCCGGAGCCGCTGACCCGCGACGACTGGGACGAGATCACCGGGACGCTCACGGCGAGGCTCGGCGAGGCGGTCGGCGGACGGCTGGCGGACGAGTGGCGGCGCATCGCGCTCGGCGTCCAGCAGGAGCAGGCGGCGCGGTTCAGGGATCGGCCGGCCAAGACGATCGAGCAGTTGGCGGCCGAGCAGGGCGTGCCCCCGATCGAGTCGATCGACGACCTCGCCGGACTGGACGTGCCGGCGGAGGAGATGGACGCGTTCCTCGCCGCGATCCACGAACGCGTCGACCCGCAGCGCGACGCCTTCGAGGACCTGCTCGCCGTGATCGAGCTGTACATCGGGCGTTTCGTCGTCCAGCGCCTCACGACGGAACAACGGAACCTGTTCGCGGCCGCTGTCGACGCGTCCAACGCCCGCCGCGCCGCGGCCGATCCGGCGTACGGGGAACCGCGCAAGGTCGAACGGTGGTGGTCGGAGTGAGCGACGACCTGATCGTTCCCGTGCCGCTGCTGGACCGCGACCGGGTCGCGGAGGCGATCCGCCGCCGGGTCAGCCTCGACCTCGACCCGGTGTACGCCAAAGCCGCCGCGCGCGGGATGCCCGTCGAACTGACCGAGGAACAGTCGCTCAAGGTCGCCGACGTGGCGCTGGCCGCGCTCGTGGCCGCGCACCCGATCGACGGGCGCACATGGCTGGCCGAGGCGAACAAGGACTGGCAGGCGCGCGCTACTGCCGCGGGCCGGCGCTGCCGCGTCCTGGTCGCCTCGGCCCGGCGTGAGCTGGGCTTTTGGCGCGGCTTGGCGATCACGGCGTGGCTGTACTTCGCGAACCTCACCGGGCAGGTGGAGTTGCACTGGCCGCGCTGGTCGATCCTCGGGGTTGTGCCGGCGCTGCTCGGGGTGCAGCGGCTGGCCGCGTGGTGGTCGCGCAAGCGGGCCCGGCGGGCGGAGGCGGCGCTGTGAGCAACGACCTGCGTGCCCGGATCCGCGCCGCGCTCGACGACTGCCGCACCCTCACCCCCGATGCGCAGACAGACGCGGTCATGGCCGTGCTCGACGCGACCCGCACGAAGACACCCAAGACGCCACCCGCGCCGCCGACCGTGGGTGAAGCGATCGCGCGCACCCTCAAGTCGCTCGGCATGACCCAGATCATGCTCGCCCGGATCACGGGGCTCACGGCCAAGCACGTCAACCAGGTCATCACCGGCAAGGTCGGTTTGAGTCCGGACGTCGCGGTGAAGTTCGCGCACGCCACGGGCACCCCGGCGGCGGTGTGGCTCGGCATCGACGGTGCACGCCACGAGTGGGAGGCGCGTCTTGCCGAGTGCGACGAAACCCCGGGAGCGGATGCCTTATGACCGCCGCAACCGCGACTTCGACGCCCGGCCGCTGCCCGTCGCCGCTGCCGCCCGGGTGCAGGTTCCTGATCTGGCACGAGCCCGCCGGCTGGGTCGTCGGCTACGGCACCCCAGACACGGTCGGCGCCGACCTGCCCGACCGGGCGTCCGGGGTCGTCGTGCGCGACCAGCCCTGCTGGCACGTCGCCGTCCTTGTCGCGTTGACCCTGCGCTACCTGCCCGACCCCGGCGGGTACCGGCCCGGGTGGAGCGGCCCGGTCGTGCCCCGGCCGCTGCGGGTCGAGACCGCGCCGGGCGTGTTCGTGTGCGGGGAGTGCTTCCGGATCCTGACCGGCGCCGAACCCGACGTGGACGCGGCGCTCGCGGACGTGCTCGCCCGCTGCGCCGCGCTCCCGCCGCTGGACACCGCCGGCATGACCCTGGATCAGGCGCTGGCCGCGACGATCCGGCAGGTCGTGGCCGCCTCCCCGCTGCGGATCGACTTCGACGGCTTCGACCCGGCGGAGATGCCATGACCGCCCGCATCCTGATCACCGGTTCACGCCTGCTCGCCGACGCCGAGCTCGTCACCCGGGCGCTCGCCTCGGCCGTCGCCGACTACGGGCCCGACCTGGTCGTCGTCCACGGCGCGGCCAGGGGCGCCGACACCCTCGCCGACCGGGCCGCCCGCGCCCTCGGTCTCAGGGTCGAGCGGCGCCCCGCCGACTGGGCCGCGCTCGGGCGCAGGGCCGGGGTGGTGCGCAACGCGGAGATGGTGCGCGACGGTGCGGACGTGCTGCTCGCGTTCCCGGTGGGCGAGTCGCGCGGCACCCGGGACTGCATGCGGCGCGCGGCTGCAGCGGGGATCCCGGTGCAGGTGTTCGAGTCCGGCGGCGCGCCGTGAGGTGCCCGATGTGCGGCCGGACCGGACCCCGCGGCGGCCACGAGCGCAACATCAAGCGCCTGACCGGGTGGCTGCTCGCGGTCACGTTCATGCTCGGGTGCCTCGCCGGGTCCGTGGGCGTGTGCGCCATCGCCCTCGGCTGGGTCGTGCTGTGACCCGCCGCAGGCGCCGCCGGGTGCCGTGGCCCGTGACCGCCGTCGCACTGCCGGCCACGCTCGCCGCCGCCGCGGTCCTCGGCTCCGAGGGTGTCGCTGTGCTGCTGCGGATCGTGGGCGTGCGGTGAGCGTCAGGACTCGCTGCGGGGCGGTGGCTTGAGGTGCGCGTAACTCGGATTGGCCGGGATCTCGTGGCTTCGGCGCACTCCGCGCACGTAGCCGTCGGAGACGCCACCCAACTCGGAGATCCGTGCCGCACCAAGCCCCTGCTCGAGGGCATAGACGACCGCAGGCTCGGTCTCGTCCGTCGCGGCCTTCTGCGCAGCCTTGGCGCGGTCCCGCAGGCGTTTGAGTGCCTTGAGTCTCGTTTCGGCGTCTTCCTTCGACATGCCGATCAGTGTAACCGGAAGTGCTTCCGTATGGCTATACCGTCAGGAGATCCCGGAAGTCCTTGCGTAAGTTACTTCCGTAATCTAGTATCGGAGTTGTCAGCAGGGCACGCCACCGAGGAGCCGATCGTGAGCTACGCCAGGAAGTCCACGCACCGCCCGGCCCGCAAGCCCGGCCGCCACGACAGCGTCACCCGGCGCCTGTTCAACCTGGCCGCGCTGGTCGCCCGGGTCAACGCGGGCAGGCTCACCGCCGCGTCCTACCTCGCCGAACTGGGCGCGGACGGCGACACGATCCGCCGCTACGCCGCCACCCTCGGCAAGAAGATCAAGGCCGCCTATGAGGCCAAGCGCGGCACCCAGCCCGAGCGCACCGCACTCGCCCTCGTCGGCCACCACCTGACCCGCTGTTTCGCCTACGACGCGGGCGACGTCGAGATCCTGCGCTGCGCGACCGCCGGTTACGACCGCGTCTCGCACCTGCTGAACGGAGCCTCCTGATGACCACTTCCACGATCTCCACGCCGCGCACGATCCCGAACCGGGCCGAGCGCATCCACGCCGCCCAGCGCGCCCGCGCCGGCTACGTCGAGCCCGCACCGCTCACCGACGACCAGTACGAGGCCGCCCGGCTCGGACACCCGGGCCTGACCGTCGACGAAGCGGCCTACTACGTGCACTGCTCCGAGCGGTACCTGCACGACCTCGAGATGTGGTCGCGCGACGCGATGCCCGAAGACTACGAGGCGCAGGACCGCTACGGGCGCTTGATGTACGCCGAAGATCGCCGCGCCCCGGGCGGCCGCATCCGCCACGCGATCGCGCGGCGCGAACAGGAGCGCCGCCGCCTGCCGAGCAAGCGGTGGGTCGCTCGCAGGGACGCCGAGTGGGCCGACTGCCCGTTCTGACCAGACCACGCCCGACGCCTCGAGGGGAGGTGCGCACCGTGTCCGGCTTCACGTTCTACCTCGGCATCCACCACGGCCACTGGCTGCGCACTATCCCCGTTCCCGTGTGCGTCTCCCATTCGGTGCTGCGCGAATACAAGCGGGCGGTCCCCGCACGGCAGCCCGGCGGATCGTGGATTCTCGACTCGGGCGCGTTCTCCGAGATCGCCGCGCACGGGCGGTGGACCACCACGCCGCAGCGGTTCGCCGCCGACTCGCGCCGGTACTACGAGCAGGTCGGCGGCAGGTGCGATTTCGTGGCGCCGATGGACTGGATGTGCGAACCAAAGATGGTCGCGAAGACCGGCTTGAGCGTGCGCGAGCACCAGTACCGCACCGTCGAGTCCGTGCTGGAACTGCGCTCGCTCGCCCCCGACCTGCCGATCGCACCCGTGATCCAGGGCTGGGACCTGGACTCCTATATCGAGTGCGTGGGCTTGTACGCCGAGGCTGGGATCGACCTGAAGGCGGAGCCCGCAGTTGGACTCGGGAGTGTCTGCAAGCGGCAGCACACTGAGGAGATCGGCCGGATCGTGACGGTCCTCGCCGACCAGTTCGGTATCGAGAGCCTCCACGGCTTCGGGGTGAAGTCGCAGGGCATCGCGAAGTACGGGGCGGTGCTCGCGTCGAGCGACAGCCTCGCGTGGTCGTACGACGGGCGCAAGACGCCGGGCTGCGCGCACGGCACGCGCGGGAAGACCGAGGCGAACTGCATCGAGTTCGGACTTGAGTGGCGCGCCAAAACCCTTTCGAAGCTCAACCCCTGGCATCAACCCGGATTGGCGGTGTTCGCGTGACGACCGATCAGGCCGTGCAGCAGGTGAAGACCTACTACGGCAAGCCCGACCGCCCCGTCCACGTCTCCTTGAAGCCGAACGCGAGCGTCCCCGGCCCCGCGCCCACGCTGTGTGGGCGCTCCATCGACGCCGTAACCGTCGTCGGGCTCGCCTCGCAGATCACCTGCCGCCGTTGCGCCAAGGCGCTGAGCGCCAATCCCGAGATCGGAGCCTGACGATGACCGCGATCAGCGACGTCGAGGCGTCCGCGAACGTGCGTGCCGCCCTGAAGGCAGCGTTCCCCGGCGTTCGGTTCTCCGTGCGCGTCGACAGCGGCGCCGTCACCGTGCGGTGGCTCGACGGACCCACCCGCGCCGACGTCGAAGCGGTGACCGTAAGCGCCAACACGGGGGCCACGCCGCTGGACCTGACCCGCCGGCACTCCGCCGCGGTGCAGGACAAAGCCGGGCGGCTGTGGCTGGACGCCGCGGGACGGCGCTACCTGCCGGCTAGTGGCGGCGGTTTCCTGCCAGAGCTGGCGGTGCGCGGCTACCGGGTGCCCGAGGGTCCGCTGCACTACCAGCTCGGCGTGATCGCCGACCGGATCATCCTGGCCGCCGCGTCGGCCGAGAACGGAGCCTGACCATGCCCGCGAACCTGCCTGCCCCGGTGCCACGGTGCAGCAAGCACGGCACCCCGATGGCCCTGATCCCGCCCGCGCGTCAGGACCGGACCGCCCGCTGGTGCGGGGTCTGGTACGAGTGCACGCACCCGTGGCCGCGCTGCTGGAACACGCACCTGTTCGAGTCGGTGGAGTTGCGGGCGCAGCTCGCCGAGCAGGGCACCCGCGTCGCCGCGGCGAAGGGAGCCTGACCGTGGCCGTTTATCCGCCCGCGAAGCCGCTCTCCCGCCGCGAGGTGCTGTCCCGGGTCGCGCGCGGCGAGGTGTACCGGTACGCCGACCCGCTCTCCCACTGGTCCGCACCCGGCCGCGGCGGCTACCGGGCCATGGTCACCGCGCAGATGCGCGCCCTGATCCGGGACGGTTTGGCGGTGGAGGGCGAGGCGCGCGGCCAGGTCGTGTACGCCGACGCCACCGACGCCGGCCGTGAACTGCTCGCCACCCTCAACCCCGCACCGGAAGGCAACCAGCCATGACCGCTCGCCAAGCCACCAGTTACATCGTCGCCTGCAACGTGTGCGGCGACGACCTGCCGCCCCAGTCGGGCGACCAGTTCAGCCCGAAGTTCGCCGACGTGGAGTGCGCCGTCGCGTACACCCGTGACGAGCACCCCGACTGGGGCGTCCAGCCCGACGGCTACGCGGTGTGCGGCACGCAGGACGAATCGCACGATTCGGTGCGCGAAACCCTGCCCGCACCCGAACCCGCCGCCTTCGACGCGGCAGCCGAGTCGCCGTCCGAGACCGTCGAGCGGGCCGCGCTGCGCCTGCACCGCCGCGCCAGTGCCGCAACCGGCCGCGAGCAGACGTGGCTGCGGCGCACCGCCGAGTCGTGGGAGCACATCGCGAACTACATGGCCGGCCACGACGAGGTTAACGTCTCCAGCGCTCCCGAGACTGACGCGTATCTGTTGATGGCCGACCGGCGCGGCTACCGGCACGACTGGACCGCGACGCTCGCCGCCGCCCGCGCCCTGCTCGGCGAAACGGAGGACTGACCCATGCTCCCCACCGCAACCGTCGCGTTCGAGCGGCCCGCACCCGGCGTCGCCGTGCTCACGGTCAACGGGTCGATGGACCCGTACAGCGCCCCCGACATCCGCAACACGCTGACCGACATGCTCAACGATGGGCGTCACCGGCAGGTCGTGGACCTGCGCGGGGTGGCGTTCCTCGACTCGACCGGGCTCGGGGTGCTCGTGGGCGCGCTCAAACGGGCACGGGCGCGCGGCGGGGACCTGGTGCTCGTCGTCGACATGGACAGCGCCGCCGGGCGGGTGCTTCGGATCACGGGCGTTTGCAAGGCGTTCGGGCACGCCGCGGACCTCGACGCGGCGCTGGAACTCCTTAAGCCCAAGCCTGCGCCGCGGCTCGCCCCGTCGCCGTCGGTGATCGCCGCGCAGATCCTCTCGGCGCTGGTGCGCGACATCGCCCGCGAGGTGTTGCGCGACCAGATCGAGGCGCGCCTCGACGTGCTCACCGACTCGGGGCGGATCCGCGGCTACGACCACGAGGCGCTGTGCGCGCTGGCCGGCGCGGTCGAGCGGGAGTTGTGCGCGGCCGCCGACGAGGACCGCATCGTCGTCACGATCACCGAACCGGAGGATTGACCATGCCGATCGACATGACCGACACCGCCGCGATGGAGCGGGCCGGACTGAGCCCGCTCGCCGCGCGGTACTACGCGGCACGCAACGCCGTGATCCGCGCGCGCAACGAGAAGATCAAGGACGCCGAGGCCGAGTGTCAGGCCGAGTTGGCGGCGCTGCGCGAGCAGTACGAAGCCGACCGCGCCACCGAGGCGCAGCAGGGCGGTGCCCGGTGAGCGCCTACACCGTCAGTCACCCCGAGTCCGGCGTCACGTTCGGTACGAAGGCGCTGCTGCGCGACGCCAAGGAAGCCGCCGAGGACGCATACAAGCAGAACGCCGTGTTCTGCGGCGACACCGAGTGCTACGCGTACACCTACCCGCGCGACCCCGACACGGGCCGGCTGCGGCAGGTCGCGCACGACGGCGAGCAGGGCTGGTACACCGGCGTCGAGATCGAGAAGGTCGCGACGTGACCGCCGAGCCGGACCTGGCCGCTCTCGCCGCGTCGCTGGCCGCCACGGTCCGCGACCTTCAGGCGTACATCGAGGCGCGCGCCGACGAGATCGCCGCGCCCCGGATCGCCGCAGCCGAGCGGGAGTACCACGCCCGCGCGACCGAGCTGCGCCGCGAGCACAAGATGCAGGTGCAGCGGTGGCAGGACCTCAACACCGAACTGCGCCGCCAGTTGCGCGCCCGGGAGCGGCAGGTCGGGCAGCAGGCCACGCGGATCGCAGAACTCAAGGCGGCCGAGGGCCGCGTCGCCACCGGCCTGGAGAGGGGCGAGTGATGGCCACCCGCTACGCCGCCGGCACCGACGTGCCCGCCGACCGCTCCATCGCCGAGGTGCGGCGCATCCTGCGCAACTACGGCGCCACCGGGTTCGTGTTCGCCGAGGACGAGCAGCGGGCCGTGATCGGGTTCGTGGTGCACGACCGGCAGGTGCGGTTCGTGCTGCCGATGCCCGACCCGAAGGACCGCGAGTTCACCCGCACCCCGACCGGGCGCAGCCGCACCGCGATCGCCGCGGTGGAGGCGTACGAGGCGGCGGTGCGGCAGGTGTACCGGGTGTTCGTGGTCGTGATCAAGGCGAAGTTGGCGGCGGTCGAGTCGAACCTGATCAGCTTCGAAGACGAGTTCCTCGCGTTCCTGGTGCTCCCCGGCGGCGAGACGGTGGGCGAGGCGACCCGGCCGGGGATCGCGCAGGCGTATGCGACGGGTCAGGTGCCTGCGCTGCTGCCGGACTACCGGCGCGCGATCGAAGTGGGCAAGTCGTGACCGCCGCCGAGCACGCGATCCTCGAAGCCCTGGCCGTGGGCGACCGTGCCGCCGCGCGGGTCCTGCTCGGCCGGCGCATCCAGGACCGCGAACAGCCAGCACCAGCGAACACCGACAACGAGAGGCACTGACATGACAGGACCTGGCGCGCTCGCCCAACTGGGCGCCGCTGAAGCGTTCACCGCGTGGCTCAAGGTGGACACCGAGAACCACCCGAACGACCGGCTGCTGGACATCTCCTACGAGTCCGCGCCCGTGCTGCGCTCCGACGTGGAGGGACTGCTCGCGGGCATCAGGACGCTCGCGCAGACCGCCGCCGACCGGTACGCCGACATGAGCCAGGCCCGCGAACTGGCCCGGATCATGTACCGGGTGCTGAACGCACAGCCGACCGACCCGGGCGACTACGACAAGCGGCTCGAGTTCGACGCGCTGCCCGAGTGGCTGAGCGGGGGCGCGTGATGCCGCAGCCCGTGTCCCCGGCGCTCGCCGAGATCCACGCGAAGGTCGCGAAGCTTCGGCGCGTCACGCTGGCGCTGAACGAGGACGAGGTGCGGGCGCTGTACGCGCTCGTCCAACACGACGCGCAAGGCCGGTTCGGGTGCCCGCTGGAGCACACCCCGGACGGGATCGCGGGGCCGCACGAAGACCACAAGGGCGCCGTGTTGACGGCGCTGGGGAAACTGTCCGACGCGCTGATCGACGTCCAGGAAGGCGGCTGAGATGGGCTGGGCAAGCGCAGGAGCGATTTTCGACCCGGTGGCGAAGGCGCTGGTCGACCTGAACGCGCCGGACGAGGTGAGATCCGGGTCCTCGGAGACCTGATCGGCGCGCTCCAGGACGGCGACTGGGACACCGAGGACGAGTCGCTGGAGACCTTCAAGGACGACCCTGCGATCGTGGAGGTGTTCCGGCTGCACGACGTGACGATCCGCTGCGACGACGAGTACGAGTTGTCGCGCGGGGACGCGACCTGGTGCACGGGCGAGCTCGGCCACGACGGGGTGCACGCGGATGACGACGGCCGGGAGTGGGCGTAATGGCCACCGTGACGACGCTCGTCCTGACGGACGATGAGGTGTTCCTGTTGTACGCGCTGACCGGCCGGGAGGTCGCCGAGTGCGCGCTCGAGCATATCGGCGGCGGGATCGCCGGACCGCACCGCGAGCACAAGCCGACCGCGAACAGCGCGCTGGCGAAGCTGGCCGACGCGGTCACCGCGATCCAGGAACACGACACGAAGGAGCAGTGATGGGCCAGTCCACGAACGCGATGCTGATGTACGGCTACGACCTCGACACGGCCGGCGAATGGAAAGTCGTCGAGGCCGGCGAGTGGGGCGAACTGAGCGCCGCCTGGTACGACGAGGACAGCGACCTCGACTCCCTGGAGCAGGCCGTCAAGGCGTTGTACGACGCCATCCCCGGCGCGCCCGGACTCGACTCCGACTGGGATCGGCAGGAGGCGGTCAAGGAGCATTACGGCGTCTGGTTCGAGGGGCACTGCTCGGACAGCCACACCATGTACGCGCTGGTCGCGTTCGAGGACACGGCGCGCCGCGGCTACCCCGAGCTGATCGACTGGCGCGGGTTGGACGATCGGCGGTCCCGGGAGGGCTGGGACGTGAAGCTCGCCCGCGCGCTCGAGGTGCTCGGGATCACGCCGAAGCAGGAGCGTCCGGCGTGGCTGCTCGCGTCTTATGCGGACTCGATGTGACGGCGGTGATCGACACGGCGCAGGCGCGTGCCCTGGCTGCTGCGGCCCGCGCGGACACCACCGACGGGCTCACCGCGCGCGAGCATCTCGCAGACATCGTTGACGAACTGGCCGGCCTAGTTGACGAACTAAGTGCCGTTGTCGGGCAACCCACGATCGCATGGGGTGCTCGGTGGCGCGACGGCGACAACTGGGGTGTCGAGTGGCGCGACGACGAGCAGGACGCGCGCGAGTTCGTCGCCAGGATGCCCGCTGATGCGCGGATGTCGTGGAGCGTGGTGAGTCGTACCCTGCACCGGCACGCAAGCCCGTGGGTCGAAGTGCCGGCGAGGGCGGAGGTGCGCGATGCCCAGGCGTGACGGCGGGAGAAGCGCGGACGCGATCGAGCAGGTTGTAGCCCAGATCGGGATGGACAACGTCGAGGCGATCCTCGAGGTCTACCGCAAGTTCGTCGCGAAGGTCGACTACGGCAAGCTCATGGCCTGGTCCATCAGGGATCCGCTGGACGACCTGTTGCAGCCCCTGTTCCTGGCCGCCGTGGTCACCGTCACGAAGGAACTGGACCTCGGCGAGGTGGGCCGGCTGCTGGCCGAGGCGCTCGCCGCCGCCGACAGCGGCTGCGACTGGGAGTGGGCCGCGCGGGTCGTGGGTCCGCAGCGGACGCGGTTCGACACGATGCCCGACGAGGATGCGGCGCGCGAGTACTGCGGCGGGGTTGATTCGCCGGGCTACACGTACACGCCGGTGCGCCGCCGGATCGGGCCGTGGACGGATGCGCCCGATGCCTAGCCCGACGCGGTGCGAGAAGGCCGTGATCCTCGGCGCGCCGACACTGCTGGGCGCGGCGTGCATGGTGCGGCTGTTCACCCACGGCGCGGTGTCGCTCGTGGCGATGTGGGCGTACCTCGCGACCGCGGCCGGGCTGCTCGCCTGGCTGTGGATCCGGCAGCGCGCGGCGGATCGTTCAAACGACAACAACGAGAGGTTTCAATGACCAACCTGCGCCGCCTCATGCGGCTCACCATCGCCGCGCTGGGTGCCGCCCTGCTCGGCGGCATGCTCGCCGCCTGCGGCTCCAGCAGCGGCGACGGCCCGGTGACGTACGCCCCGGCCGCCTACTGGCAGAGCGTGGACAACGTGCGCGAGTGCTACTACGCCGACGACACCCAGGAGGCGTACAACCTGATCGCGGCCGGCCTGTGCCCGGCGGGATCGATACCGACCCCGATGCCGCTCACCTGGGAGCAAACCTACTGGAGCTACTACTCGAGCCCCGCCTACTACAACACGTACATCCCCGCGACCTACCGCACCCGGTACACGCACGTCACGGTCGTGCACTTCTCCACGACGTACAGGACGCAGATCAAGGCCGCGTCGGCGAGGGCGGTGTACAAGGCGTCCAACGGGTCCACGGTGAGCGGGTCGAAGGTGAACACGAAGCAGTTCGGCGGCGGGTCCCGGTCGAGTCTGAGCTACGGCGGCGGTTCGCGCAGCGGCTCCGGCTCGTCGGGCACGTCCCGTAGCGGCTACACGGGTTCGCGTAGCGCGGGGCGGCACTGATGCGGGACGCGGCGGAGATCCTGGCCGAGGAACTCGAGGACGAGATGCGGTGGTGCACTGTGGTCGGGTTCTGGCCGGCCACGCGGGAACGCTGGCTGGAGTACTACCCGGTTGATGACGCGCGCACCGCGGAGGATCTGGCGCAGGCCGACGCGCGAGCGAAGGGTGCGACATTGCAGGTGTGCGCCGTGTTCGCGGGGCGGCAGAAGAGCATCGACACGTACGCGACGTTCGTCGATCCGGACGCTCTGGGGGGATCATGACCGTTGGCCTGTTGCCCGCGCCGCCGCTAACCTCGTCACAGGTGTTGACGAAGGCGGGAGGCGGTGTGGCCGGAATGTACCTGACGACTGCGGACATCGCCGCCGAGCTCGGCGTGAAGCCGGCGACCGTGAGCCAGTGGCGCAGTCAGAGCAAGGCGCCCGGACGGTACGCCGCGACGCCGTTTCCCGCGCCGGACCATGTCGTCGGGCAGTCGGCCGCGTGGCGCCGGGACCAGTTGCCGGAGATCCGCGACTGGGTGGCCGCGCGGCCGGGACCGGGGGCCGGGGGCGGTCGTCCGCGTAAGACGCCTGCCAAGTAGAACCCCAGCGCGCGGCTTGACGGGGTTTCTGGGGAAGCGTAGCGTCCACCCTGAAACGAGCAGGCCGCCAGGTGTCTCACCACCTGACGGCCCTCAGCTCCAACCCTGACCCTGTCACAGCTCAGAGGGTGGAACCTTGATGGCCGATTCTACGGCTGCGCTGTCATTGCGCAACGATCACCCCGCCTCCCCATTCGATGGGATCAAGCACACCGACGCGAGCGGCACCGAGTTCTGGTCCGCTCGCGAACTCATGCCGCTGCTCGGCTACGAGAAGTGGGAGCGGTTCGCCGACACGATCACCCGTGCGACCCTGGCCGCGTCGAACTCCGGCATTGATACTGCATCGGCTTTCGTGCAGGTCACTGAGCTTCCCAGCGCCGGGAACCTCGGCAAGGTCCAGCGGATCGACTACCGCCTCAGCCGCTACGCGTGCTACTTGACCGCAATAAACGGCGACCCGCGAAAACCTGAGATCGCCCACGCACAGACCTACTTCGCGGTCAAGACACGCGAAGCCGAACTCGCCGCCGCGCCGATGGACGAACTCGAACTCGCGGAGCGCAATGTCCAACTGATCAAGGACAAGCGGGCCGCTCTCGCGCTCGCCGCAGCGGCCGAGGCGCGCGTCGCCGAACTGGAGCCCGCCGCCGAAGCGTGGGACGCCCTCGCGTCCACCGGCCGCGACTACTCCGCCCGCGAAGCCGCGTACATCCTCAACAGGGATCCCTCGATCCGCACCGGGCAGAACCTCCTGCTCGGCAAGATCCGCCAGTTCCGGATGGTCGACCCATTCGACCGCCCCTACACCGGCCACAAGACGCACCTCACGCTGCGCCCGCAGTCCTACCTCGACAGCGAGGGCGTGCCCCAGGACGCCAAACCGCAACTGCGCATCACCTACGCGGGCCTCAAGTACCTGCACAAGCGCCTCGGCGGGACCGCCCAACTGCGACTGGAAGCCGGTGAGGACCGATGACCGCGACCACCGTCACGCCCGCGACGCCGTGCCCGCCGTTCTGCACGACCCCGCACGAGGATCCCGAGGGCCGGTTCCACTACAGCGACTTCGCGTGGACCGGGAACGTGGGCGTCAACGTCGAGATCAGCGACACCGGGAAGCCCAGCGTCGGCGTCAGCCTCGGCCACGACCCCCAGCACCTCGACCTCGCCGAAGTCGACGCCCTGATCAAGCGGCTGCAAGAGAAGCGCGACCTGCTCGCGGGACTCGCCGAGCACCGCGCCGCACCGTCCGGTGAGCCCCGCGCGTGGCCGGTGTCCTGGCACTACGGCGCCGCGCCCGGTTTCCAGCGCTACCCGTCGTGCTTTCTGCTCTGCGGCGGTCATGCGGATGGTTCCACGCCGGGCGTGCACAGCACCGACCTCGGCGGGGTGCTCGGCGACTACGTCATCGTCGGCCAGCGCGACGAAGAACCGCCCTACGTCGCCGTGACCGACGTTCCCGGACCGGAATGGGAGCCGGACGACCCGCGCGAGTTGGCGCTGCACCTGCTGCAGGCCGCCGACCTGCGCGACCGGCTCGCGATCCCCATCCCCGGCGAGGCGATCACCCGGGCGCTGGCCGAGCTGCTCCAACCCGGCGACACCGCGTAGGTCACGTGGCCGAGGTGAAGGCGGCCGTCGACAACACCCGGGAGCCGCCGTCGCCCGCGACCCGCCCAAGCATGTCCGCCGCAGCGCCCGCCTGCGCGCGCACCAGCAGCACCCGCAGCGGCACCGCACGCGTGTCGGCGACCGTGGACGGCTCGGGCCCCGCGTCGTGGTCCATGGATGCTCCTTCAGAGGCTCGCGTTGAACGCCGCCGCGGACAGCACGGGACGGGCCGGGCAGGCGCGGACGGGCGTCGCGGGGTTGCGGTGTGCGTCGCGCAGCCGGTCCAGCGGCACCGCGCGCACGTCCACGGTCGCCGACACCAGGATCCGGTCGGCGCGCACGTCCGCGGCGTCGGCGGGAGCGTCCATGATCGCCTCCTTCACGGGGCCGCCCCGGCGCGGGGACGGGCCGGGGCGGCGGGTCCGTGGTGTGAACGGACCAGGGGGGCTGCGCGGCCGGCCGGGGGACCGGAGCGCGCGGGTCCAGGGTAGCGCGACACTCGCGCCCTGTGCCGGATATGTGCGTGTTCGCCGCCGTTCGCCACACCGGTATTCGGCGCGAACGCCACGGTGTGCGCCCGGGCCGGCCACCGCGCACGCCCCGCGGAAGCGGGCCGTTCCCGCCGGGTTCGGGTGTTTTCGGCTGCGCGTGTCGGCGGATACGGGTACAACTAAGAACCGTGCCGACCGAGCTGTCCGCGGACCTGCGCGCCGACCTCATAGCCGCGGGCGAAGACGCGGCCGCCTACCATCACGACCTTTGTCAGCGGTTCGACGAGGACGAGCCAGGGCCGTGCTCCTGCGGCGCACCCGGACTGCTGCGGCGCCTCGCTGCGGAACTCGAGGTCGGCTTGGTCGGGCCCGGCATCCGGACGCAGGCCGCCTGAGCTGCGCTTGCAGCCCCATGTCGCGCTGGCGTCCGGGGTCACAGGTTAGAGTCCGTCGCCGGGACGATCACGCGGCGCTCACAGCCGCACGAGTCGAACCGCAGCCACCGCTCATACACCGCATCCGGCACCTGGCGCCCGTAGACGGCCACGGTGTTCGCGTCGCGCACCACCCAGCCCTCGGCGACGTATTCGATCCCGAACACCACCCGCCCGCAGCCGGGGCAGTCGGGCATGCCGACTCGCGGCCCGGGCAGCGGCTCGAGCGGATGCAGGAGCGGCGCAGCGAGCTTGAGGTAGTCGCCGGGCGTGAACCACACGCAGCGTCCCGGGTGCTCGTGCAGCAGCCCGCACGGGTAGGGCTTGCCGTAGCTGCGCCGCCGCAGCCGGGCGACCAGGGCGCGTGCCCGGTTGAACCGCCGGTCGGGCCACCGGTAGGCGAGGCGCATACACGGATCCACGCCCGGGGTCGGCCAGTTCACCCCAGCGACCGCAGCGCGTCCAGCCGGGCCAGCGCCGCAGTCGCGCCGTCCGAGTCGGGCGGCAACCCCCTATGCGGGATTGTCGCCTCAGCGAGCTGCTCGCGGGTCACGCCCCAGCGCTCCACGTCGGCGTCCGTCCACGGCGACGGGATGTGCATCCAAGCACCCGTCACCACGTTCCGGATCTTCAAATCGCCCTTGAGTAGTGCGTGCACCACCTGGTTGCGGCCCTGTTCGCGCAGGTCTTCGCGGGTTCGGCGCTCCCGGTCCTCGTCGATCCACGCGACGAGGGCGGCTGCTCCCGGATCAGCGTCGGTCGTCATGGCCGCTCCGTTCGGTGCTCAGCCATCGCCGCCCATCCTCACCCGGCCGCGGCGCCGCGCCCACCAGACATCAAGCCGACCCGCCCGGTACCAGCCCCCCGCCCGGGTGAGGCCAACGGGCAGTGCTTTCCACCAGGCGCCACAGTCGGGGCATTGGCGCACCTCGAGGCGCCGCCAGCGCCACTGCCAGTCGGGGCATTCGTGGTGCGCAGCGACAGGGAGTCCGTTCATGTGCGCCGCCCGTCGCGGGTGAAGGTCCGGTCCGGCTCCGGGCGCGTCATCGGCGGGAACAGCGTCGGCGTGATCGCTACGCCGTGGGTCGTCTCCTTCGGCAGGTACGGGCTGTGCGGGTCGCGCTCCGGAATCGGTCGCGGCGCCACGTCGAACAGGCACCCGCACGGGCGCACCATGAACCAGCCCGGTGACGCTGCGGCGACGGTCAGGATCGTTGCCGGTTCGCCGCACCCGGGGCACGGCGGAACGCTCACGGCCGGCGCCGGCCCGCCCGCGGTGCTCTCCCGGTGCGCCTCGACCCAGTCGGTGAGGAACCCGAACACGGTGCCGTACGGCAGGGTGCGGTAGTGGTGGATGCGGTGCGGTGCGTCCGGTTCGCCGTACAGGACGCGGGACACGACGCGCTCCCGCGCGTCGGCGGAAACACCCTCGGCGCGCAGGGCGAACTCCAGGTCGCGCGTCAGTTGGTGTAGCAGCTCGGCGGACTCGGTCACCGCGCCCACCTCGGGCACGTGTGCTCAGGCCCAGCGTGGATCCACGTGTTGTCGACGCGGCGGCACTCGGTGTACGGGTTGCGCCCCACGACCGGCCTGGGGGGCGCCTCGTAGCGGGGGCAGTCGAGCCGCACGTGCCCGTCGGCGGTCGGCCACGGCCACGGGCAGATGCAGCCCGCGGGCGCCCACTGCGCGCGGCCGAGCGGACCGTTCACGGCCTCATCGGTACGCAACACCCAGTCCAGGACCCGCGACGATCCGCCCCACGCGAGCCGCGGGGCCGCGGAAGGAAGGACGCCGCCGAGCGCGTCGAACAGGCCCGTCGCAGTGCTTCCGGCCGGTCGGGGGTCCGGCGGCGGACCGAACGGTGGGGAGTTCCACATCTCCCGCATCGCCCGGTCGATCGCGTCCGCGTCCAACTGTCCACCGGTCGACTCCGCCGGCCGGTCCCGCTGTGGCTTCACCAGCGGGGTGAGCGCGGCCATGTCGTCGAGCAGCCCCGCGAACCCGGCGAACTTCGACGGGCCCCGGTCCGGCGGCGACACCTGGGCACCCCACAGCATCATGGACGTCACCTGCGCGTCCACCTGGTCACACATCGCCCGCTCGGCCGGGCTCATCCGGGACCGGATCTCGTCGGCCTCCCGCTTCGCCTCGGCCAGCAACTCGTCCAGGGTGGGCCGCGGCGGCTCCGGCGGTACATCCGGGCCCGGCACCCAGCACTCGTCCGGGCAGCCGGTGCCCTCCCGCCAGTCGAAACACGCCGGGAACCCCGCGCCCGCCTCCAAGTCCGCGTGCGGGTGCCTGCGCATCAGGTGCAGGGCGTAGCGGCCCTTGTCCGTCATCCACGAACTCGTCACTGAGGTGCCGTGGTCGATCAGGTGCGCCCGCTGGAGCCGGTACAGCACGATCTGCGCCGCGGCCTCGGACCCGATCATCTGAACCACGTCCCGGTCGTCGCGGTCGTGGAAGTGCGCCAACAGGTCGCGCACCAGGTCGTAGGCGGCGCCCGGCCAGCCGCAGCCGCACCACCCGATCTCGTCGGTCAGCGCGTACAGGTGACAGCGCTCCCACTCGTCGTCGCGCGCGTCCGGTGGCGTCGGCGGCGCGGGCTTTCGCTCAGACATCGCCGACCACCAGGCTGGCGAACCCGGGCGGCCCGGTCATCCGCGTGGGCCGCGCCGACGCGAACGGGGCGCACCGCAGACAGTGCCCCGGCTCGTGAATGGGCTCCAGGCAGTTCAGACACCGGTACCTGGGCGTGAGGAAGTCGTCGGGCAGTTCGAACGGCGGCGGCTCGAGCAGCGCCGGGTCGAACACGACCACCTGGCCGTCCTTCAGAAACGTGTTCTCCACGACCCGGAAGTACGCGCCGAGCCCGGACCCGTACACCTGGTCGCGCACACGCTCGAACACGTCGCTCGCGCACGCCATGGTCTTCTTCGCCGCCTCGATCCGGTCCAGGAGATCGGTCATCTCGGCGAGCGTCAGCGGCTCGGGCGGCGACTGCGACGGGGCGAGCACGTAATCGCCGGGGCCGTCAGTCATTGGGAAACCCCGTCCGGCCGCCGCCGAACCTCCACCTGGATCTCACCCTGCACGTAACCCGTCTCCGGCAACCGAATCTCCCACCCCGAGTCCCCCACCGGCACGTAAGCGAACGGCGCGATCTCCAGCAGAACACCCGCGTCGGACGGATTGTGGCGGGGACAGAAGTGCTCGCCGCCCACCATGGTCCAGCCGTGCTCGGCGAGTTGTTTCGCCGCCTGGTCCGCGAGCCCGGCCGGGTCGGTGATGTCGAACTGCAGGTGCCCGCAGGTGCGGCCCATGCTGAGCGCCGACTTCGCGCAGGAGATCACACCGAAGAGCATGGGGCGATTGTGCCACCGGGCGGGCGGCGGGATCGTGCGTGATTCGCGACAGGGCGCAACAGATCGCCGCTGCAGGCCCCGCCAGGTTAACGATTCGCCGCCAGCGACCCACAGTCGCTACGCTCCGGCCCAGTCTCACGAGAGGGCCAACATGACCACGCTGCACCAGATCATCGCCGTCGAGA
>Ga0070712_100000395_pt1 | contig 24849 bp, 12 predicted proteins | sample LARL81metaG_FD_71396 | JGI IMG/M metagenome (GOLD analysis project Ga0070712, IMG submission 71396) | Corn, switchgrass and miscanthus rhizosphere microbial communities from Kellogg Biological Station, Michigan, USA - LAR L8-1 metaG | ecosystem: Host-associated > Plants > Roots > Rhizosphere ...
TTGGCTCCGGCGCTGGTGACGTAGTCGTCCTGATCGACGCCATCGCCGCTTACACCCAGACCGCCGACGAGAACGCCATTCTTATAAAGAGGAAGGCTGCCTGGGAAGAAAACAATCCCGCTCTGATTCGAATTGAGTGCTTGCGAACCTTGCGTGCAGGGGTTCGCCAGGTCCTGCGTATAGAGAGTGAAGAAAGGGCCAGGATTCGATCCATCAATTCCGGGAGGAAACAGAGGTTGGGCTGCGAAGCCGATCGTGCGATTGGTGACCGCAGTGCCCGCGGGAACGCCCGACAAATCAGATGAGCCAGTGCTGCTGAAATAGATCACGTTGCGGGCCTTCGCCACGGCGACGTCGATGCTGAAGACGGTGGCGTCCGGCATCCGGTGAAGTGCGAGCACGGTGCCGTCGAGGTCGGCGACGGCGATGGTCATGTGAGTGCGTGAGCCCGAGGGCAGCCGGATAACCGCACGAGTTAGGTCTGCCGTCGTAACCGCCTGGCTCACAATGGCAGCTACATCGGATTGAGTCAGGCCGCCGACCCCACCGTTGGGGCCAACGAGATCGCCTTCAGGCGGAAGTCCGCCTGCCATGGGACCAAAGACGTAGCTTCCACCAGCGGATCCGGCAGCAACGCCGGGCGGCATCACCGTCTGGTTTACAAACGGTAACGAGATTCCTCCGATGATGACAACCCCTGGGGGTGGAAGCTGGGAAGCGGTAGGCAGAAATCCCGATTGGGACGCCCCCGAGAAGGCAGCGAACTCAGAGACACTCGCTGAGCTGCTCACCACTCCGATGCCACCGACCGCGTGGCCGCCTTTGAAAAGCGGAACCCCACCCGGGTTGACAGCGGTTGGGTCGCTGTCCATGACGTCGACTTTCCCGGTGGTGATGCCGAGGCCGACATTTGCGCCATTCACAGACCGCGACGGACTGATTGTCTTGCCGGGATTGAAGGTGGCGTTCAGCGGGCAGCCGCGATTCGTGTTCTCGATTCCGTAGAGATCCGCGTTCGGGGCGAAGGAAACGCCCGGAGGGAAATGAATCCCGCTGATGAAGCGCACGGTGCGGCTCGAAAGCGGTGCCTGATCGTTGCTGAAAAGGGCGGCGGTTCTCGCAAGTGAAACGGCTAGCTCGTGGCTGTCGACAACCGCTCCAAAATTACCGGTCGCGGTGGCAGGTGCACCAGGAGTTTCAAAGACCGCCAGGATGGCGCCGGTGCGATCGGTAACTGCGACCACGATCGGCACGTTCACTGAGAGCACCGCATTCTGGACGATCGTATCTACTTCCGAGGCAGAGAGGGGCGCGGCCGGCGACGTGCTTGGCGTCGCGGGAGTTGTGGCACTACCGCCGCAGGCTTGGAGAATGATTGCGACACAACCCAGCGCGAGCACGCCGAGGAAGATCAACAGCCGTCGATGTTGCGCTGTGCGCATGCAGGGAACGAGGGATGCGAGATCTCGCATTGTGAGTGCGATATCTCACGCGAATGACCTTACCGCAGTTGCGAATGTAATACGGCGGGCGGCGTGGAACTACGGTGCTGCGACTTTCGTGTAACCAGAGTGATCAATCCCACGGCTCGTAACGTTGACTTTCCTTCGTACTCTGGCAGAATTCGCTCAGTCCTCCATATTTTCAGGAAAAATTAGGGGAGAAACCCACTTGAATACCTGTAAACGATTGACCGCGGCCGTTCTCTGCCTGCTGCTTTCTCCATTCCCGGCCGTTTGCCAGTCTGCGTCGGGCGATCATGCCGGGCAGATCAACGCGCTGGTTCCGGCTGCGACGCGCAATGCGAAGCCAGCGAAGGTGAAAGACGATCTCGACTTTAATGACCTGCTGCAAACGCAGAAGTCGGGCCGGTTGCGCGCGGGTTTGAAGGACGGTTCGATCCTGAGTCTCGGCTCGAATAGTGAACTGCGCGTGGTTCAGCACGATGCTGCCTCGCAACAGACGTCACTGGAAATGGATTTCGGCAAGGTCCGGAGCAAGGTTGTGAAGATTACACAGCCGAACGGAAAGTTCGAGATCAAGACTCCGAACGCGGTGATCGGCGTGGTTGGCACGGACTTCTATGTCGGCTATGACGCTGACCGGACTACGGTGATCTGCTATCGCGGAAAAGTGATGGTTACACCCTCGGCGAACGCCAAGATCATGCGCAATTCGGGCCAGGCGGACGGCAACAATTCCATCGCCGTGAGTGAAGGGCAGATGGTGGTCATCAGTTCGGAGATTCCGGCGGCTGGTTTCCAATCGAGCCAGGCGCCACCGGATGTGTTGCAGGCGACTATGACGGATACGAACGTTCCAGATGGGCCGTTGCCGTCAGTCCACCCGCATCTGGTGCGCAATTTGATCATCGGCATCGGAGCAGCGGCGACGGGATGGGCTGTCGGATATACGCAGCTGAATTCGAGCGGAGGTGCTGCCGCGCCGCGGGTGCCAAACTGCCAGACGAATCCGAATCCGAAGCTGTGCGGATGATTTGCGGGCGAACCAGTAAGCATTAAAGCAGCCACCGAAACGAGTATCAAAGTACTGGCCCGACAGGGCGCTCATGACGCCAAATTCGCAGCGCTGGTCCCAATGGCTGAGCCGGGTTTCGACTCGCCAGATTGACATGGCTCTCGCGCTGCTGGTCACAGCGGCGGGACTACTTCTATTTGCATTTGCCGGCATCGGGGGAAACCGCGGTGCCGGTTTCCTTTTTCTGCAAAACGTTGAGCAGAGCCTTCTCGATACCCGCTTTGAACTGCGCGGGGCGCGCCTGCCCGATGAGCGCATTGTCATCGTCGGCATTGATGAAAAAACGCTTCAGCACGAAGGCTCGTTCCCCTTGCCTCGCCGATCGTATGCCGACCTGGTAAAGAGACTCAACGAAGAGGGCGCGCGCGTGGTGGCCTTTGACGCGACCTTCCCAACTCCTGAGAGCAATTCCGCTACGCAAGCTTTGGATCGTCTGCAGGGTCGGCTAGGGGCGGGTGCGCCACCGAATGTTGATCAGGAAATCAAACGACTCAAAGGCGAGAGCGACCAGGACGGTGCCTTTGCTGCTTCGCTGAAGACGGCAGGCAACGTCGTTTTAGGCCATCTCTTTCTCGACAGCGAGCGCGCCAAGAACGCGGATCCCAAGCTCGAGGAAGAGTACTTCAATATCGTGTGGGCGAAGTCATTTCCACAGGTGCTGAAGGTGAAGTCGAAAGACGGAAAAGAGTTCGACCTCGCACAAGCGTGGATCAACAATGGCGGGACGGTGGCGGCGGGAGCGGAAGCAAACATCACCAAGCTCGCCGAGGCTGCAGTATCGTATGGGTTCATCGACATCAATCCGGATCCGGACGGAACACTGCGGCATGCGTTGCTGATCATGCGATACCGCGACCAGGACTTCTTTCCTTCGCTCGCGATGCAGGTGTTGCGGGAGTACGAGCAGATTCCGGATCAGGATATCGCAGCCTATATCGCAGAGAACGGGCTGGAGCGAATTCAATTTGGCAAGCATCCCCTACATCCGTCGCGTGATGGCACGGCCATCATCAACTACGTTGGACCCTATGGAAGCTATCCCCATTACTCGATGTGGGATGTGATCTCGCACGCAACTCCGCCCGACGCGTTCAAGGGCAAGGTGGTGCTGTTGGGTGCAACCGCAAAAGCCATTGGCGACCTGCGAATCACGCCATTCCAGAACGGCGATGCCTACATGGGGGTGGAGGTCCATGCCAACATCATCGACAACCTGTTGCATAGCGGCGAGGCGGGGCGAAGCTTTCTAACGCGTGGCGCGCGCGAGGAAATGATCGACATCGGATTCATCCTGCTTTTCGGCATCGGGATGGGAATCTGGTTCGCGCGTGTGAAGCCGCTGTATTCGACCGTTGCGTTGCTGCTTGTACTCGCGACGTTTGGGTGGTTTGTCTACTTCGCCTTTGAGCATTGGGGAAGTTGGTTGAGTTTTGCGATTCCCGCGGCGACTCTCGTCGCCAACTACGCTGCTATTACCAGTTTCCGCATGATCTTCGAAGAGCGGGAGAAGAGGAAGATCCGGAAGACGTTCTCGCAGTATCTGTCACCCGGCGTGATCGGGCTGATTGAGAAAGATCCGCAGAAATACATTCGTCCGGGCGGAGAAACGAAAGATCTGACGGTGATGTTCAGCGACATTCGCGACTTCACTACGCTTTCGGAAGGGTTGACCGCGGACGAACTGGTACACTTGCTCAACGAGTATCTCGGCGAGATGACTGATGTGCTGTTCCGTAACTTCGGCACGCTCGACAAATACATTGGCGACGCCATCATGGCTTTCTGGGGATCCCCCTATCCGCAAGATGACCATGCGATCCGCGCGTGTAATTGTGCTCTGGAAATGTCGCGAAGTCTCGTTACGCTGAACGAGAAGTGGAAGGATGAGGGGCGCAAGCCAATCTCCATCGGCATCGGGCTCAATACCGGGCCGGTGAGCGTCGGAAATATGGGCTCCGACAAGCGGCTGGCATGGACGGTGATGGGCGACAACGTCAACCTGGCCTCCAGGCTAGAGGGCATGACGAAGCAGTATCGATCGCAGGTGGTCATCAGCGAAGGGACTTATCGCCAGGTTGCGAAGCAGTTTGTTTGTCGTGACCTGGACCGCATTCGCGTGAAGGGCAAGCTGCAGCCCGTGACGATCTACGAATTACTGGACCGCGCCAAGAACCGCGAGAAATACGAAGCGCTGCTGCAGCCATTCGAGAAAGCCATGGTTGTTTATCGCGAGCAGAACTGGAAGGAAGCCGTACTGCAATTTGGAACCTTGCTCACATCCTTTCCCGACGATGGGCCGACACAGATCTTCCTGCAACGCGCTCTTGAGTTCCGCGAGCATGCGCCCGAAGAAGGTTGGGACGGCGTGCACGTGATGAAGTCGAAATAGCGCGTTACTTGTCGAAATTCCGCCAATGACGGCCGTCGTGCTCGAGGAGGGCATCGCCTTCTTTCGGTCCCCAGGTACCGGCGGCGTAGTTCGGAAAACTGCGCGGAGGAAGAGCTTTCCAGACGTCCAGGATCGGACTGACCACGCTCCATCCGGCTTCCACCATGTCGGCACGCTGAAACAGCGTGGCATCACCCACCATGCAGTCGTGCAGAAGGCGCTCGTACCCGGTGCTTACTTGTTTCCCGAAATAATCGGAGTATTCGAAATCCATATCCACCGTGCCGAGCCGCATGACCGGGCCCGGCGTTTTGGCGGCAAAGCGCAGCGAGATGCCTTCTTCCGGCTGGATGTGCAACACGAGTTGGTTGGGCATGAGGTTCTCAACGCTGGTGTCGCGGAACAAAACGAAAGGCGCCTGGCGAAACTGGATCACAATGTCGGTACTGCGGGCCGTCATGCGTTTTCCAGTTCTGACATAGAAGGGAACTCCAGCCCAACGCCAATTATCGATCTGCAACTTGATAGCGACGTAGGTCTCAGTGCGCGAGTCGGGAGGGACGCCTTGTTCGGCTCGATAGCCGGGGACGTGTTGTCCGACCAGCTCGCCGTCGCCGTATTGTCCGCGGACGGTGCGGCTGAGCACATCTTCAGCGCTCAGGGGCTGAATGGCATGCAGAATTTTTGCTTGCTCATCCCGAACTGCGTCGGCCTGAAATGAGATGGGCGGTTCCATGGCCGTAAGGCTGATGAGCTGCATGATGTGGTTGGGCACCATGTCGCGCAAAGCACCGGCCGTGTCGTAGTATCCGCCGCGCTGCTCGACACCGACGGTTTCAGCCACGGAAATTTGAACGTGATCGATGTAGCGCCGGTTCCAGATGGGCTCGAAGATACCGTTGGCGAAGCGGAACGCCATGATGTTCTGGACGGTTTCTTTGCCCAGGTAGTGGTCGATGCGGTAAATCTGTGACTCGTTCGCGACTTTCAGCAATTGCTGGTTCAGAGCTTTCGCGGATTCCAGGTCGCGGCCGAATGGTTTTTCTACGATCACCCGCCGCCAGTGGTTATTTTCTTCAGTCATGAGCCCGACGGCGCTGAGTTGCTCGACCACAGGACCGAAGAACATGGGAGCGATCGCGAGGTAGAAAAAGTAGTTCTGATGAGTGCCGTGATCGGTGTCTACCTTCTGCAGAAGCTCCTTCAATTGCTGGAAGGTTTGCGTGTTGCCGAAGTCTCCAGCCATGTAGTACAAACGGCTCTGGAACCACTCTTCGAGTTTCGCATCGATCTGCACGTCGGCAAATTCCTGCAAATCCTGTTTCAGCTTCGCGCGGAAATCGTCGGTGCTCATTACGTCTTTGGCCACCCCGACTACCGCGAATTCCTGCGAAAGAAGTTGATTCTTGGCGAGGTTGTACAGGGCAGGAATCAGCTTGCGGCGGGTGAGGTCGCCTGAAGCGCCGAAGATGACCATGACGCAGGGATCGCCGGGGCGTCCGATCCGCTCCTGCGTCGTTTCTGGCTTCTGTTCTGGAGGCATGAGTATCCTTCGAGGTTCGCGAAAAGTTTAGCAAGCGAGTGGCCTGCTTCTGTTTCAACAATCGGTACCGTTGACAAACCAAAGTCCCACCACGCAGTTATCTTGTACCCACTCTATCGCTGTGATACCAAAGAAGCCATCTTCGCAATGGATGGTGGGACTGGTGCGGATGGGCGGGCGTGTGTCCCGGAGGTTTGCGGCGCGAGTTGTGTGCTGTGTCGCGTCCTTTGCAGCATTGCTTGCCGGCGCCAATAGATCGTCTGCACAACAGTCCGAATTCACACAAGGTCAGACCCGTCGCATTCCTGAGCGCACTGAGACCCGCAAAGCCAGCTTGCAAGGAAGTGTGCGGGATGACGAAGGCCGGGCCGTTCCATCGGTTCTCCTCACGATTCGTTCGATGTCGGATGGGACAAGCTATGAGGCTACGACGGATGTAGAAGGCATCTTTCGCTTGCGAGACATTCCGCTGGGCGTGTACGAGCTCAAGGCTGTGCGCGACGGATATGAGCCGCTTGTGATGGAACAGGTCCAATTGAGTTCTGCGGAGCTTACGGTCTTAAGCATTGGGATTAAACGACTGAATGCCGCTGCTTCTCCGAGCAAGGGCGTGTCGGGAATTCCTGGGAATCCAGGAACTCCGAGCGCTCCGGAAGCACCTTCAAGTCCCTATCCCGGATTGCGGACTCCAGGTTCGGAAGTGCCAGCCGCCGTGTTCCCCGCAGAAGCGATGCCACCGGCCTCGGCGAACTTCGCACTCGATCCCGATCGATGGAACGTTTCGATGCCCGACTGGCGTCGCTACGAAACGCAACCGGATACCCCCTATGTAAAAGGACATTGGTACGACCCTTTCAATCGCAACAAGCTGAAGGGGGACTATCCAATCTTCGGGCAACGTTGGTTTCTGAATGTAACCGGACGAAGCCAGACGGGAATTGATCTGAGAAGGCTGCCGGTGCCGAGCGGGCTGGATGCGGCTAATCCCGGCAGCAGCGGGTTCTTTGGCAGGGGCGAGCAAGCCTTCGCATCGGAGACTTTGCGGATCTCGCTCGATCTGTTTCGTGGTGACACCAGCTTCCGGCCGGTCGACTGGCGATTTCGCTTCACTCCGGAAATAAATTTGAATTTTCTCCAGGCGCGGGAGCGAGGCATCGTCAATATTGATCCGCGCAAGGGGACGGACAGGTTCGATGCCCACCTGGGGGTGCAGGAAGCCTTCGTGGAAGCAAAGGTTCGCGACCTGAGCCCGAACTACGATTTCGTTTCAGTGCGTGCCGGAATTCAGCAATTCACGAGCGATTTTCGCGGCTTTCTGTTTTCGGAGGAGCAGCCGGGGATACGAGTCTTCGGAAATCTGCGCTCCAATCGCATCGCCTACAACCTGGCGTGGTTCTACTTCCTCGAGAAAAATACGAACAGCGGACTCAACACATTCGAGAACCGGGGGCAGCAGGTCTACGTCGCGAATGTTTACGTGCAGGACTTTCTGGCCAAGGGTTACACCACGGAATTCAGCTTTCATTACAACCGCGACAATGGCGGCGTGCATTTTGACGACAACGGCTTTCTGGTGCGGCCTGCGCCCATCGGCGGTGTGGTGAATGGAACGATTCGAACACATCAGGTCCACGCCTATTACCTGGGATGGGCGGGAAACGGACACGTCGGACGTGTGAACGTGAGCCACGCCTTTTACCAAGCTCTTGGGCACGATGACTTCAACACGCTTGCAGGCCGGCGCGTGGACATCAATGCGCGCATGGGGGCGTTGGAGCTTTCTATCGACCGGGATTGGGCTCGATATCGCGCGTCGTTTTTTTATGCCAGCGGGGACTCGAGCAACCGATCGGGAGCGTCTCGAACGGACGGCACCGCGCATGGGTTTGATTCCATCGTGGACGATACGCACTTTGCCGGTTCGGACTTCAGCTTCTGGGACAGCGAGGGCATTCGGTTAACCGGAACTGGAGTCGGCCTGGTTGCGCCCCTAAGTTTGCTGCCGAGTTTGCGTTCGAACAAAGAGGAGGGCCAGGCCAACTTCGTGAATCCGGGATTGATGCTTTTCAATCTGGGGGCCGACTTCAACCTAACTCCCAAGCTGCGCGCTTTTGCGAATGCGAACTACCTTCGCTTCGACCGGACGGAGCCTCTGGAATTGGTTCTGTTTCAGCGCCCGATTGATCACGGCATTGGTACAGACTTCGGTGTCGGCGTCGAGTATCGGCCGCCTTTGACGGAAAACATCGTTGTGCGAGGCGGAGCGTCGGCGCTGGTCCCTTCTGATGGTTTGAAGCAGCTGTTCAACGGCCAAACTCTTTTTTCACTCTTTGCAAATGTCCGATTCCAATTCTAGGCAGATGACGGCCGAATCCGTGATGACGCGACCCGTCGCCGCGTGGCTCGCTCTGATGGTGCTTCTGCCGATACCTCGCGGCGCGTATGGTCAAACTGCGCCAGTTGATACTTTGTTGCAGCAGTCGCAAGAAGAATCAGATCGCAAATCCAGTGGCTGTGTGACGTGCCATACCTCCACCGACACCCCGTCCATGCACACGTCGCGGACAGTGAGGCTCGGGTGCACCGACTGCCACGGAGGTAATAACGACGTCCGCCTCAGTCAAGGAATCGCTCCGAAGTCCGGTGAGTACGAGCGCCTGAGGCGGCAAGCACATCCGCAGGCAAAGGTGTTGAAAGCTGACGCAGCAAACCCTGTGCGCTCGTATACGGATTGGCTGCGAGAGGATTGGAATTACGTTCGCTTTGTAAATCCTGGGGACCTTCGTGTCGCTGAGAAGACTTGCGGCACGAGCGGTTGCCACACGGCCGAAGTTCGCAAAGTCCAGACCAGCATGATGACCCACGGGGCGATGCTGTGGGGAGCAGCGCTCTACAACAACGGAGCGTTTCCCTTGAAGACGCCCCATTTCGGCGAGAGCTACGGGGCCGACGGACGTCCGCAACGGCTGATGACGTTTCCTCCTCCGTCGGCTGAAGAGATCGAGAAGAAAGGCATCCTGCCCGCTCTGGAGCCGCTGCAGCGGTGGGAGATTTCGCAGCCGGGTAATGTGCTCCGAGTGTTTGAGCGCGGTGGGCGCAAACGGGCCGAGATCGGCAATCCTGATCTTGAAGAGGATCCTGGAAAACCAGAAATCAAGCTCAGCGAGCGTGGCTTCGGCACGGAGTTGCGAACGGATCCAGTATTCCTCGGCCTTCAGAAAACGCGCCTGCTTGATCCGCTGCTGTCGTTTCCTGGAACCAATGACCAGCCCGGGGACTATCGGGCCAGCGGATGCAGCGGATGCCACGTCGTGTACGCGAATGATCGATCAAAGGAGCATTCTGCATCGTTTGCCGACTTTGGCAATCTCGGGCAGAGCGCGACACAGGATCCGACGATTTCTCATGCGGAGTCAGGACACCCGATCCGCCACCAGTTCACGCGGTCGATCCCATCGAGCCAGTGCATGGTGTGCCACATTCATCCGGGTACGAACATGGTTGCAACATATTTCGGCTACACGTGGTGGGATAACGAAATGGACGGCAAACACATGTGGCCGGCGAGTCAGAGTCATCCGAGCGCAGAAGATCGGAGCAGCGTCGAGGCGCGCAACCCGGAAGGCTCGGCAGGGCGAGGGCTGTGGTCGGACGTAAAGTTTCTTGAGAAGACCGGGACGCCCGAATTCAACCAGCAACTTGACCGAACTCGGTTCGCTGACTTTCACAGTCACGGCTGGATTTTCCGTGCAGTGTTCAAACATGATCGCAAGGGCGCGTTGCTCGACGAGAAGGACAAGCCAGTCGCGTTCGAAGACCCAGAGAAATTCAAAAAGGCCGTGCACCTGAAAGACATTCACCTCGAGAAGGGCATGCACTGCATCGACTGCCACTTCGAGCAGGACAGCCATGGGAATGGCAAGCTTTATGGCGAGACACGGAATGCGGTGGAGATCGATTGCGTCGATTGTCATGGAAGCGTGCAGCAAAAGGCGACGCTGGTCACTTCTGGGACTGCGGCGCCGGCGCAGGGGACAAATCTGGCTGGCCTGCGGACGCCATGGAAGGAGCGTCGTTTCTATTGGAAGGAGGGCCGACTCTATCAGCGGTCCATGCTCGATGAACACACGGAGTGGGAGGTGGTGCAGGTGGCCGACACCATCAGCCCTGGCAACGAGCACTACAGTGAGAAGTCGCGCCTGGCGAAAACGATCCAACGCGACGGCGAGACTTGGGGTGAAGGCACGGCCGATCAATCGAAGCTGGCTCATGCAAACAGTCGGATGACCTGCTATGCGTGCCATTCGTCGTGGGCGCCGACGTGTTACGGATGCCATCTCTCGATGACAGCGAACGAACGCACGCCCATGCTGCACAACGAAGGGCTGACTACGCGGAACTGGACTTCTTACAACTTTCAAGTACTGCGCGATGACATTTATACGCTCGGGATCGATGGCACCGTGACTGGTCACCGCGTCGCGCCGGTGCGCTCGGCGTGTGCGGTAGTAGTGAGTTCACAAAACAGTGATCGCGACTGGCTCTATTATCAGCAGCAGACGGTTTCGTCCGAGGGCTTTAGCGGACAGGCCTTCTCGACGTTCGTGCCACACACGGTGCGAGGGAAAGAAACCAAGGGGTGCACGGACTGCCACGTGTCGCGCGAGAACGACAACAATGCGTGGATGGCACAGTTGCTCTTGCAGGGCACGAACTTCATGAATTTCATCGGGCGGTACGTGTTTGTCGCTTCCGGCAAGGGCGGGTTTGAGGCAGTTGCCGTTACAGAGCATGACGAACCGCCGGCCGTTGTGGGCAGCGATTTCCATAAGATCGCGTACCCGGATGGCTTCAAGAAGCATCTGGACGCCAAAGCTGAACTGAAAGAAGCCTACCGGCACGCCGGAGCTGAGGTTCTGGATGTGCAGGCGCGTGGCGAATATCTGTATGCCGCGATGGGGAAGGGTGGGTTGCGAGTCTTCGATATTGCGAATATCGACAACAAAGACATTTCGGAGCGCCTGGTGACGGCACCGGTATCTCCGCTGGGACAGCGCTTCTACCTGCCTACAAAGTATGCGATCGCGGTTGCCACTCCAACCACCTTGGGCGTGGATCCGTTGCGAACCCATCAGAAAGAGAACGAAGAACAAGCCGTTCACCTGATGTATGGTTTTCTCTACGTTGCGGATAAATACGAGGGACTTGTGATCGTCGGGAATCCAGATTTGAAAAGCAAAAGTCCCGGTGTCGGCACTCTTCTGGATGGAAATCCGGCGAACAATGTTCTTAAGCGCGCGCTCGCATTTAATCCGGATGGAGTGCTGAACGGGGCGCGCCGCATCGCGATTGCCGGTACATATGCGTACGTTCTTTGTGATCGCGGCCTGGTCGTGGTCAACATCGACAATCCGTTGCAGCCGAAGGTGACGGCTGAGATAGGGGCCCCCTTTCTGGTCGAGCCCCGAGGGATCGCTATTCAGTTCCGGTATGGATTTGTTGTCGACCGCGAAGGGCTGAAGGTATTCGATGTGACGGCGCTGGATCAGCCCAAGGTTGTACCGGATGCGAAAGTCACGCTGGAAGACGCGCGAAATCTCTACGTGGCGCGCACGTACGCTTATGTGGCTGCCGGTCGCCAGGGGTTGGCGGTCATTGACGTGGAGCATCCGGAGAAGCCGAAGCTGGATCAGATGTTCACCGCGAATGGCCGGCTGAATGACTCGAATGATGTAAAGCTGGGGATGGTCTCGTCCAGTCTGTTCGCCTACGTCGCTGATGGAAAGAATGGGTTGCAAGTCGTGCAGCTGTTCTCCCCGGTCGACAATCCTGCGTTCAGTGGATTCAGTCCGAGACCAACGCCGAAGTGGATTGCCGGCTACCGGACGCACGGACCTGCGCTGGCTGTGTCCAAAGGTATCGACCGCGATCGCGCCGTGGATGAGAACGGCAATCAACTCGCGGTGTTCGGCCGGCGTGGAGCGCGTCCGTTCAATCGCGAGGAAATGGATCGGATGTATTTGCGAGACGGGAAAGTATTCACAGTGACAGACGAGCCCCCAGCGAAGACCGAGCGCTCAGTTGGTACTCAGTAAAACGAGATGGCTGTAGGCCTACCTAAGGCTGAGGAACGTGCAGTTCGGCGGTGCCGCGTAGTTCGGGAATCGTGAAGCGATGCTTTGGTAACCCCGCTTTGCTCCAGTCGTGATACTGGTGGCACTCAAAACAGCGACCTTCCGCCACTTCCTTTGACCGTGCTTCGTCTCGGTGGCACTCCCTGCAGGTCTGAATACCCGGGAGCAAGACATCAGCCGTGTCATGACTGTCGAGTGCCTTTGTGTGACAGGCGGTGCAGTTCATCATGCGATGCGCTTTGTGGTCGAAGGTGGCGTGGTCGAGCCAGCGAGTGCGAATTGCGGATGGAATAATTTCCGGAAGTGTGCCAGCGTTTTTCTTGAGAGCGTGGCATTGCTTGCAGGTCTTACTCCATAGGAGCCATTCGGCATCGTCTACCCGAAACTGTACCCACTCACTTGCATCGCCCGCGGTGCGAACAGGCCGTATCCGACCTGGAAACTGGCGGGTGGGCGGTTCCGGCAAATGCACCGAGGCGGGATTGCGTCCTATGTATTCCTGAAAGCGTTTCACGAGAAACGCGTGGACAGCCTCAGGCTTGTCATGCGGGACCTGCTCGGGTCCAAAGCGCGTGTCGAATTGGAGGGTATGGCAACCCGCGCATTCGGTGGCGAATTTGACGGGCAACATCGGTGACGGGCGCGAGCGAGTGTGAAGGATGTTTGCTTGATCGAGAGACCCCGTAGTCACCAACTCTTCTGCGTAAGCGACCGGCCCGTGTTCGCCGGAGAGATGGTGGCAGTCTTCGCAAGTCATCTGTACCCGCTTGCTATTCGGGCCCATAAGGTTGGGCTGCATGTGCAGATAGTGGTTCAGCCGAAGCTGGCCCGGGTCGGTCAACTTCTTCGCCGCAGGCGAGAAATCTGGATGTGCCCGGTCGAAGCTTGCGATCGATTCAGCGAAATGCGGTTTCCCGTCCCGTGCGCGCAGATTTTCATGGCACTGCGTGCAGCTCGCAGTTGATGTGCTGGCGAGATGTATCGATCCTTTGTGCTCCAGATGACACGAGGAGCAGGTCGGAGTGAAGGCCTGTTTCGCATGATGAACCGGGGCATCATGGCAAGCGAGGCAGGCGTCGTCGCTGACATCCCTGAAGAATGCTCCCGCTCGTGTTACATGGCAAAGACTGCATTGTTGGGTGAAGACCGCGTGCGATGCCGAGAGCGGGCCGCTGGAGTAGGCCTTCTGTCCACCTTGAGTCCGTTGAGCAACGAGCCAACCAAGCGCCACGATCGGGACCGAAAGCGAGAGCCAGAAGCGCCATCGTCGCAGCGGATGGGGGCGCTTGAAGTACTGCAGGTCAATGCGTTTGGCGAGCTTCTTGGTTGTGCGTATGCGTCGCAGCATTGCTTTGCACTCAGAATCTCAAGGCAACTACGGCATGCCACGCTCCTAACAAAAGCAACGCATAGGAGAGAGGCACATGCACCAAAAGCCATCCATGCAGGATCTTGTGAAGGCGACTTTGATTGTCGAGCTGCCGCTTTTCTTCACAAATATTTTCCAGGTCATCGACGTTCGAGTGAATGGTCGAGGGCAGCAGGACTCGGAGCTGGCGGAACAAGGCTGCAGCTACGGGAGCGTCTGCAATACGGACGCCATGGCGTCCTGTCTTTTCGAGATAAGGCCGAATCTCGGAGGACAGAACACGCCGCAACTCCGTGCTCGCCTGCTCGTCCACCTGCATACCAGAAGCGACGGTGACGTCCCAACTGGCACCAGCTGACGCCGCCGCGGCACGCTGTCGCTCGGTGGCGCTGGAGACTTCGCCTTCAAGCGCCGCGCAGCATTCATCGACGACTTGTTGGGCTTCTTCTACGAGCTGACCGCGCACGCGATCGATCTGCTCGTAAATGGTTTCCATGGGGAGTTGGGCGGTGTGCAGCCGAGGCATGAAGTGTTGCAGGGCCGCCCCGAGTAAGCCGCTGGTAAACACGAGAATGAACATCCACAGCAGAACCCGCGTCAGCAGTCCACCGAAATGAAAACCGCCGTGCAACAAGATCAGAGGGAACGCGACAAATCCAAGCCAGAGGTGGCCGCGCATCCAAGTTTGAGCCCGGCCGATTCGCCAGATGGGAAACTTCTTGCGAAGACCAAGTAGTCCTGCAAACAGCATGAAGGCGAAACCAACGCTGCCATAGATCAGGCCGGGAAAGCTTCCTCCGCGGGGCCCTTGGGGTGATCGAAGACTGTAGGGAATATACGATGCGACGGCCACTGCCAAAATTGCCATGCTGCCGAAAAACCATCCGCGATGTGTGCGATCAATGAGCAACGAACTATCCCTTCGCCACGCTGGACTGCTTGAGCAGCCCGGCAAAGAACTCGGGTGGATTCACGCGGTGGGCAGCGTCGTGCGGACAGGCGTAGACGCAACTCGGCTCAGCATGATCGTGGCAGAGGTCGCAGGACGTGGCCTTGACGCGGGTGCTGGCGATTTTTCTGCCCGGGTGTGCAGGATCGTCGAGTTCGACCGGGAACGGATGCAGGTTGATGTTGCCGTAAGGACAGTTGTTGGCGCAGAGGCCGCATCCAATGCACCAATCCTCGATGATTACTTCGAGGGAGTTCCGGCGGCGGATGGAGCCGACGGGGCATCCGACCATGCACAGCGGATCGCGGCACTGGCGGCAGGAAGTCGCCACGAGATATTTGTCAAAGCGCAGGCCCTCGCGCACCAGGCGGCTGACTCCGTCGTGAGCGTCGGCGCAGGCGTGCACGCACTGATCGCAGCGGGTGCAGCGCTCCAGGTCGAGGACGAGCAGGCTCTGGGCCTCCATGAGGCCGTTGGCGAGGAATTGATCGACGGGCAGCGTCTGCAGTTGGGTCGTGCGCCGGCGATTTTCTGCGACACGCTCGTGCGCGATGGACTCGAGTTTCGCCCGCACGTCAGGAAAGCGGTCGAGCATAAGTTCAAAATCCGTGCGCGCAATACGGACGACTTCTACGTGATCAAGGGCCGTACAAGTGGCAGTCCGAGGGCTTCCGCTGAGCAGGGCTATCTCGCCGAAGTAACCGCCGCGAGCAAGGTAGGCGAGAATCAATTCGCCGCCTGGACGCTCTTCGGATACTTTCACGAATCCAATGCGTACCAGATAGAAACTGTCGGCGACATCGCCTTGGCGGCAGATGACCTGTCCGGGACTGAAACGCACTAGTTCGACGCGATCGCGCAGGTGGTCGATGAAATCCTTGGTCAAGGAGGCGAAGATAGGTACGCTTCGCAAATGCGAGTCGAGTGCACGAGCGCGGTAGTTGCGTTCCAGTTGCGCGCGGAAGGTTTTGTTGCGTTGCAGAATGTCGAGAACGTTGCGGAGCATTTCGAGCATCACACAATCGGTCTTGGCCCGGACCGTCGCAGATCGCGGGTAGTAGCTCATGCAAGTCATCTCGCCGAATAAATCGCCCGGACTTAGTTCGGCGATCGGCCGGTCGTAGGGAAGATCGACGGAAGCGTCAATGGGGATAAAGGGCCGATCCGATTCCTCGCTTCGGCGGTGCTGCTCACGCGGACTCAGCATGCTCTTCAACTTGCGAAAGAAGCCCTGACTTGTCCCTGCCGTCTCTACGTGAGCCATCGGGCTCGCAAGAAAAACTTCTGCCTTGCCCTCGAGGATGTAAAACGCGGTCGAGCCGAATTCGCCTTCGCGGCAGATAATCTCCCCGGCACGATAGTGGCGCTTTACGACAGCTTTCTGATTCAGTTCGAGGAAGGTGCCGGATACGTTTTGGAAGATGGGCAAATGCAAGAGTTCTGTAGGGTCGAGAACGTCGCCCTGCCCCAATTCGGTTCCAACGACCCGCTTATTTGTGAGAGCCCCGGTTGGGCAGGAGACCATGCACTCGCCGCACGAAACGCAAGACGACTCGGCCATCGGCAAATTTGTGTCGAAGGCGATGCCGGCCTGGTACCCCTTGCCACGTCGCGCGAGAACCCAGTTGTGGCGGATATCGTCGCAACCTCGTATGCAGCGATCGCAGAGGATGCACGATTCATGATCGACGGCGATTACGGCGGACGAGTCGTCTTTACCACGCGGGGTAGAACGCTTCGGGAAGCGTGCTTCCGTCACACCGGCAGAAGCTGCCAAACTCTCGAGTTCGCAGTCACCAGAGTGCTGTTGCCGGGCGCACGGGGATGGATGGTCTGAGATCAACAATTCGATGAGCGTGTGGCGGGCGGCTAGCACCGGCTCGGAACAGGTCTTCACGTTCATCCCCGGCTCGGCCTGCCGGATGCATGACGCCGCGTACACGCGTTGGCCCACATCGACGACACAAACGCGGCAGACTCCCACCGGATTTTCATTCTGTTGGTGGCAGAGAGTTGGAATCGCGATTCCGTTCAGGCGAGCGGCATCGAAGATAGTGGTGCCAGCGGGAACGGAGATGTTGGTTCCATCTATGGTCAGTTGGACGTCAGGGGCTGGCTTCGAACTCATGCCGAGCCTCTTCGGATGAAGCAGACGTCGGCTGGACAGGCCCTATTCGCGCGATGCTCCTCGACTACATCGGGAAAGTGTTTCAAGACCGACGCGATCGGAACGGGAACGACCTGACCCAATCCGCAGATAGACGTCAGCTTCATGGCGGAAGAAAGTTCGTCGAGCACCTGACGGTCGGTACTTGCCGAACGGCCTTCGGTCCAGCCCGTCAGCATCTCGACCATCTTTTGAGAACCCAACCGGCAGGGAACGCATTTGCCACAGGACTCGTTGCGATAGAAGCGCACGGCATTGAGTGCCATGTCGAGCATGCAGCGCCCTTCGGCACAGACGACAATGGCGCCCGAGCCAACCATTGAACCGGCTGCTGCGACCGCGTTCCAATCCAACGGCAGATTGGACATCGAGGCGGGCAGATATCCCGAAGAGGGGCCGGAAGGAGCGAAAGCGAGCAGGTTGCGTTGTCCGAGTATGCCGCCCGCTTTTTCGTAGATCAGTTCCGCGTAGGTGGTACCCATGGGGACTTCGAAGATGCCAGGAGAATTTACGTCTCCGCTAATGCCGACGAACTTCATTCCAACGGAGCCATTCTTGCCTTGGGCCTTGAACCAGTCGGCGCCACGCGCAAGGATCGCAGTAGCGAACGTGAACGTTTCGACGTTGTTGATGACGGTGGGCTGGTTCCAAAGACCGTTGGTGCCGGGGAATGGCGGCTTGTTACGGGGTTCGGAGCGCTTACCCTCGATCGCTTCCAGAAGAGCACTTTCCTCGCCGCAGATGTAACCGCCGGGACTGACGAAAATCTCGAGATCAAAGCTTAGATCGCTGCCTAGAATTCTCTTCCCGAGAAGGCCCGCGTGGTAACAGCGTTCGATTTCTTCCTGAAGGACCTCCTTGGGCTCTTGGTATTCGTGCCGGATGTAGAGAATGCCTTGCTGTGCGCCCGTCACCAGGCCCGCGACGATCATGCCTTCAATCACCAGATGAGGAACGGACTCCATGATGAAGCGATCCTTGATGGTTCCGGGTTCGCTTTCGTCGGCGTTGCAGACGATGTACTTGGCTTTGCCGGGTGCGTTGCGAACGATTTCCCATTTGCTGCCGGTGGGAAATCCGGCGCCTCCCATGCCGCGTAGGCCACTCGCTTTCAGGGTCGCGAGAACTCCGTTCCAATCGCGGGTCTCCACGAAGCGTCGAACGACGGAGTAGTTCGGAGTTCCTGCGTACGGATCAGAGACGATGGGAATCTGGGGCTGGTCGCGCGGTTCGGGTGGAAGTGGGCGACCCGCGAAAGCATCTTTCACGATTGCGGTGGCTTCGGGCGGGGCGATCCCGCAATAAATGCGGTCGTTCACCGAAAGAGCGGCAGCTTTGTCGCAGCGGCCAAGGCAGGAAACGTCGCGTATGGAGATGTCGTCGGGGTTGCTGCCCCGGAACATCTGTCCGAGATGCGCCTTTAGTTCAGGGCCGCCGCGCAGGTGGCACGTCATATCAGCGCAGACCTTCACCTCGGCTCGTGGTGCCGGGGTGAGGTGAAAGTGCGGATAGAAGCTGGCGACCGTATGGATCTGGCTTACGGGAACGTTGATGCGCTTGGCAAGTTGCTGGAGTTGATCCGCCGGCAGGTAGCCAAACTTCTGCTGGATCGCCCTGAGTTGATCGAACAAGGCGCTAGTGTCCCCTTGAGGTCCGATTAGGATGGCAAGATTTGCAGAAATCTTATCGTCAAAGATAAGCAGCGGGAATGTCGATCTTGGGACACCGCAATGACCAGAGGCCCTGTACCCACGTGTGGCCCGCGTACCAAACTGTCAATTGATTCCGTCGGATGGAATAGGTATACAAAGCGAATCCGCTGCGAAAATCGTGCGCGGGTTCTTACCGACGCCAGACGCGATGCGCAATAAGGCCAACTCGGCATGGCATGCAGTCGTGTGTCTCGTATTCTTCTTCTTTTCTTCATCCTGGGCCCAAAACACTTCGGCAGGGAAATACAACGGCCCGGGTGGATGCGCCAGCAGCAGTTGTCACGGAAGCATTCAGCCGAGGCAGATCACACGCGTTGCGCAGAACGAGTACAGCATCTGGGCCGGGCAGGACAAACATGCACGTGCCTACCAGGTATTGTCGAATGCAGTGTCGCTACGCATTGGGAAAATCCTGAACATCGGTCGCCCGGACCAGTCGCAGAAGTGCCTGGCGTGTCACGCCTTGTCGGTGCCTGCCGAGCAGCGCGCTGAGACATTTGAGTTGGTAGATGGAGTCAGCTGCGAAAGTTGCCATGGTCCGGCCTCGGGATGGCTTGGTCCGCACACGACGAAAGACTGGCTGCATGAGAAATCAGTGCAGCTTGGGATGTACGACACTCGTGATCTGATCAGGCGCAGCGAACGCTGCTTGAGCTGTCACTTGGGCACGCCTGAGAAGTTTGTTGACCACGAGATGATCGCGGCCGGACATCCGGATCTTACGTTTGAGCTGAATCTTTTCAGTTCCGTGATGCCAGTGCACTGGAAAGAGTCGCAGGATAACGCCTGGCGTGGCGTGCAGGTTTGGAGCGTGGGCGAGGCCGTGCAGTTGCAGAAAGGGCTGGAGCGGTTAGCTCGGCGGGCGTCGAGTGCATCATGGCCGGAGTACGGCGAGCTGGATTGCTTCGCATGCCATCACAGCCTGACCAAGCCGGAAGACAGTTGGCGGCAAGAGCAAGGGTATGCCGGACGGACACCGGGCGTTCCGGCTTGGAATCGGTCTCGGTACATAGTGTTCCGACATGTCGCGAAACGGATCAATGCCGACAAGGCCCAGCAACTTGACGCGGACATCGCGAAACTCACAGCGTTGCTCGGTGCGCGCAATGGAAACCCGCAAGAAATCGCCACCACAGCGACGCAAGCGGCCGCAACAGCCGGACAGTTGGCGCAGCAGTTGAATGCCAAGTCGTACGATCAAGCCTTCTCGTACGCGGTAATGAAGTCGATCGCCCAAGACGGCGATGCTATCTCGGCGCAGGGACAGAGGTCGGCCGAACAAGTTGCCATGTCGCTCGATTCCCTTTACACCGCTTACAAGCAGAACAACAAGAGCGCCAACGATGCTGAGATCAAAGAGGCGATCAACGGACTTTTCCAGCAGGTCGACAATCCCTCCGCTTACAACGCACCACGTTTTGCTGCCCAGATGCAAAAGGTGAGCTCTGCTCTCTCTCGCGTTGGCCGAGACGAGAAAGCGAGCGACTGAGCATGAGTTCTGCCGGAGGCAAACTCCTGAGCGGGGAACACGAGCGCCTAGCTGAGTCATATTCAGGATTTATCTCTCCGTGGCGCAAATGGGGGCCTTACGTTAGCGAGCGCTCCTGGGGGAGTGTTCGAGAAGACTACAGCCCGGACGGATGTGCGTGGGAATTTCTTACGCATGACATGGCTCGCAGCAAAGCGTATCGGTGGGGGGAAGATGGAATTGCGGGCATCTGCGATCGCTATCAACTTCTGGTGTTCGCGCTGGCTTTGTGGAACGGGAAAGATCCGATTCTGAAGGAGCGGATGTTCGGCCTCACCGGAAACGAGGGAAATCACGGGGAGGACGTAAAAGAGTATTGGTTTTATCTCGACAACACGCCGACTCACAGTTACCAGAAAGTTCTCTACAAGTATCCACAGCGCGAGTTTCCTTACGCGCAGTTGCTGGAGGAGAACCGGCGGCGTTGGGGGCAGGTTGGGGCGCCCGAGTTTGAGTTGCTCGATACGGGAATCTTTGACGACGATCGTTATTTCGACGTCTTCGTCGAGTACGCGAAGGCGGACTCGGAAGACATCTGCATCCGGATCGAGGCTTTCAATCGCGGTTCCAAAGCCGCACCACTTCACCTGATACCGCATCTGTGGTTCCGCAACACCTGGGCGTGGACGAATCCTCCGGGCAGCGAGCCGATCATCACGCTCGAGACATCCGGGCGGAGTTCCGTTGTGCTGGTGGCTGACGACTTCAACGGGTCACAACTGCACAACCTGCAGTTTCCATACTCGCTTGGCCAAAGGTACCTCTATGCGCCCGCGGGCGGCGATGCCCTGTTTACGGATAACGAATCAAATGCTGTGAAGCTTTACGGATGCGCCTCGAATCGGAAGCCATTCGTCAAAGATGCCTTCCATCGCCACATCATTCAGCGAGAAGACTGCGTCAATCCGCAGCGGCGAGGGACGAAGGCCTGTGTTCGGTTCGAGTATCAGGTACCCGCAAAGGGATCGGTTGTTCTGCGCTTGCGTCTCAGCCCGAAGAAAATGGACGATGCTCTCGCTGACGTGGATCGCATCGTGGCTACCCGCAAGGCTGAGGCCGACGAGTTTTACGAAGTAGTTCATCCGCCGCGCGCGACCAACGATGAAAAGCTGATTCAGCGACAAGCCCTTGCCGGAATGCTGTGGAGCAAACAGATTTATTTGTGGGATGTGAACCTCTGGCTGGAGGGAGACGATCCGAATGCTCCGCCACCTGAGTCCCGCAAGCGCATGCGCAATATCCACTGGCGGCACCTCAATTCCATGCGCGTGCTTTCGATGCCCGACAAATGGGAATTCCCGTGGTTCGCGGCGTGGGATCTGGCGTTTCAGTGCATTACCTTAGCGCTGGTTGATCCGGAATTTGCAAAGGAGAATCTCTGGATTTTGTTGTTCGAGCAGTTTCAACACCCCAATGGACAGATTCCGGCGTACGAATGGGAATTCTCGGACATGAATCCGCCTGTACACGCCTGGGCCTGCTGGCGCGTGTATCAACTCGAGAAGCAGCGGACCGGAAAGGGCGATCACGCCTTCCTGGAAAAATGCCTGCACAAGCTGCTAATGAACTTTGCTTGGTGGGTGAACCGCGTCGATAGCGCCGGCAACAATGTGTTCGAAGGCGGCTTCCTCGGACTCGACAACATTGCCGTAGTCGATCGCGGCGAGAAATTTCCGAACGGCGCGATTCTCGAGCAGTCGGATGCGACCGGGTGGATGGGATTTTTCTGTCTCTACCTGATGCGTATCGCTCTGGAGCTGGCTGGGGAGAATCCTGTCTACGAGGGAGTTGCCACCAAGTTCTTCGAGCACTTTGTGTATATCGGCGCGGCCATGAAAAAGATGGGTGGCCGCAACTACCAGTTGTGGGATGAGACGGACGGATTTTTCTATGACGTTCTGCGGTTTCCAAATGGCGAGTTCCACAAGTTCCGGTTGCGCTCGCTGGTGGGATTGATTCCGCTGTATGCGGTCGAAGTGCTGGAGCACGAGGAACTGCAGTCGCATCCGAATTTCCTGCGCGATGTGGAATGGTTTATCAAAAATCGCCCGGATCTGGTGGGCGATGCCTGTTACGGAATCGGCACCGGAGATCGGCGGTACGTTCTTTCTATCGCGGACCCGACGCAGTTCAAGCGACTGCTGCAACGAATCTGGGATCCGGATGAATTCCTTTCACCCCACGGAATCCGTAGCCTTTCGCAACACCATCGCCAGCACCCGTTTCAATTTGGTGACCGCTCTTTGGGCTACGAACCCGGGGAAGCGGAAGTGAAGTTGAAGGGTGGAAATTCCAATTGGCGCGGGCCGGTATGGTTCCCCACGTCGTACCTGCTGATTCATTCTTTCGTGCGTTTCGATCAGGCGCTGGGGCCGGATTCCTCGGTAACCACTCGAGGAAGCCAGGGGCGACCTATCACGCCGACCGCGATGGCGGGAGAAGCTGCGGACCGGATGATCTCGATCTTTCGTCGCGATGGAAACGGCCGACGGGCGTGCTTCGGGCGCTACGATAAATTTCAGTCTGACCCTCACTGGCGAGACTGCCTGCTCTTCAACGAGTACTACCACGGCGATTCCGGCATGGGGTTGGGTGCGAGCCACCAGACGGGGTGGAGCGGGCTGGTAGCGAATCTGATCGACGAGTGGCGGCGGTGAGCTGATGGCACTGCGAAAGCGATTGCTGTTCGCGCTGGGATTGCTGCTCGGGTTGATCGTCGTCAGCGTAACGGGATACCGGCTGCTGGGCGGCGAATCGGTTTCCTTTCTGCAGGCGTTGTACATGGCCGTGATCACGCTTGCCGGTGTGGGCTACGGTGAGATCGTCGACACTAGCCACAACCCTGTTCTGCGCGTCTTCAACATTGGCATCGTACTGTTTGGGGTAGCAATTACCGTCTACGTTTTTTCCGTGGTCGCGGCCTTCCTGGTGGAAGTCGAGGTGACCACTCCTTTCTGGAGGCGCAGGATGCAAAAGCGCATCGATGAGCTTAATGGACACTTTATTGTTTGCGGATTGGGCGACACCGGCCGGCACGCCGTGGCCGAGCTTCAAAAGACGGCTACCCCTTTTGTTGTCGTGGATCTCTCGGAAGAGAACCTGAAAAAGATGCGTGAGCTCCATCCAGAAGTCCTGGGCCAGATACTATATACGGTCGGCGACGCAACCGAGGAAGAGGTGTTGCAGCGCGCGGGCGTGGAACGGGCGAACGGGATTATCTCCGCGCTTCCGAACGATAAAGATAATCTCGTGATCACCGTCATCGTAAGGCAGCGATTTCCGAAGATGCGCATCGTTGCACGCTCAACCGACAAGAAGTTTGCAGACCGCATGACGCGGGCGGGGGCGAATTCGACCGTTTCGCCGAGTGCGATTGGCGGATTGCGAATGGCCAGCGAACTCATCCGGCCACATGTAGTTGGATTTCTTGACCAGATGCTCAAGGAGCAGGGAAGCACTCTGCGAGTGGAGGAGATCGAAGTCAATCCCACCTCGAAGTGGGCGGGAACTGCGCTGCACGATCTGAACCTAAAAGGGAACTACAACTTGCTGGTGCTCGGCCTAAAGAATCCGTCACCGGCAGTGGGTAGCGAACTCGTGATCAATCCACCCGATCACGCCGTTGTCCCTAGCGATTGGGTGATTATCGCGATGGGCGACGTCAAGGACATCCAACGGGCGCGGCAGGATTGCCGCGGGTAACGTTAAGGAAGAAATAAAAAGGGGAGCCGCAGCTCCCCTGATGCTCTCTCTTTACAACCTCACAACGCGGCGCACACCGCTTTTACCTCGGTGTACAGTTCCAACGCGTCGTGTCCCATTTCACGTCCCCAGCCGGATTGCTTGTATCCGCCGAAGGGAAGCGCTGCGTCGAAGATGTTGTAGCAGTTGATCCACACGGTGCCAGCTCGAAGTTGAGCGGCGAGGCGATGAGCCTTCTGGATATCGCGCGTCCAGATGCCCGCGGCCAAGCCATAAGCGCTGTTATTGGCTTTCGTGACCAATTCATTCGGGTCTTTGAAGGGAATCGCGGTCACCACCGGCCCGAAGATTTCTTCCTGTACAACCTTCATCTTTTCGTTCGTATCTACCAGCACGGTCGGTTTCACGAAGTAGCCCTTGTCGCCATGGCGTTTCCCGCCAGTGACGGCTTTTGCACCTTCCGAGAAACCCGATTCAAGGAAACCGCACACGCGATTGAGTTGCTCTTCCGAGACGAGCGGCCCCATGTCGGTGGACGATTCCATGCCAGGGCCAATGCGGATTTTGTCGGCACGAGCTGATACGCCTTCGACAACTTTGTCGAAGATGTCATGCTCAACGTACAGCCGGGATCCGGCGCAGCAGCACTGTCCGTGATTGAAGAAGATCGCACTCGACGAGCCAGCAATGGCCGCGTCGACGTCGACGTCGCCGAAAACCACGTTCGGAGATTTGCCGCCCAACTCCAGCGAGACCTTCTTCAGGTTGCCGGCGGCTGCTTGCAGAATCAGCTTGCCGACTTCAGTTGAACCAGTAAA
>Ga0070712_100000404_pt1 | contig 24600 bp, 20 predicted proteins | sample LARL81metaG_FD_71396 | JGI IMG/M metagenome (GOLD analysis project Ga0070712, IMG submission 71396) | Corn, switchgrass and miscanthus rhizosphere microbial communities from Kellogg Biological Station, Michigan, USA - LAR L8-1 metaG | ecosystem: Host-associated > Plants > Roots > Rhizosphere ...
CACGGTAGCAGCGCAAGACTCGTGGCCAAGTGGTTCGCTACTCCTTTCTTGTAAGGATTCTTCCTCCTCCGCTTCAGGCCGGTTCATCCCGGCGCACTAACATCCCCATTTCACTCATCTACCACGAAAAAGGTGGAGGGAAACCGCACGCGGTAAAATTGCCTGTTTACAACCGCTGACCGTCAATCCTAAACTCGCACTGCCGTGACGAGTTCACTGATATTTACGTTGTTGCGTTACGCCGTGGTTCTGGCATTAACCTGCTACGCACTGCTCCAGGCTCGCAAACCCGACAAATGGTTCGGCCGGATCTTTGCAGTAGCCATGAACAAAAGTCACGAGGCCATGACCGCGTGGGGCCTCGGTCACGTGACGATCGAGAGCCAGTTCCACATTCTGGATGTTGGATGCGGCGGCGGCCGCACGATCGAAAAACTGGCAGCGATTGCGCGCACCGGTGTCATCTACGGCATCGACTATGCCGAAGGCAGTGTCGCTGTTGCCCGCAAACACAATGCGAGCCTGATCGAGGCTGGTCACGTCGTCATCCAGAAGGCATCGGTGTCGCAACTGCCGTTCCCTGACAACACGTTCGATCTGGTGACGGCTATCGAAACTCAGTACTACTGGCCTGATCTCAATGGTGACATGCGCGAAATCCTGCGCGTGTTGAAACCTGCTGGAAGACTAGCTGTCATCGCCGAGATGTACAAAGGCGGTAAGTACGACCGTCTGAAGTGGCCGGTGATGTGGTTGTTGCGCTCCTCCCACCTGAGCGTGAGCGATCATCGGGAACTGTTCTCCTCTACCGGCTACGGAAATGCGGAGATCTTCGAGGAACCCAACAAGGGCTGGATCTGCGGGACCGCGACTAAGCCCGCAAATCGCCCGATAGCCACCTGAACTGGGTGTCAATGAGTTTTTTGGCGACCTCCGGTCAGTCACTCGATTCACGAATTCGCCCTCGTATATACTCCCGAAATGACGCCAGCTGTCCGAAGTCGCCGCAAAGTTTACGGGCAACTCCTGAAGCACGCCCGCTGCCAGCCGCATCGGGAATGCTGCGGAATTCTGGCTGGGCAGAACGGGCTAATTACGCAGGCGTTCGCAGCAAAAAATGTGGCGGCTGATCCGGTAAGGAATTACCAGATTGCGCCCAAGGAGATCGTGCGCCTGATGGAGGAACTCCGCAAGCGGCGGCTCGAATTCCTCGGCATTTATCACTCACATCCGAATTGGATGGACACGAACGAACCCTCGCCCAAAGACATTTCATTGGCCCACTATTCTGACGCGATCTATTTCATCGTGACGCCCCGACCGTACGCAACTACTCCCATCCGGGCATTTTCCCTCCGCAATCGGTGTGCGTTGGAACTTGAAATTAAGATTCTGCCCTAACGTAAACGTGCACCGGTTAGGGTCCCAAATCTACAACGGGCCGACTGGAGTTTCCCCAAGCTGGGTAGAGACCTATGAGTCCCAGTAAGGGACCCGGCAACAAGATCCACGCTACCGACAGTCCCAAGCGATTGAAGAGCGACGTAGCGAGAGCTATCGACGCGATGGTGATGGCGAACCCCACTGAGTTCTGGATGGCCAAGACAGCGCCAACCTGGTGAGGCGGAGCGGCCTGCGCTGATAAAGCCGAGAACTGCGGAGAGTCTGCAACCACGGCGGCTCCCCACACCAGAAAAATGGTAAGCAATACCTTGGTTTGCAGCCTCGCCCCGGTAACAGCAACGATCAAACAGCAAAGTCCGGAAATTACAAGGGCAAGGGCTGCCACACGCCCACTGCCTATTCTGCGACTCAACCAACCTCCGAGGATGCAGCCTGCAGCGCCAATCGCGATGATGATGAAGGCGAGACCAGCAACACTGAAGTGTTGAATCTTTACAGCTAGACCGGTGTTAAGGAGCAGGGGAACAAGCGTCCAAAAGGTGTAGAGTTCCCACATGTGGCCAAAGTAGCCAAGAGCTGCGGCACGAAGTTTTTCCGACTTGAATGCATTGAGTACACCAGCCAGCCGGGAAAGCTCTGAACGAATGGCCAGGTGAGGACCGTCACCGAGAGAAGAAATTATTATGGCGCCTGCGATCGCTAGCCCTGAAGAGCTGAGGATGACAGCCTGCCAATTCCATTGAGCTCCGATGAACCTGACCCCTTGCGGAAGCGCCGTTCCCAACGTGAGCATCCCAACCAGGTACGCGAGGGCGGCGCCTGTCTGCTTCGGCTCCCAACTCACGACCAGCTTCATGCCGATCGGGTAGATGCCAGCCAGGCAAATGCCAACCAGAAACCTGAAAACAGCGGCGCTCGCTAAACCGTGCGAGAAGAACGCAAAGCAGGCATTGAACAAGGCGCCCGAGCACGCGCTCACGACGAAGATTTTGCTGGCCGGAAAGCGATCAGCCAATCCGCTCAGGGCGAAACTCATGGTTCCGAGAATGAAACCGAGTTGCACTGCATTGGTGAGCAAACCGATCCCGGAAATGCTTATACCCCAGGCACGCATGAGATCAGGGGCCGCACTGTTGGCACTGAACCAGAGCGATGTGCCGAACAACTGTGCGATTGCTATGCTCGCGACTGGGTTGGAGCGCACGATTTCGACGAATCCGTTCTCGTTCGGGAATACGACTGCAAATTCGACGTTGCGGGGACGGGTTAGGCCGTCTCCCTCTGCTTCCTGACATGAAAGCGAATCCCCGATGCCTTACCCCTGCATCGGGGGCTGGCATTCAGCACTTGTACAATGCCGTGCTCTTGACGTCAATTGGGGAACATGGCGATCTCACGCATTGACCTCAGGCCCTCAATCACGCAGGCTCGTCGTGGCTGCGTCCAAATAGCAACCGATGCATCTGAATATCATCCTACCTATTCATGGTCGGAAGCATCGGAGGGTAAATGATGTCAGACGCTACTTCCAGTCGACCGCTAGTCAACGGAATCCTTGAAACTTCGCTCTACGTCGAGCGCCCGAGTCGATCGGTCGAATTCTATCGTCGCGTTTTCGGTTTTGAGCCAATCGACGCGGATCAGGAGGAAGGCATCACTGATGAGACGCGACTGTGTGCGATGCGTGCCGGTGACCGTAGCGTACTCCTACTGTTCAAGAAAGGCGCTACAGCGGATACAAACGCAACTGGCGCGATCCACGTCGCCTTCGGCATTTCCCGGTCGGAACTCCCAGCGTGGGAGGCATGGCTGTCGCAGCAGGGGATTACGATTGAGCTAAGGAAGACTTGGAAATATGGCGGCGAGGCGCTGTACTTCCGCGACCCCGACGGCCATCTGCTGGAAGTGGTTACACCGGGAGTATGGAGCATCTTCTGAAGTGCTTCCGCGATAGTAGCCATTTCATTCAGAATTCTGCCGCAGCTGTTTTGAGTGTCAAGCCTGTTTTCGATGGTTGAGTCTTATTCGTGACCGCCGTGCTGGCGAAGCAAGTCTGCAACGTCGTTATGCCCCGTATGGATTGCCCAAGCCAATGGCGTGCCCATTTTATCCGCGGCATTAACATCGGCTCCATTTCCGAACAGCGCTTCCGCGACGTCCTTGTGGCCTTGGCCCGCCGCTATGATTAGGGGAGTGTTGCCTTCCACCTTGTCTTTGACGTCCGGGTGGGCACCGTGAACTAACAGCACCTTCACTGATTTCGCACGATCCGCCAGTGTTGCGTAATGCAGTGGGGTTAGGCCATTTTTGTCTTCCGCATTCACGTCGGACTTTCGGGCGATTAAGATTTCCAGCAAATCAGCATTTTGTGCCTCCGCTGTTGCCGCCTGGTGAAGGGGCGTACTTCCGCTGTTGTCTTTGGAGTGGACGTCGGCTTTGTTGGCAAGGAGAAATTCCGCCATTTCCATGTAGCCGTTCGCCGCTGCGAGGTGCAGAGGAGTGAAGCCGTCATCATCCTTGCTGAAGACCAGATCAGGATTGCCCTTGATCAAGGTCTTAACCTTTACTAGGTCGTTGTTCTTCACGGCTTCATGAATCTCTGCGGCCAAGGCGAAATTGCCCCATGACAGTACGAGCAAGAAGGCTATGAAACGGGAAGTGCGAGAATGAAACGCTCGGCCACAGGTGGTGACCATCGTTCGGTCTCCTTCAGGTCGCCAAGATATCTGGCACGGTGGTGGTTGGCGAAAAATCTCCATTGCACTCAAACGGGTTTCGCGCTGCGAATAATTCATAACGAACAACGGCGTGAGTCTGCCCTAGTCACTTAACTGCAAGAAACATATTCTATGCGGAACGTTTTTGGCGATTTGGGCGAGCGTCCAACCCAAAATCTCTGGAAACCCGCTCGTACCAGCCATTGTCATCCAAGGCTGCCCAGTTCACCCACTCCTCGTCATTCATTGATGCACGCCAGTCGAGAAACGGCTGCGCATCCGGCCCGACTGGGTAGCGGAGTTGCCACGAATTGCTCTCGATGATCTCGACAATCTTGTTCGCCACAATCGAGGGTTCTACGGGGTTTGCCAGGGCGGCCACAAACATACCGAAAAAGCGGCTGACGTGGGAATATTCCGAGCCGACTATCGGCTCCGCGACACGACGCGCCATTGGTGTGTCAATGATTCCGGGCTCGACGATTGCGACCCGGATATTGAAGGGCTTCACTTCCTGAGCGAGCGATTCACTAAGAGCTTCCAGCGCAAATTTCGAGGCTGCGTACGGAGACATCGGGGAAGCCGAGATTCGTCCGGCGACTGACGTTACGTTCACAATGCATCCCCTGCGAAGTTTCCTCATCTCCGGCAAACAAGCGCGAATACACCGCAAGCTGCCAAAGTAGTTTGTCTCCATCGAGGCACGGAAAGCCTCGAAAGGTAGCTCTTCGATCGAGCCGAGGCGGTCGATTCCTGCATTATTGACCAAGGCATCAAGGCCTCCTGTCTTGGAACGAACCGTCGCAAACGCCGCCCCGACTGATTCGTCGGAGTCCACATCCAATGCCAGAATGGACACAGGCAATTTTTCCCGCTGCACTGTTTCTTGCAATTTATGGTCCCGCTCAGGCTTGCGCATCGTGGCATATACGGTATGACCCGCCCTGCCGAGCGCGAGTGCTGTTTCTAAACCGATCCCCGAACTACAACCGGTCACAAGAACGGTGGACATGATTTCCTCCAAGTTGATAGGACAGGACGAGTGAGGATATGGGAACCGCCATATCATACATTCGTATTTCACCGGAGCCAACGTTAACCCGCCGCTCCGTTTGGGATATTGGGTGGCTCTGCTTTACAGTATTGGCCTGTCGTTGGCAATAACCCGTTGTTCAGGAACTCGCTAGCGTACGCATACTCACGGTTTGAGCCGGACTCAGCCTCTTGCCAACCGACGGAGGATAAAATAGATCGAGCAAATTAGGGGGAGAAATGGCACTCGCGCAAAACTACGGTGGGGAGCATTCGTCTGTAGCGCTTCAATCCAATGATCGCGTGAAGCTTGGGATCATCGGCATCGGGGTGATATTCGCTTCACTAGGTCTTGGAGAAGCCGTGTATCGATTTGCATTCCTCGACTTCGACGGAGCAACCGACCGTCTTCCGATCGAGATGTTGTTCGGGCTCTTGTTCGCCTGGATGACTACGAGACTGGTGGGAAGGTTTTACCAGACTCACAAGCAGACCTCCGAGAGAATGAAGTTTATTCGTGATCGCAATTACAAGATTCGTCACGCGGTAGAAGCGATCAAACTGGTGCCTTATCCGACCGATCATCAAGCGATCAGGGTGATTCGTGAAGAAGTAGATCGAATTGAGTGGGCGCTGACGGAGATCACGCCTCGCTAGGCACGCGAGGTAGGCCGGGAGCCGTTCGGTTTTCTCTTCATTCTTCGTGGAGCGGTATCGATTGGTCGATCTGCATCATTCGGCGGGTTCGATCGGTGCAGGGCGTTCGACGGAAAGACCTCCGGGCCACCAGTTCCAATCGCCGGCAACGCGAAGGAGAGCGGGGCCAATCACAATCCGAACGATCGTTGCGTCGATGAACACGGCTACTGCCAGCGTGAATCCGAGCATCTTGATCACCAGGAAATGCCCGAAGGTAAATGCCGCGAATACCACAATCATGATCGCGGCTGCGCTGGTAATCAGTCCGGCGGTTTTGGCGACACCCTCTGGGATCGCATCCAGTTCGCTCAGCCCGCATCTTCTCGCTTCGAGGACTCGAGCGACTAAAAACACTTCGTAATCCATGCTGAGACCGAAGACGATTGCAAAGGCAACGATTGGCACGATAGGAAATATGCTGCCCGTTCCCGCCGGAACCCCGAAAATGCGAATTCCGTGACCTTCTTGAAACACCAGAACCAATGTCCCGAAGGAAGCCGCAACCGACAGCAAGTTCAAGGCGATGGCCTTAACCGCTGCGAAGAGTGACCGGAACCCGGCAAGAAGCGCCAGTAAGGTCGCTCCCACAACCAACTCTAATACCGAAATGAAACGCTGTTGGACAATCGTCTGATAGTCCGCGATGAGCGCGGCAATGCCTCCGACGCGCAGAGTAGCCCCAGGTACGCCCGTAAGAATGACCGCGCCCTCTTTCCGCAATTCCCGAACCCAACTGACCTGATCATTTAGAGATACCGCTGTTGCGGGTGACACTTCAAACAGGGCTGCACGCCCGTCGCGACTCAGGAATGCCCGACGGGTGTCACGCGAAATATTGCTTAGTTGCGATCGGTCGCTTGCAGCAATGCTTGTGAGCGAGATGACTTTTTCGGACCGGGGATCATTCGCGAGCCGTTTGCTGAAACGATCGACTGCATTCCAGCCGGCGTCCGTTTGCACAATGGAATCGGTTGGAAGTTCAAGAATTACGCGGATCGAGTACACCATTCCTACCCGATCCATTTTTTCCAGAGCGTGAAGCGCGTGAACTGATTCCGCCTGGGATGGCAGCCAATCCCCTCCAGGGACATTGGTGCTAAGCCGCGCGGCTTGCGAAGCCAGCAGGAGTAAAGGAGCGCCTCCCAGAATGATGGCGAGCCAGGGATGGGCAACGACCGCTTTTCCCCATCGCCGCCAGCGGTGTTCGGTGCGCGCAGCCCGATGCGCCTCCAGACTTCTTAGAAACGGCACTTGGCCGGCATTGATGCGCGGACCGAGCGCTGCCAGCAGCGCGGGAACGATTGTGAGCGACAGCAGCACACTGGTTCCTGCCACCAGAAATCCAGCTACACCGATGGAACGGATTTCGGTGATGGGGACAGTAAGCAGGGCGAGGAATCCGATGGCTACGGTCGAAGCGGAAATCACGAGCGTACGGCCGGCCTGTCGGGCAGCGATTGCCGAGCATTTGAATTTGTCTTTCTCCGCGGCAATGGCTTCCCGGAAGCGGCTGACCATAAGTAGTGCGTAGTCGATTCCCAGGCCAAGCCCAAGCATCGTAGAAAGATTCTGAACCAGAATGGACAGGTGCCAACGCAAGGCCAGAAAACCCGCAACTGCCAAAGCGCTGGCTATGGCGAGCTGGCCGATGGCTAACGGAATCAAGGCCGCAACAACGCTTCCGAATGCCACCAGCAGAAGCGCGAGCGTGCCAGGAATCACCAGACTCTCGGCGCGAGCCACATCATCAGCGCTGGCTTTCCGAATGTCGAAATTGAGGGGCGTCTCTCCCGAGAGTTCTAACTTCACGCCCGGGTAACGGTTTCGCAATTCGTTTTGCAGGGAGTTTTCCAGGTCGTGAAGCTTAGGGACAAGCAACTCCACGGGCCCCTCTGTCGAGGCGAGCCCGACAAGAATAAAAGTTCCTCCGCCCTTTCCGAGAAAGATCGGATCGCGAAAATCAAGATAGGAAACGACTCCCGATACGCCGGATTCGGCTTTGAGTCTGTCTCCTATCGTTGCCAGTACCTGCTCGCCCTCTTGCGAATCGGCAGGCGGAAGACCCTGAATCACCAGAACCACGGTGTCGACGAACGGAGAATGAAAGCGAGTGGCCAACTCCTCGGGGAATTTTCCCGCTTCGCTGCCTTCGATGCGTGTTGCCGTTTCCAGATGGCGCTCAGCATGAAAGGAAAATGGAACAAGAGCAAGGACGGCGGCAAGGACTACTCCGGCCAGCCAGAAATGGCGCACATGCGTCAGATTCATAGTGAGGCGAAAATCGGGTAGCGGCCGAATCTATTCTTTCGTTTGTCTAGTCCAATATCCTACTAATTTGAAATCGTAGAAGATCGGCGGAAACATCGGCAATAAGGAATTCTCCCACTACTCAACATTGTTACCTGAGAAGATTCAACTGTCGCGCGGAAGACCATCCGCTCCGTATTATTGTCTGGTGGCGGATAAACCGCTTCACGGAGAATCATGAACAGACTCGCGTCGTTTTCTTTATTGTTCGGCTTGCTCGTCGCCGCGCAAATTGGCACTGCCGATCCCCGCATCGGCTCCTGGCAGCTTATCTCCGCGCAATCTTCCCTGGATCCCCCCAACAAACTCTCCATTACATCTCAACACGGCGAAGTGCACGTAGTGATTTCGGGCAGTACCCACGCTGATTTCACGGCCAAGTTGAACGGCCATGACACGCCCGTGCAAAACAATCCCGCATTTGACCAGATCGAACTGAAAAAGATCGATAAGCATCAAGTCGAACTCAGAGAGAAGAAGGGTGGAGCCTTAGTAGCCACGATTCATGAAAAGCTTTCGAGGGATGGCAACGAGCTGACGAGCAAGACGTCACAGGCAGGCCACGCCGAAAAGATTACCGTGTGGAAGCGAACTGGGGGAAAGAAGTCAGCGACTGACTTGTTTGCCGGCGAGTGGACCGAGGATGTAAGTAAATCTCGAATTGGGCAGGGGCTGGCGCTCAAGATCGAGGGAGATGGACCGGACGGCGTGCGATTATCGGGTGACTACAGCTACAATGCCCGCTTTGACGGCAAGGAATATGACGTAAAGAACTCCACTAACGATACCGTGTCCCTTCAACTCGTGGACCCTCACACGGTCGATGCGATTTACCGGCGAGACAATCAGATTACGCAAAAAGATCGCTGGGTTGTTTCAGCCGACGGCGCTGAGATGACGGTGACCATATCAGGCACCTTGGAAACCGGTCAGCAACTCAAAGAGACGCTAGTATTCCGGAAAAAGTAAACGTCATGGTGCCACGCCCGATGCATCGGCGCGGCTGAGCCGCTGATGGTAGTTCCGGACGAGGTTGACGTCACGCATCCCAACCGAGATGATTCCTTTTCTCTGCATGAATCGCAGGATGCCATTGACGGTTTCTTCGAGAGACGGATCAGGCTTGCCCCATTTGGAGGCTCCGCGCGCCGATTGATAGCTGGAATTGTCGTAGCGCTTGAACTCCATCGAGGAGATGTTATCCACAGATCCCACCAGGAAGTCCAGCAGAGGAAAGAGGAGATCTTCTTTCTTGCATCTCCTGACCAACTCGGGAACGAAGTCGGAAAGGCTGAATATTTCAAATTGCCGGCCGGTAGCCTTTGTAATGAGTCCGGTAATATCCAGCATGTTCGCGTAGTCGTCCCTCACAACATGATACGTTTTGTTCTCCGTGCCTGGAGTTGTGGAAATCGCAACGATATTATTCGCCGTGATGTCTGCGGGAACGAAACTAACCTGATTCAGCGCATCGACTCCAATCCCATGATTCACCATGAACGCTACTAAACGCACGGCGATGTCAAAGTTATTGCCGCCGCCGGTGATCGAGGGACTGACGAGAGCTGGGCGGAAGATCCGCGTGGTAAGCCCCCGGCGGCCTGCATCCATAACCACCTGCTCCGAGACCCATTTCGATTGGCTGTAGCCAAAATCGAGAAGCTCCATATTCTCGTTGAAGTCGGTCTCGTATAGAACTTTCTTTACCGCCCAACCAAATATGAAGGTTGTCGAGACGTAGTTGAAGGTCTTGGGCCGGCCCTCGAACGCCAGTCTCACGACCTCATTCGTCCCGAGTACGTTCGCGTCGCGCATGCGATCGTAATTGAGCAGATAATTCACGGTCGCGCCGTTGTGAAAGACGGTATCGATCTTGTTTGCGAGGCTATCCCAGACCTCAGGCGTCAATCCCAAATCCTTATGGCCAAGATCCCCGCAAACAGGAATCACCCGAGTGTCGAACATTTCCGCGAATTCGGCCGGGCAAGGCCCGATCGATTCCACTGCCGCCTTGAGTCTTTGCTTACCCCGCTGCTCGTCGGAAGCCCGGACCAGGACGTGGATCTTTGCACGGGTTTGTTCCAACAGGCTCTTTACCAGGAACGGGCCGATGAAGCCCGTGCCGCCAGTGAGCAAAACATCTTTCGGCAGAACATTGCTCAGGATTGGTGCTTCTTGCAAATCCCGAGGCGCCGGAGGCTCAAAGATCAATTTCGCGTCGTTCTTCATCATCCGTTGTTCGGACGCGCGCTGCTCTTCCCGGAAAGCCGCCAAGGTCTGCCGCAACGGGCCCAGCGCTTCTTCGGGAGAGCACTCCAATTGCTCAGCCAGTCGAAACAACTCGGCTATGCTCACACGCTGGATCAGGCTGATATCCACCTGCCTGGCCAGCATGTCGGCATCTCGGCTCTTTAAGAGTTCTTTGATCTCGTGCATGAACGCGACAAGATCCAGGGAATCCAGCCCTGCCTCGACGAGGTTGTATGACTCAGTGCCCGTCAAGTTATAACGCGCTTTCAATACGTCAAAAGGCGATTGGTTTGCGGAACCAGACGTCGTGATTCCAGCATCCTTCTTCCGCGAAAACTCCGACACTACCGTGAATTGCCCCTGCAGCCACATGTGCTTGGTTTTTTGCCGCATGATCTTGCCAGAACTGGTTCGTGGGATGGCGCGGGGGGCAATAAACGAGATCAGAGCCACTTCGACGTTCAGAAAATTCCGGACGGCGGCCGCAATCTTCAGCGGATCTGGCAGCGCTTTCAGATTTTTCACCTCAGCCAGAATCGCCAAAGCCGGTTCGGTGTCCTCGTTGATCTGGAACGCAACGACACAATTCGCTCGAACCAGACCGGAGGCTTTCTCCACCACCGACTCGATATCCTGTGGGTAATAGTTCTGCCCGCGAAGAATTATCATGTCTTTGATGCGGCCGCAGACGAACAGTTCGCCGTTGTGGAAGAAACCCATGTCGCCGGTGCGCAAGTACCCGTCGTCATACGGGCTATCGTCCACCAACCGGGCGTGAAATAGCTTGTGCGTCAGTTCCGGATTATTCCAGCAACCAAGGCACTTGCTCCCTCCAGCGATCCAGATCTCCCCGATCCGATCAGGCTCCAGCGCGATGTGTTTCTCCGGATCCACGATCTTCACCGTGAGTCCTGGCAGAGGAGTTCCGCAACTGACAATCTGCGTGGCCGCACCGATCTCAGAAACTTCCTTGGTCATGCGGGCCTTGCCCATCGCAATCGCGTTCTTGTTGACGGAAATGATGTTGCGGCCGCCGAGCGAAACCGCCAGCGTATTCTCCGCCAGCCCGTAAGCGACAAAAAAACTCTCCGCACGGAGTCCGCGAGGCTGAAACGCCTCTAAAAACCGTGTGTAAGTATCCGGTTTAACCGGTTCCGCGGCAACCAGCAACTGCCGGAGCGAGCTTAGATCGCAGGTTTCCAGGCTCTCTTTCGAAATCCGGCCGGCCCGCAGGCAATAGTCGTACGCGAAGTTCGGCGCAGCGGATGCGCTGGCCCCATAAGTCTTGATGGCGTCAAACCACAAACTCGGGCGCTGAATGAAATCTGTCGGGGCGAAGCCGTAGGTCGTACCGCCTTTGAGCGCGGGGTAAAGGTAGCACCCAATCAGCCCCATATCGTGATACTGCGGAAGCCACGATACGACTACCGGCGCGTCATGGTCGATCACAAGTGGACAGTTGTGCAGGATATTTTCGTGCGTGACCATCACGCCTTTAGGGTCCCGGGTCGACCCCGACGTGTACTGAAGAAACAGAATGTTTGAACCGCCATTGGGAATTTCGCCCGTAATGGTGTCGACGAAGTCTTCCGTTACAACCCAACGAAGACTGGAAATGTAATCGACGTCAACGCCCGCTTCACAGACTCCGCTTCTAGCAAGATTTGTTTTCAGGGAACCGAGGTAGTCTCTGCTCGTCAGAATGCCCGCCGCCTGGCAGTCCTGCGCGATATGGACCATTTTGTACAGGGCGCTCCGGAAGTCACGAGAAGTGGGGGGATAGACAGGGACGGGGATCAATCCCGCGCGCACGCAGCCAAAAAATGCGCATATCATTTCCAGTCCTGGCGGGTAGGCGAGCAGAAGGCGGTCCTGCGACTCAAAACCGTGCGTCTTCCGCAGATGTCCGGCGATCACCTTCGTCCGGTGGAGGAACTCCGCATAGGAGTAACCTCCAATCGGACTGCCGTTCACATCGATATACGAATAGAGAAGTTTGTGCGGATGCTGATCCCCTAGGCTATCTAGCTTGTCCAAAATCGAATCGATCATAGATTCGCATCGGTCTCACCCCACGGTGACACCGTCAGTCGCAACCCCCTTTGTTAGTAAGAAGATTCCGTATAAAAGTTACGGCGTGCGCCGTGCAGCATGGCTAAGGCTGCCTTCCACACAAGTGGCACAGCTCTTAAGACCATGCGTCCGTCGGCCCGGAGAAGATCAGACGACGCCCCACGTCGTGTCACCGGACTGAGGGCACGTAGTTCTATTCCCACAGAGCGGTGATGGTAACAGAGATTTGGAAAGGTTGGGAGGAATTTCCCCGCATTTTGTCACTTCCAAGTACATCCGTCGTTACGCCGGAACTGCCGGGTGAGCCGAAATTTCCTTGATCTTCCGCAAGTTTTCGAGCTAGCATTCAATGCCTACACTAAATTACTCACGCTTATGCCGGAGGTGTTTCTCCGGTCGACCAAATCCACCGGTTACGTCCGAGACGAGGCGGCAATTAGTCTGACTGCAGAGATCAATGACCTTGCACCAGCGGAAGCTTCGCTGAGGGACTCTGTTCTCGACTCGGCCCCAGAGTCTTCGTTCCCCAAAGTCTTGCGCCGGCGTCTTGAGGATTTCTTTGCCACAAGCAACGTTTCTCCCAAAGCCGACTTGGCCATGTGGGTCAAAATTGCTGTGGGAATGGCTGTGCTGGCGAGCAGTTGGATGGCACTTTACGCGTTCAAGCCGGATTCCTGGAAGTTCGTCAGCCTCTACCTTTTAAATGCGATTGCGCAAACCTTCCTCTTGCTGAACATCGCCCACGATAGTAACCACAACGCGATCTCGTCGGTGCGGTCTGTGAACAAAGCGCTGAACTACGTTTTCGATCTATGTGGAATCAGTTCATACATGTGGCGGATCCTCCACCATCGAGGCCACCACTCCTGCATCAATCTTCATGGCGAAGACGATGCGCTTACAGGACGCGGCGTTTTACGGTTTACGCCCCACGAACCCCGCATAAGCCTGCAGCGGTTCCAGCACGTTTATGCGCTGTTAATGTACGCCTTGTTTTCTCTTGACTACGTTTTCGTGCGGGACTTTGAGTGCTTCTTCTTCCCCTCTCATGATTACCTGAAACAAGCGAAGCCTCCGGTGCGAGAGTACGTCATTCTCTTTGTAGGGAAAGCCTTTTATCTCACCTACATGCTGGTTTTACCGGTCGTGCTGCTGGGGAAATCACTCCTGCTGGTCACTTTGGCTTTCGTGCTTTCCCATTTGATTATTGGTTTGAGCGTTGCGCTGGTATTCCAGACCACGCACGTGATCGACAGCACGTACTTTCCCTCGGACCGCAACGAATTCGACAACTGGATCCAACATATCTTCGCCACGACCGCCGACTACGCGACCGAGAACCCGCTTGTCGGATGGCTTGTCGGCGGACTCAATCACCATATCGTTCATCATCTGTGCCCGTTTGTGTGCCACACTCACTACGCCCCACTGACCCGGATCGTGAAACAGACCGCCGAAGAATATGGCGTACCCTATCGGCAACACCCGACCATGACCCAGGCGATCAAACATCATTTGCTGCTCTTGAAACAGTTGGGAAACGGAGATGATGTTTCTTTTATGACCCGCGCGAGTGGCGAGAGCGAGGCCTGACCGTGGGGAAAAGGATTCCGGCCGTCCCCCGATCCCGCTCCTTCATGGATTCGCGCGCGATGGCGCACAATCCCGTACAGGTTCTCTCTAAATACACCTCCCTTTACGGAGACACCTTCCGGTTCTATTTTGGCGGCGTCAAGGAGGCCATCGTCACCACCAATCCCGTGGTCATTCAGCACGTGCTGAAGACAAACTGGGAGAACTACCACAAGTCCCATATCCAAAAAAAGCGGATGGGCCATTTCTTGGGCAAAGGCCTTCTGACGACGGAAGGCGAAGCCTGGAAAACACAGCGGCGCCTCATCCAATCAGGCTTTGAGCGAAAGCAGCTCGAGGTTTTGTCCTCAATCATGCAGGATTCCCTTGCCGAGTCGCTGCGCGACTTCGACCGACAGGCCCGAATCGGCCCCGTCGACATCTACCCCGTCATGATGAAGATGACATTCGCGATGGTAGGCAAATCTCTGTTTGGCGCGAATTTGAAAGAGGATGACATCGACCTCATCAGCGAGGCCATCTTGACTGTCCAGGAATTTATGGTTCGCCAGACCATCCAGCCGTACCTGAATCCCTGGTTTGCCATCTCGGGCGAACAGCGCCGCCACGAAGAGATGCGCTCCCGGGCTTTCGGTGTTTTGGGCGACTACATTCGTCGCAGGCGCGAGGAGGAACCCGGTCACGACCTGCTGCAGATTTTGATGGATGCCCGCTACAGCGACGGCACCAGCATGAGTGATGAGTTGGTCGTGAGTGAGAGCATGCAGTTGCTGGTCGCGGGTCATGAGACTTCTTCCAATGCTCTATCCTGGACTCTATATCTGCTCAGCACGCGCCCGGATTGTGTCGACAGGATACGGGATGAGTTCGATTGCGTGCTGGGGGACAAGCCTCTCGGCTTCTCCGACGTTCCCAAGTTTGAGTTCACGACTCAAGTCATAATGGAGGCGCTTCGCCTTTATCCGCCGTTCTGGATGGTCGACCGGATGGCTCTCGCCGACGACCGCGCCGGCGATGTCGACATACCCCGCGGCTCGACGGTCGTTGTATTCATTTACGGCACGCATCATTCGCCGCGGTACTGGGAGAACCAGGAAAGTTTCGACCCGGAACGCTTCAACAAAGCGAACGAGAAATTGCACACGCCATTCGCTCATTTGCCCTTCGGGGCTGGACCGCGGGGCTGCATCGGAGGCAACTACGCCATGCTGCAGATGCTCATGATTCTGAGTGTTCTGCTGAGAAAGTACGACTTCCAACTGGTTCCCGGCCAGACCGTGGAGCCACGCCCCATGGTCATCCTGCGGCCGGAACACGGAATCCGCATGACCTTCACCGAGGCAATCCCCCGCAGCGTCGGCAGATTGTCTGATTGTTCAGCCTGAGCTGTCCAGTGTCATCTCTTTACAGAAACTGGCCTTGATCAGACATCTCCGAGGCTATACTCTCGGGCTCACTCATATGTCGGTGCTTACAACGAGCATCGCTACGCTCACAGCCGGGACATGGGCTTATCTTGTCTTGGCCAGAGGATCTTTCTGGCGGACGAAAAGCGCTATTCCCGCCGCCTTTGACAAAGCTGAATTTTTGGGTGGCGTGGTCGCCGTAGTTCCGGCCCGCAATGAAGCAAAACTGATCGGACCGGTCGTCACATCCTTACTAAATCAGAACGTGGCTATGCCCGTCATTGTCGTGGATGACGAAAGCACTGACGGGACAGCGGAGGTGGCACGGCGGACAGCAGAAGAAACAGGCAAAGCTGACGCCCTGATTGTGATTCAGAGCAAGCCCTTGCCAGCGGGGTGGACTGGGAAATTATGGTCGATGCACCAAGGCATCGAATATGCCCGCGCGTCCAATCCCGCGTGGCTCATGCTCGCGGACGCCGATGTGTTGCACGGTCCGGAAACCGTAGCGAATCTGAGTCGCATTGCCTCGCATGGTAACTACGATCTGGTCTCGTTCATGGTGAAGCTGCATTGCGAGAGCCTTCCAGAAAAGCTACTCATTCCCGCCTTCGTATATTTCTTTTTCATGCTCTATCCGCCAGCCTGGATTCGCAATACGCGGCGCTCGACCGCGGGTGCAGCTGGTGGCTGCATGCTTGTGAGAAGGGAGACTCTGGATCGCGCCGGAGGACTGGAAGCCATCCGCAGCGCAGTGATCGACGATTGCGCGCTGGCCGGGCTCCTGAAGCACCATGGCGGGAAATTGTGGATAGGCTTGTCAGATCAGAGCCAGAGTGTGCGACGATACGACACATTTTCACACATCGAGCACATGGTCTCGCGCACGGCCTTCAATCAATTGAAGCACTCGTCATTGCTGCTGCTGGGCACCATTGCGGGCATGGTACTCACCTACCTGGTGCCGCCACTCTTGTTGTTCACCGACAGCAAGGTGGCGATTTTTATGGGCGCCGCAGCCTGGACAGCCATGACGATAACGTACGCAACCGTGGTGCGCTATTACCGACTGAACTCCATATGGGCACTGACCCTGCCGCTGGCCGCACTGTTTTATCTGGGCGCGACCATCCACTCGGCGGTTAAGTACTGGGATGGCACAGGTGGCGAGTGGAAAGGAAGAGTCCAAGATGCAAGCAGAGCGCGAGTCCCGCTAAACCATTGAAAAGATGGTGGGCGCTATAGGATTCGAATTTCGGGGTAGACGTAGTTTCCACAACATAGAGGCACGGCGGGCACCCTTAAAGCAATGGAAGGCAATGGTAGACAGCGCTAACGGATCACAAATGGATCACAAACGGATCACGGCCCTCGTGTGGACCGCACGTTCGAGCCTCTAAGATCCGGCCCTTCGATTTTGGATCTCGAAAAATTCCAAACCAAAGCGACCGAGATATTTACGGAGCCTGTCTGCGTCGTTTGAAATCGACTTTCGAGCGCGAGAGGCGTCGAAGAGAGTGCGTCCTGCCTCTGAAAGGGATCGACTCCGCTTGCACACGTCGATGACAAACGCCAACTGTGCGCGATCAAAGAGGTCGATTTCTTCTAGTTGTGTCGTGTTGAGAAATCGTCCAAGCTCGTCGTCTGGAGGACTTTCGGGCTTATGCCACGCCACGGAAAGCCTGCTCGCTTCCTCATCCACCACCTGGGTGGAAATCCGGCCGCCTGGCGCGAGCGTTGCCATGCGGGCGACGGCCGCATTCAGATCGCGGAAATTGCCCGCCCACGACGCGGCGGGCGATAGCGCAAAGTCTAAGAAACGTTCCCGAGCTTCCTTGCTGAAGGTCACACGACGACCTGCTTTCTCCGCAAAGCGATCCAATTCGAAATCGAGGTTGGGTTCGATGTCCTCTGTTCGGTTCTTTAGACCCGGCATCAGAAATGTCCAGAGATTGATTCGAGCCAGCAGATCCTCGCGAAATTTCCCATCGCGGACAGCAGCAAATAAGTCGCGATTTGTACCGGCGATCAGCTGAAAATCGCTGTGCGCTTCTTCGTCCGATCCAAGAGGTAGAAACGTCTTCTCTTCAAGGGCCCTTAGCAACATCGCCTGCTCGTCGATGCCGAGTTCGCCAATCTCGTCAAGAAAGAGGACGCCTTTGTCGGCTGCACGCAGCAACCCGGCACGGTCTTTCTGAGCGCCGGTGAAAGCTCCCTTTACGTGGCCGAACAATGCAGACATCGCCGCATCGCCGCGGATGGTAGCGCAGTTCACATCCACAAAAGTTCCCTCGATTGATCGGCGCGCTTTTTTGAGCTCGTAGATTCGGCGCGCAAGCAAGGACTTCCCGGCACCGGTGGGTCCCATGAGCAACAGAGGGTCTCGCGTGGAAATCGCCACCTGCTCGATGCGTTCAATGAGCCGGTTGAAGGCCGCATTGCGCGTGTCGATGCCTCCCTTCAGGTATGAAATGCCTTCTCGCTGCTCTTGGCGGAAGCGGGAGGCGATCCGATCGTATTTGGATAAGTCGAGATCGATGATCTTGACTGTGCCGGGAGAGCTGCGGTCTCGGTCTGGCGAACTCTGCACAAGCCTGCCTGGCAGATACCGCGACTCAACCAGGAGGAACAAACAGATCTGCGCGACGTGAGTGCCCGTCGTGATGTGGATGAGATAGTCTTCCGAATCCGTATCAAAGGTGTAGCTGCGCGCGAACTGGAAGAGAGTCTCATAGACCTCTTCGAAATCCCACGGATCGCCAAACTCGATCTGATGCAAGCGGACTTCGGTCTCAGGCGAGACGGTTTGGATGTCACCCTTAATTGTGGTTGCTAGACGTGAATCTCGTTTGCCGTGGAGAAGCTCGAAACGGTGAACAATCAGGTCAGGCTGCCTGCAGAGCGAAACCGTAGGCCGCCAGTTCTGCCATCGGTCTGGATGCTTACCCAAATCGAGAGTCGTGCCGAGGAGGCCAATTGTTATGATCTTCCGTTCAGTCTTATCCATTAGGATAACTATTTATCTCATGTACTAAGAAATTGAAAGCGAATCTTGGGGGAAGTTCGTGTAACACTCGATTCTTCAGTCACTTGCCGATGGGCGCGCTTTGGCCCGGCATTTGCTTTAATCATGGGCGAAAGGAGAAAACGATCATGTCAGGCGAAACCTACAACGTAATCCAGGGCGGACAGGGCGTCCCGATCAAGGCTTGGACGAAAGGCGTTCAGCTGGAAGATCAGGCAAAGACCCAGTTGCTGAATGTCGCCCAACTGCCTTTCGTGTTTCGGTGGATTGCCGCGATGCCTGACGTTCACTGGGGTATCGGTGCGACCGTCGGCAGCGTGATTCCGACCAAGGGCGCAATCATTCCGGCAGCGGTAGGTGTGGATATCGGTTGCGGAATGATGGCGGTGCAGACTTCACTGAACGCGCGCGATCTCCCCGACAACCTGCATGGCATCCGCGAAGCGATTGAAAAAGCTGTTCCGCATGGACGAACCAACCACGGCGGAGCCGGTGATCGAGGGGCGTGGCATGAAATTCCCCGTGAGAATCAGGAGGTGTGGGGAGCAGGCCTAAAGCCTCGCTATGACGCGATCCTGGCGAAGCACCCAAAGCTGGATCGCGGAAATCATGCGAACCACTTGGGAACACTGGGAACCGGAAATCACTTCATCGAGGTTTGTCTTGATGAGAGCGAGATCGTTTGGTTCATGCTTCACAGCGGTTCGCGAGGCGTGGGCAATCGGATGGGTTCGTACTTCATTGAACTGGCGAAGAAGGACATGGAGCGTTTTTTTGTCACTTTGCCGGATCGTGATCTGGCGTACTTCCCAGAGCACACGGAGCATTTCGACGACTACGTTGAAGCAGTGGAGTGGGCGCAGGATTTCGCTCGCTCGAATCGCGATCTGATGATGCAGCAGATTGTCAGCGCGGTGCGCGGTAGCGGACTCGTGCCGGCGTTCACTGCGGAGGTGAAGAGCATCAACTGCCACCACAATTATGTGGCACGCGAGTCGCACTTCGGCCAGAACGTGCTCGTCACCCGTAAGGGCGCGGTTCGTGCGCGCGAGGGAGATATGGGAATTATCCCTGGCAGCATGGGTGCGCGTTCTTACATCGTGCGCGGCAAGGGTAACGCCGAGAGCTTCCACAGCTGCAGTCATGGCGCAGGTCGTGCAATGTCTCGTCATGAAGCGAAGAAGCGCTTCACGATTGAGGACCACATCCGTATGACTGAAGGAGTGGAATGTCGTAAGGACGCAGACGTGATCGATGAGACGCCAGCGGCTTACAAACCGATCGATGCAGTGATGGCGGCACAGGCTGACTTGGTGGAAATCGTTCACACTCTGCGTCAGGTGGTTTGCGTGAAAGGATGAGTATGCCTAAAACGGAAGTTGTGAAGGCAGAAACGATTCGGATCGACGGGTCTTTCGGTGAAGGCGGCGGGCAGATTCTGCGTAGTTCGCTCAGCCTGTCACTCGTCACCGGAAAACCTTTCCGAATCGAAAACATTCGCGCAAATCGGGAGAAGCCTGGACTGCTGCGGCAGCACCTAACGGCAGTCCAGGCAGCGGCGGAGGTTGGATGTGCTGAAGTAGAGGGCGCTGCGCTGGGCTCCAAAGCTCTGACATTTGTGCCTGGCAAGATTCGTTCGGGAGAGTTTCGCTTTGCGATCGGCACGGCAGGCAGCGGAACGCTTGTTCTTCAGACGATCTTGCCGGCGCTGATCACTGCTGCGGGGCCGAGCCGGATCGAAATCGAGGGTGGAACGCATAATCCGGCAGCTCCACCGTTCGATTTCCTTGAGCGCAGTTTCATTCCACTGGTCGAGCGGATGGGACCGAAAGTGAAATTGGAATTACAGCGCTACGGCTTCTATCCGGCGGGTGGTGGCCGATTTGTAGTTGAGATCACTCCAAGCCGGGTATTGAAACCGATCGAACTGGAGGAACGAACTGAGATCACAACGAAACGGGCGACGGCACTTGTAGCGAACTTGCCATACCACATCGCGCGACGTGAGTTGATTACGGTAGGGAAACAACTGAATTGGGATGACGAACTGCTGCACTGCGAGGACACAAAGAACTCGGTCAGCCCCGGCAACCTGGTGATGATTGAATTGGCGAGCTCTACTGTGACCGAGATCTTCACTGCATTTGGGAAGCTTGGGGTGAGTGCAGAAGATGTCGCCAAAGATGCAGCCGAACAATCGCGTGCTTATATGCATTCGAATGCTGCCGTGGGCGAGCATTTGGCCGATCAGCTTCTCCTGCCTCTCGCTTTGGCTGGAAGAGGTTCTTTCTCGGCAGTGAATCTCAACATGCACGCAAAGACAAACATGGAAGTGATCCGACAGTTCTTGCCGGTTACCTTCCAGGTGACTGAAGTAGAAGGGCACAATCGTGTTTCGGTATCAACAGAAAAGCCAGATCCGTATGTTAGGTAGTTCCGTTGAGCGACACGCTCTCGACATATGGATGGCGTGCGGAAACCAGGCGCTTCAGAAGATGCGACCTAACAAACTTTCTATTGCAAAAGATGCGAAGTCATGGCATGTTAGGTCATCTTCTACGAAAGGACGCCCAAATTGGTGGATTACGAAAACAAATCGCTAAGCGGGCAACATCAGCCGAGAACTCGACTGAGTTGCTATAGGGCGTCGTTCCGGTCGCGCTAACCGATTTTCATCGGTTCAACCAGGCGCTCTTTCCGCACAATTTAGCTGGGTGGCGTAGGCCGCGGTTCCTTCGACTGTAAATCGACTATACCGCTGCCATTTGTTCCCCCAGTTTGACTTACTCGGTCAGTGGTGATTGGCCACGGATACTTCTCTTGGTAGAAACAGCCTTCGGGCTGGGAGGTTCGACTCCTCATGGGCGAAAGCCCTGCCCGTGACCGCATGTTCCCTGACCAGTAAATGCAGTGGCCGTACAGTCTCGTCCGGCCACGGAAGCTCGGGCAATGGCCCTTAGATTGGACTAAATATGAATCCGTTGGAACGCGCTTTCGCAAGGATGGGAGCGCGAGTTGAATTTGGACAACTTATGCGAAGGAACAGGCTGTCGGGCCGAATCGTCTCCGAGGACCTCGGGCTCGACGTGCGTCAAGACCGGCACGGAGAATACTTCCTGATTTCTCGCGCACAGGCTTCGACAACCGAATTGGTGGTTTTGGATGTTCAGCCGAGAGATCGTCACTTGCTATTGCTGAGCCGCAGTGCCGCTGAGAAGCACCGTTTCTTGCTTGGCCACGACGAGCGTCATTGGTTTGTAGCCGCATTCGAGAAAGTACACCAGTGAGTCGCGTTCGAGATGCGAAACAGGCTCTCAAACCCGATCTTGTGCCAAGCAGTGAACGCGGAGTTCGGACGAAGTATCGCGATCGGCGAAGCAACGCAGCACGCATCCGCCAAGGTGAATGGTTTTTCGTGCCAGCGCCTAAGGTGCGAGTGGAACTGTTGCTTGTCTTGAGGAACGAGCCGATCGCGCGTGGAGGAGGCAAGCCCCATGTCTGTGAAGAGCTTTATCGCTTTGGTGGGGAGACGGTGTATGTCAGCCCGGGTGCACCAAACGGTCTCACAGACGAGAAATATCGGGCTCTCTCGGAGGACGAACGGAATCGCTGGAATTGGCGAGTCATGCGACGCAATCCGAAGGTCTATGTACGCGGCCGTGTTCGCCATCACGACCACAAGACTGTCGTGTTGGATGGCTGGCACGAGGTTCTCAGTAACACGGAGAATCTCTCGCACGCCATGCGGAGTGTAGCTTTCTTGGACTAGGTATTAAGAAGGATTGGCCGGTGGTGAAGACTACGGTTACTTCGCCTCGAACGCGGGAGATGCAGGTTCGAGTCCTGCCGCGGGAATATTGTGCCCGCGTGGTCTAAACGGAAGGACACCTAATGTTCCGTTGTCGCTCGTTCCCCGGCCAATATCTGCTCTTGACTCTTGACCAGAAAAGAAGATCGGTTGGATCAAGTAACGATAGGTCTCGGAATTCTGGTGTCAGGCATTCGCCGGTGGTGACAGATCGCGGTTACTTCGGGCCGTGCGACTTCGGTCCGCGGCAGGCAGAAATGCCGGTACCGCGTCGCCCATTCCCCGGCGATGAGATGGACAACAAGTTCGCCGGTGGTGATGCGCGATGGTTCCTTCGAAGGGCGCAGGTTCGAGTCCTGCCACAGCCTTCGGGCCGTGTAGCTCAGTTGGCAGAGCAAGACCGTTGCCGACAGTTCCCTGGCGAATATTCAAAGAAAGGAGGCCATAAGTGGCCCGACTGAACATACTCAACCTCAACTCTGGACTGCGCACGCACGAGGGAGCAGCCGCTCGGCACATTTCTACTGAACTGCAGCTGCGGCGCTCTGTGTTGGCCTACCTGCTCTGGGAGAACCAGTTTTACGAGGACGGAGTCGAGATCGCGGGTCGGATCGCCGAGCTCGTGCCGCAGGTTGCGGCCGAGAAAGTCGCGGCGCTTGCCGTTGAGGCTCGCGAGCAGATGAAGCTGCGTCACGCGCCGCTTCTTCTCGTCCGCGAGATGGCGCGTCACAAGACGCACCGCGCACCGGTTTCCGAGACGCTCGCACGCATAATCCAGCGTGCCGACGAACTTGCCGAGTTTATCGCCATTTACTGGAAGGACGGACGCGTGCCGCTTTCGGGCCAGGTGAAGAAGGGACTCGCGGCTGCTTTCCCGAAGTTTGATGAGTACCAGCTTGCCAAATACGATCGCGGCGGGCCAATCAAGCTGCGGGACGTACTGTTCCTCTGCCACGCCAAGCCTCGCGATGAGGCCCAGGCCGCGGTGTGGAAGAACCTGATCTCGGGAACGCTGACGACGCCCGACACTTGGGAGGTCGCTCTCTCGTCTGGAGCGAGCAAGCGCGAGGCTTGGGAGCGTTTGCTTCGCGAGCAGAAGCTCGGTGCGCTGGCGCTGCTCCGTAACTTGCGCAATATGCGTGAGGCCGGAGTGGACGAGTCACTTGTCCTTTCTGCACTTGGAACGATGAGTTCCGCGCGTGTGCTTCCGTTCCGATTCCTGGCGGCGGCGCGTCACGCTCCGCAATGGGAAGAGGTGCTTGAGGGAGCTATGTTCAAGTGCCTGGCTACACAGCCGAAGCTCGCAGGAAAAACGGTTCTTGTGGTTGACGTTTCGGGTTCGATGCAAGGTCGGCTTGCACGCAATTCGGAACTGGACCGGATCGATACAGCCGCCGGGCTTGCGATCCTCGTTCGTGAAATTTGCGAGGATGTGGTTGTGTACGCAACTGCCGGCAATGACCGCACTCGCATACATGCGACCGAGCAAGTACCTTCACGCAAGGGGTGGGCGCTCGCAGATGCGATTCGTAAGTCTGCCAGTCAACTCGGAGGCGGAGGTATCTTTCTTGTGCAGGGAATGGACTACATCGTCCAACGCGAGAAGCGAGCGGATCGCATAATTGTGTTTACGGATGAGCAGGATTGCGACCTTAAGCTCAACCCTGCACAGGCAAATGCCTTCGGACAGCACAATTACCTGGTTAATGTAGCCTCGTTCAAGAACGGTATCGGCTACGGCAAGTGGACGCACATCGATGGCTGGTCCGAGTCGGTCATCGAATACATCCGGGCGCTGGAGCAGACAAAATGGGTCAACTAAACTCCACCGGGCTGGTGTAGCGCCGGACCGGTGGAGTTAAATACGACGCGAGAATAAGTCGCGTATGTTAGTGCTGTAACCGTGCTATACTCGGCTTGAAAATGACTATAAAGACCAAATCCATTATGAGACGGCGCGTCAATCGCGCTCGGCCCTCGGGATTGGTCTGATCATTCGCTAGATTTCCAAAGTTCAGATTCGATTTCCGAGGCTCCGACAAAAGTCGGGGCCTTTTGGTTTTTGCGATGTTTTTTGGCCGGTAGCCAAGCTGGAAAGGCACGTGACTGTTAATCACGCCATGCGCAGGTTCGAATCCTGCCCGGCCAGCCAATTTTCGAGGGAATAAAACGGCTCGCTAGTTCAGTAGGAAGAACGCGGCTCTCATAAAGCCGTCGCGGATGGTTCGAATCCATCGCGAGCCACCAGTGGAGGGGCCTCCGGGAGGAGCAGTGGCTTATACCCAC
>Ga0070712_100000405_pt1 | contig 24580 bp, 21 predicted proteins | sample LARL81metaG_FD_71396 | JGI IMG/M metagenome (GOLD analysis project Ga0070712, IMG submission 71396) | Corn, switchgrass and miscanthus rhizosphere microbial communities from Kellogg Biological Station, Michigan, USA - LAR L8-1 metaG | ecosystem: Host-associated > Plants > Roots > Rhizosphere ...
GAGTATACGGTGTTCAATGTTGACCAGTGCGAGAACCTGCCTCCACGGGTCATCACGCTGGCCAACACGAAGCCGCGAAATCGAGACGAACGGGACACCACCGTTGATGAGTTCCTGGCGTGTTCCGGCGCCAACATCCGGGAAGGTTCCGGCGAAGCGTATTATCGGCCGAGTGATGACTTCATCAGCTTGCCGCGGTTCCAAGACTTTAAGAGCGCCGCGCATTTCTACGGAACGGCCTTCCATGAGCTAGGCCATTGGACAGGGCATGAGTCGCGCCTCAACCGCGACCTGCGCCTCCGGTTCGGCGACCGGTCCTATGCGGCGGAGGAGCTCGTTGCGGAGCTATGCGCGGCCTTCCTCTGCGCCGAGTTCTCTATCGACGGTGACATGAGACACGCCGGCTATATCCAATCCTGGATTGGCCTTCTGAAGCATGATTGCCGGGCGTTCTTCACGGCATGCAGCAAGGCCCAAGCCGCCGCAGACTATCTGCGCGGAGTGGCGTTGCGCGACCAAGCTGCGATCGCGGCGTGATCGAGGGGGCGACAATGGCGCGCTACCAAACTCGAGCACACCACGATCTTGCAGGGTTTGAACGCCTTAACGTGAGGTTTATCCGGAGGCGTCTGGCGAAGAGCATTAAGCGGGACGAACGCGGCTTCTACTACTCGAACGCAGACTGCCCTCCTGCGCGTTTCTATTTCAAAACCTGGCAAGAGGCCGCCGCGGACTTAGCGATCGAGATTGGCGTGACGGACGAGGAAAGGGCCTCCGTGACGTGAACTCTTCGCGCATCAAGCCATTGCTGACTCCGCACGGACGGCTGTAGCCGAGAGGGATATGTTGGGAGGCAAGTATGAAATACACGGTGCGAGTTACTGACGGCCATTGTTTTCGCGACATCGAGGTCCAAACCGACAAAGGTGTTGAGGAGGCTTGCTCGCTCGCTATGGATCGGGCCACCGAGATCGAGCAGTCAGGTGATGTCTGCTGCCGGGAAGCGTTCGAGAGTAGTGGTCAAGCCGAGTATGTGGACAGCGTTTCGATTGCGGATGATCGGCTCGACGTACCCGTTGAGTATCGTTGCCGGACCGAACGCAGCTTGCTGCAAGAGATTGCCGAGCTGAAGGCGGAGATCAGCCGACTTAGGGGACCACGGCCTAGCGCGCATACTACCGTTCGTCCGGCGTGACCTGAGGCACGCTGCTTCTAGGCGTAAGCAGGGGCGCGAGACAGTTCCTAAAATGAACGTTCTTCGGACAGTGCTATGACAACACAGGAGAGTTACATGGGCAATCCGCAACTGAGGCTGGTCACGCCAGCCACCGTAAATCGAACAGTCACGCCACGGCGCGCCAAAAACAGCGAGCTACGCTCGCGCGAATACCTGACCGAGCAGGAGGTAGAGGCCCTGATGACTGCAGCCCGGCAGAACCGGCACGGGCACCGCGACAGCACCATGATCCTAATCGCTTTCAGGCATGGGCTACGCGCGTCCGAACTTGTTGGCCTACGTTGGGAGCAGGTCGATTACAGCCGCGCCGTTCTGCATGTCCGCAGGGTTAAAGGCGGCACCCCCAGTGTGCATCCCTTGAGCGGCGTGGAGCTACGCGCGTTGCGCCGTTTGCAGCGTGAGAGCAAAGCCAGTCCATTCGTGTTCGTGAGCGAGCGGGGCACGCCGTTCACGACTGCAGGGTTCGCCCGGATGATGGAGCGGACAGGGCTTGCGGCCGGCCTTCGGCTAAAGGTGCATCCACATATGCTCCGGCATGCCTGCGGGTTCGCGTTGGCGAACGCGGGGCACAATACTCGTTCGCTGCAAGCCTATCTCGGGCACAGCAACATCCAGCATACGGTACGCTATACGGAGTTAGCGCAGGACCGGTTTAAGCATTTCTGGCCGGACTAGACCGGGATGATGCTGAGCCGCGCTGCTATTGCGGCGCGACTTTTATGTCCAGCGCGGTCCTTACCGCTTTGATGTTGTCTTGGACCCGCCGCTGCTGGTTGCCGGTAAGTCGATAGCGCACTCCGTCGCTCTGCATCAAACGTTCAACTAGCCGGAGGGCGGCGTCCGTAATCCTCGGGAGCCCTGCCCCCTCGATGGTCCATCCCTTGGGGGTGAAATGTACGAAACCATTTCTAAAGTCGTGAAGCATCCGTATGTCCTTGGCGTCCTGTGGCAGCAGTGCTACGTTCGCCCGGTTCGTCAACGTCTTGAAGTCCGCCAAGAACTCGCTGGGATATTCTGTCGACGTTCCTTCCAAGAAGTCCAACATCTTCCGCGCTGACTTCTCGCTCAGGACATTGGTGCCGGTCGTATCAGCAATCGCGCACACTATTGCGCCCTGAACTGCATCATGCGCGGCGATTATCATCCATTTCCAGAGCGACCGATAACAGCGCTTCTTTACGAGCGGTGCCGTTGCGGCGAGCAAATCGAGCGAGGCGAGAACGTTTTCAATCTCATCAAAACGCACGTCCGGCACAGCGTACCCATGTTCGGTGCGGTTGACAGCGTGGGGCCGACCCCACATTGCGGAGCTACGTGGTTTTACAGCGCCGGGATTTGCCTTTAAATCCCGTGCTCGCCGTTAGACCCGTTTGACACTGCTAAGGCATTGAACCGACGATGGTGGGGCGGTTCCCTAGTCGAGGGATGGTATGGTTCAGCCGACTTTGCGGTATCCGTAAAGCCAAGCCGCAATGTACATCCCGAGCATCCCGAAGAAGAATCCAGCGGAGAACACGGGCAGGTCGTGAAGGCGCGGCGTTCCAGCCTGCCATGCGATGCTATTGAGGATTGCGAAAACTATAATGACGGCGATCCCGTAACTAGTAAGCGTGCGCATTGACAGTCCCGCCTTTCCGCTTCTCATCGGAACCAACTAGCGAGCGAGGTACCTATTTAGATCACCGAACGACTGGTGAACAGACGACCGCATTTCATGTGCCGTCCATGTGACATGGACGCGCCAGCACGGAGCGATATGCGATGAAAAAGCATTGATTTTCTTGGCATTGCGGGGAAGCACTAATTTCAGGTGATTTTGCGCAATTTCGCACATGCAAAAGCCCACCAACGCATTGACGTGGCGGGCTTTTTGTTTGGTTGCGGGGGTAGGATTTGAACCTACGACCTTCAGGTTATGAGCCTGACGAGCTACCGGGCTGCTCCACCCCGCGCCAAAATAATAAAGTAGGAAGCGAGGGTTCGCCTCGCGTCCATTCATGTAGCAATTGCGACGCTGCTTGGAAAGGCCGCCGCGGTGGGCGGCCGGTGGGCGGTCATGGGCAAGTCCAGCACCACGCACGGCCTCATCTCCTGGTAGGGCAGCACGAGCGCAGGGAGCGGTTGCAGGCTTTGGCTCCACGCTGGGAGCTGCGTAGGCCAGAATCGAGCCTGCCTCGGCCATCCCGCCCTTCAGCGTCTGCGATCGTCTGAACCCGCGCTGCTCTCAGTTGCCCCCGGTACAGACCGCCCGGGTGATACTATAATGATGCGTTGGGGCCCGTGTGCCCCCTCCCGGCAACACGCTATAATCTGTCCATGGACGAGCGGACCGCCTTCACCTCGAACGAGAGCGGCACCATTGGGCAGGCCTTGCACGGTGCTGCCCGCCATTGTCTCACGGAGGCGCGCGCCTCGACCTCCGATTCGGCACGCTCGGACGCCGAGGCGGTGCACGATTTCCGCCGGGCGATGAAGCGCTGGCGCGCGCTGCTGCGCCTGTTCGAGGCCTTCGTGGGCCCGCAGGCGAGGCAACTACGTGATGCGGCGCGCGACCTCGCCCGCGGCCTCGCGGGTGCGCGCGACGGGCAATCGGCCCTCGATGCGCTCGCCGATCTCGAAAAGCACGACGTTGCACTTTCCGCCGGCTCCGTGAGCCGACTGCGTGGGCGCATCGAGGATCTCCGGCGGGCAGCGGAGACCACGCTCAATGCCGATATGCGCGTGCGGCTTTCGAGCGCGCTCGACGAGGCGGAAGCGCTGGGGCGCTGGCCGCTCTCCGCGATCACGCCGGAGGCGCTCGCCGGCGAGCTTGCGCGCTTCTACCGGCGCGCTCGCCGGCAGATTCCGGCTGACTGGACCGCCGCGAGCGCGGAGGAGCTGCATGAGCTGCGCAAATGCGTGGTGATCCATCGTTATCAGATCGAGCTGGCCGAGCCGCTATGGCCGCGCTTCATCAAGATGTGGACCGGCGAAGCGCAGCGCCTGCGCGACCGCCTGGGCAAGCACCAGGATCTTCTCGTGCTGGCAAACCTCACCGGTCCGCATCAGCCGCTCGCGCGCTGGCGCTCCCGGCTGATGGCGCCCATTGCCGCGCGCCAAGCCGCGCACGTTGCGGGAGCCGAACGCCTTGCCGCGCGGCTCTTCCTCGACAAGCCCGAGACCATGGAGCGCCGCCTCGCGGCCATGTGGCGGATGCAGCAGGAACCTGCCTAGTCCGACGGCGCGTGCGGCACGAATGTGGCGGGTACTTCAGAGCAAAAATCACGAGCAATGAGCGCTGCCTGGTGAGGACGGGTTTGAAACCCGCCCCTACGAAGTCTCGCCGAGCGCGGCGAGCAGGCGCGTGATGAGATCGCGCTGGCCGGAAAGAATGCGGCGTAGCGCCTCGTCGGGTGAAAACCACCCCGCGCGATCAACTTCCGGGAATGACTTCTTGCGGCCGCTCCGCGGCGGCCATTCCAGCTCGAACAGATTGCTGCGCAGCTCGTTGGGATCGAACTCGCCTTCAAGGGCGAAGGCGGTAACGACCTTCCGCCCGGGCTGCACGAGATCTCCCAGCGACACGACATCGCCTTCGACGCGCTTGCCCGTTTCCTCCTCGAACTCGCGCCGTGCCGCGGCGAGCGGCTCCTCGCCCGGGATGTATTCCCCTTTCGGAATCGACCAGGCCCCGAGATCCTTCTTCGCCCAGAACGGCCCGCCGGGATGGACGAGAAGGACCTCCAGACGCGGCTGGCGCCGATACATCAGGATGCCCGCGCTGCGCTTCGGCATTTCTCATTGCCTCGCGAAAGACGACTCGTGAAGTAGGGTGGGCAAAATCGCCTCCGCAACCGCAGCCACATGCTTCGGCCCGCGTCGCGATTTTGCCCACGCGGGTCGGACTCGCGTGGGCACGGCGCGCAACGCGATTCTTCCCGCGAGAAGAGTCATTTGACGCGCGCCTTTGCCCACCCTACGCACGCCGGGTACGTGCGTCACAGGCGGTTGTTGCGGGCGATGGCGCGCGTGACCTCGACGGGAACGGCGGCGTCGGCGGCCGCCCGCAGCGCCAGCGCCTCGCGCGCGGCAGGCCGCTCGAGGCAGCGCCGCAGCCAAGCAGCAAGGCGCGGCGTGGCCGCGAGATCCATGTCGATTGCGCGGCTGATCACTGCCGCAACGTTGAGATCGGCAATCGTAAATTCGCCACCCAGGAGGTAACCGCCGCCCGCAAGCGCGCCGTCCAGCACCTTGAACGGCGCCGCGAGCACCTTGAGCGCTTCCTCGCGGCGCGCCGCATCGCGCTCCTCCGCCGGCAGGCGCACCGCATGCAGCGACCAGATGTTGACGCCGCGGTCGACCTCCTGCACCGACCACAGGCTCCATTGCCATGCCTTGGCCTCGCCTTGGAGCGTCGTCGGATAAAGCCGTCCGGCGGAATGTTTCTTGGTGAGATAGAGCGTGATCGCCAGGGACTCCCACAGCGCAAACCCGTCGTCGTCGATCGCGGGCAGCCGGCCGTTGGGGTTGATCGCGAGATACTCGGGCTTGTGTGCGCCCGCTTCCCCGATCTCGACGGGGATGTGCTCGTAGGGAAGGCCGAGCTCCTTGGCGACCCAGAGCACGCGAAACGCGCGGGTGCGGGCAATGCCGTAGATGCGCAGCTGCGCCATCTGTTTTGCTCCGAAGCCAAAGAGGGCGAGGCATGCCTCGCCCCTACACACCACAAATTCGTAGTACCTGCTTCGTCCCGTAGGCCGGTCGCCAGCGCAGCGTAGGGGCGAGGCATGCCTCGCCCCTACACACCACAAATTCGTAGTACCTGCTTCGTCCCGCAGGCCCGGTCGCCAGCGCAGCTTAGGGGCGAGGCATGCCTCGCCCCTACACACCACAAATTCGTAGTGCCTGCTTCGTCCCGCAGGCCCGGTCGCCAGCGCAGCGTAGGGGCGAGGCATGCCTCGCCCCTGCAACCATGGCCGTGCATGTTCGAGTCATATGCGCTCGCGCTGCGCCGCACCCCAGCGCAGCGTAGGGGCGACGCATGCGTCGCCCTGCAACCATGGGACACACGGCCGAGAGGATCAGTGCGTTTGCGAGGTCTGCTCGCTTGCCGCGGCAGGGGTAATCGCGATGGGCTTCGGCGCCGGCTTTTTCTTGGGCTTCGGCTTTGCGGCGGGAGCATCCGCCGCAGGCGATGCAGCAGCCGCGGCGGCTGTGCCATCCTGCGCGGCGTCTGCCGGCGGTTTCGCGGCGGCAGCTTTCTTCTTGGCGGGCTTGCTTTTGTCGGCGCGCGGCTTGGAATCGGCAGACGCGGCACCCGGTGCCGGCGGCTTCGTCCCGGTATACACCAGGACCGGCTCGCCTATGTTCACGTCCTGCATCAGCGCACCCTTCACCTTGCCCGGTCGCAGGCTCGAAAGGAATACGCCGTACGGCGAATCGGGTCCGGCATTTGCCGGCGTGATGTCGTCCTCGTCTTCCGTCGCGGGGCGCTTGCGATGCGGCCCGCACATCTCGTCGCGCAGGTTGGGCGGCTCGACCGCGATCGGCTGTATCGTCTCGACGGTTCCCTGGGACGGCATCAGCCAGCCCAGCCCGCCCAGCCCGCCCGTGCTGCTGAAGCCCCGTTCCAGAAGCTGCGCAGCCTTGAGCGCGCGGACCGCAGAAGAGGGAGCGCCGAGAACGACGGCAATCAGGCGTTTGCCGTTGCGCGTGGCGGAGGCAACGAGATTGAATCCGGCGGCACAGATGAATCCGGTCTTCATCCCGTCCGCGCCGGGATAGCGGCCGAGGAGCGTGTTGTAGTTCCGCTGCACCATCTTTCCCATGCGGATGCCCGGCAGGTGCCAGTAGTAGTCGTACTCCGGAAACTCGCGGATGAGCGCGCGTGCGAGAATGGCGAGGTCGCGCGCAGAGGAAACCTGATCGTCCGCCGGTAGGCCGTTGGGATTCACAAAGCTCGATTGCGCCATGCCGAGATGGCGGGCATGCCAGTTCATCAGATCGGCGAAGCCCTCGATCGAGCCGCCCACACCTTCAGCCAGCACGACGGCGATATCGTTCGCCGACTTGACCATCATCATCTTCAGGGCATTGTCGACCGTGACCTGCGTGCCGGCGCCGAAGCCCATCTTCACCGGCGACTGCGCCACCGCGTTGGCCGAGACGGTCAAAGGCTGGTCGAAGGTAATCCTGCCGTCCTTCACCGCATGCAGGGTCACGTAGGCAGTCATCAGCTTGGTGACCGAAGCCGGATACCAGGGGTACCCCGCATTCTGGGCGTAGAGCACCTTGCCGGTGTCGGCCTCGATGACGAGCAACGCTTCGGCGGACGCCCGCGTCCCCGCCAATCCCATTGCGGTGCACAGCAAGGCCGCCCACATCAGAGTTTGTGCACGGCAGAGCGAGGTCAAAGTCTGCACGTCTCGGGGTCCGTTGGTTGAGGCGGGCCTCGGAAAGCCGCCACCGGCGGATGAACTCTGTCTAAGCCGACGGCGAATGAAAGGCAAAAGCGAAACGCCCCCGTAGTTCGACGCGTACCGTCGGTCCCATGTTAATGTTAAAGGAAAGCGTCCAAATTTCGGCAGGTTAGAGCATGTTTTGGTGAAATCAATGCGCAACAGTCCCGCAGACTCGGTCGCTCCCTCTCCCCGCTCTTGGGGCGGGGAGAGGGTGGGGGTGAGGGGCACACCGGTCGAGTGGGCCTCCGCCCCTCACCCCAACCCTCTCAGCCGAAGTCGGATATATCCGACTTCGGCCAATCGTAACGGGGAGAGGGAGCAGACCGCGTTTGTGCGCGCGGCAATCGCGGAGGAAAAACGGTGACAGCGTGTATCGTGGGTTGGGCGCATACTCCCTTCGGCCGGTTGGAAGGCGAGACGGTGGAGAGCCTGATTGTGCGGGTGGCCGGGGAGGCGCTCGCCGATGCCGGGGTGGCGGCGCATGATGTCGACGAGATCGTGCTCGGCCATTTCAATGCCGGCTTCTCGCCGCAGGATTTTACCGCCTCGCTCGTGCTCCAGGCGTCGCCCGACTTGCGTTTCAAGCGCGCCAGCCGGGTGGAGAATGCCTGCGCCACCGGATCGGCGGCGGTGCATCAGGGGCTCAAAGCGATTGCCGCAGGATCCGCGCGCATCGTGCTCGTGGTCGGCGCGGAGCAGATGACGACCACGCCTTCGGCCGAGATCGGCCGAAACCTGCTCAAGGCCTCCTACGTGCGCGAGGAGGCCGATATCGAAGGCGGCTTCGCCGGCATCTTCGGCAAGATCGCGGCGCTCTATTTCCAGCGCTGGGGCGATCAGTCCGATGCGCTCGCGCGCATCGCGGCGAAGAATCACAAGAATGGTGTGGCCAATCCATTCGCCCAGATCCGCAAGGATCTCGGCTATGAGTTCTGCCGCGCGGAGAGCGAGAAGAACCCGCGCGTGGCAGGCCCGCTCAAACGCACGGACTGCTCGCTTGTTTCCGACGGCGCGGCCGCGGTGGTGCTGGCGGATGTCGCGACCGCGCTGCGGCTGGGCAAGGCGGTGGCCTTCCGCTCCGCCGAGCACGTCCAGGACTTCCTGCCCATGTCGAAGCGCGACGTGCTCAAGCTCGAGGGCTGCGCGGAGGCGTGGAAGCGCGCGCTCGCCAGCGCCGGAACGCGGCTTGGCGATCTCTCATTCGTTGAGACCCACGACTGCTTCACCATCGCCGAGTTGATCGAGTACGAGGCCATGGGGCTCGTCGGCGAAGGCCAGGGGGCGCGGGCGGTGGCTGAGGGTCTCACGGAAAAGAATGGACCGCTGCCGGTCAATCCATCGGGCGGGCTCAAATCGAAGGGCCATCCCATCGGCGCGACCGGAGTCTCGATGCACGCGCTCGCGGCCATGCAGCTGACGAATACCGCAGGCGACATGCAGATCAGGAATGCGAGCCTGGGCGGCATCTTCAACATGGGAGGCACCGCGGTTGCGAATTACGTGAGCATCCTCGAGCGGATCAAATAGCCTCCCTCGCCGCGAGCTCTCCCAACTGGTCGCGCAGTTGTGCGTGGGGCGGGTCATTGCCGGGCTTGACCCGGCAATCCATCGATCTTCGTGAGGACTTTCTCGCGAAGAAGATGGATGCGCGGGTCAGAGCCCGCGCATGACGAGTTCGCCAATGCGGGTGTATCCCCGCGCGGCGCGCCCGCGGTAAACGTGAGCGGAGTATGATCGACGGCGCCCCGCGCATCCGGGCTAGGCTTGTTCAAATCACCGGAACGCGGTGTAGCTTTCCAAACCGGTCGCGCAGCCGCGTGCGCGCGGGCCGCTCCACCGCGTAAAACAACAGCGCAGCGAGCGCGATCACCAGCACGACGGTCGCCGCATACGCGGCGCTCTTTGCCGGATCAGGCCACGCGCCCACTCCCATCCGCTCCCAGAACCGCCGCATCAGGAGAAGGACGGGGAAGTGGACCATGTAGATGGAATAGGAAATCTCGCCCATCCACACGAGCGGCCGACTGCCCAGGATCTGCGCCCAATAGGAGTCCGCCGTTCCCGTGCCGAGGATCGTGAATGCAAGCAAGGCGACCAGCCCGAGATCAGCCCAGCCGTCGGATGCACCGAACAGGAACAGCAGGAACGAGGCCGCGGCGAGCCAGTCACCGCCGGGGGGCGGCAGCCGCGACCCCAGGCCGATGGCGCGGCAGAGTGCAGCCCCGCACAGGAACTCCCCGGATACGCGGGCCAGCGCCGGCGCGCCGACCCATGCGTTGAAGCTCCAGTCCGCCAGCGAGAAGGCGAGCGCGGTGACGGCAAGCGCTGCGGTTGCGATCAGCAGGGCGGCAAGGCGCTCGCGCACCCGCAGCAATGCGGGGGCGAGCAGCGGGAACAAGAGATAGGCGAACCACTCCGCGCTGATCGACCACGAAGGCACGTTCCAGCCCGGCTTTGCGGTGACGCCCCAGGCGTGCAGCAGCGTGAGCTGCCAGGGGATGTCCGCGAGGCGCCATTCCTCCGGATGGTTGAGCGGAACGTGAGCGGCGTGAGCGAGGCCGACGAGCACGATGAGCGCGGCGAGGACGGTCACATGCACGGGGTAAAGGCGGATGAGCCTGTGCCAGAGAAATATCTGGATCGCGCCGCGCGAGGGATGAGCGATGCTCGCGAAATACACGTGGGTGATGATGAAGCCGGAAAGAACGAAGAAGAAATCGACCCCGAGATATCCGCGCGCCAGAAACGGCAGGACTGCCGTGACCCCGGCAGGCACGTTCTGATCGGCATGCAATCCCAGCACCAGCAAAGCGGCGAGCGCACGTATGCCGGTGAGCGCCGGTACGAATTTGGCGGGGGGCAAAGGGGATTGCTCGGGCATATTCACTAGTTCAAATCTCGGAAACCCAGTACAGGGCGCCGCGATGATAAAAGTGCGCATTTGGTTCGCAAGAAAAGCAAGCCAAAACGAAGCCAACTGTGAAAACCTAGTAAAAACAATGTTTGAAGATGAACAGAGCAACTGCCGCACGTAAAAATTGCGTGCTCTCGCATTGATTGTATACCAACGTCCTCCGGGCGTGCGTGCTACCGCGCCGATATCTCTTCCAGCACGCGGGTAGGGGCGGTCTCTCCCGCCATGAACTGACTCTTCGCGAGCTCCGCGAGGTGCCCTCCCGACTGAACGAGCTCGTCGAACTTGCCGCTTTCGATGATGCGTCCGTCCTGGAAGACGAGGATGCGATCGGCATTGCGCACGGTGGCGAGCCGGTGCGCGATCACGAAGGTGGTGCGTCCCTTCATCACTTCCGCGAGCGCGCCATGCACCTTCGCCTCGGTGAGCGCGTCAAGAGCGCTCGTTGCCTCGTCAAGGATAAGGATCGGGGGATCTTTCAGGAGCGCGCGCGCAATCGACAGACGCTGGCGCTCGCCGCCGGAAAACAATCGGCCACGCTCTCCCGCGTGAGTCTCGAAGCCGTCCGGCAGCCGTTCGATCACATCGAGGACCTGGGCGCGCGCACAGGCGGCGCGCAAGTCCTCATCGGTCGCATCCGGCTTGCCGACGCGGAGGTTCTCGGCGATCGAGCGATTCAACAACAGCACTTCCTGAAATACCACGCCGATGTTGCGCCGGAGCCCCGTGAGAGTGAGCCCGCGAATATCCATGCCGTCGATCTTGACGGCTCCCGACTGGGGCTCGAAGGCCCGGTGCAGCAAAGCGAGCGCGGTGGATTTTCCCGCGCCGGTTGCCCCGACCAGCGCAACGGTTTCCCCCGGCAACGCCGTGAAACTCAAATCCGCGACCGCGGGCCGCTTGCCGTCGTAGGAAAACGAGACGCCCACGAATTCGACCATCCCGCGCACGTGGCCGGGGTCGATCGCGCCGGGCCGGTCGCGCACCGCAGGCTCGGTGTCGAGGACGTCAAGAAACTCGGAGACTCGCGGGGCATCCATGACCATCCGATTGGCAAAATTGACCGCCTGCTCGAGCCGCGTAATGAGCAGACCTGCAAAGCTCATGAACATCACGATCTCGCCGACCGTGGTGCGGCCGTCGATGTAGAACCATACGCCGAGGATGAGAATTGCGAGCATGGTCAAGGTGGTGGAAGTGCGCGTGATCACGCTGGTGACTGCCCACCACGAGAGCACGGGCAGTTGCGCGCTGAGCACCTGCTCGCCCATCTTTTTCATCCCGGAGACTTCCGTCTCGATGCGCGCGAAGCTCTGCACCAGGGCGATGTTTCCCAGCGTGTCCGTGGTCCGCTCGATCACGTCGGTAAACTGCCCCTCAACCTTGCTCTGCAGCTGCTCGCTCTTGCGGATCACGACTGCGATCACCACGGCAAAGGTCGCGCACAGCGCGATGAGGAGGAGGCCGTAACGCCAGTTGATGAAAAGAGTGAGGGGAAGGAGGACGATCAGCGAGACGAAACTTGCGAGATGCTCGCGAAAGAACGAAAGCCACAGCCCCCACAACGTGCTGGTGCCGCTCATCATCACCTTCACCAGCCGTCCGGAATGGGAGCCCGTGTAGTAGCTCAGCGGAAGCTGCAGCACGTGCTCGAAATACATCGTCCGTACCGCCTGGTATTGCCGGTGCGCGAGGCGGTCGGCATGGAGCGAAACGAGCGTGCTGCAGACGATGATGAAGAGACCGAAGGCGACCCAGGCACCCACGAGGAGCACCAGCTCGGACCACGAGAATTGCGTGAGATGCCCTTGCGCATTGGCAAGCGTGTCGACAATGCGCCCGAACAGGATGGGCTCGACGAACATCGCACAGGCAAGCGCGAGGTTTGCCAAGGCCAGGATCCAGCCCAGGGCGGCCTCGCGCCCAAGCAACTCGAGCACGCGCATGTAGAGATGAATAAACTTCATGGTCTACCCTGCCGTCTGTGCCGGTCAGTGGATCTTGCGCTCGGCAAGCGGCGGCAGAAACGAATCGTCGAATGCGGCTGCGGGATTCGGTTTGGCCTTGAAGGTATAAACAAGCCCAATCTGGTCGATGGATTGCTGCAACCGCGCGGGATCGACCCCCCCGAGGCCGTCCGCTATCACTTCCGGCGTGAGGATGTTTTCCCGGATGGCCATCCGCAGGCGTTCGAGCTCGACGTCCCTGCGTGTCGTATCGTCGCGCTTGAGTATCGATTGCACCGCCTCGTCCGGATGCCGGATTGTCTCCCTGAGGCTTCTGGTGAAGGCATTCAGAAACGACCTGACTGCTTCCGGCTTTTCGGCGGCGAATTTCGAGTTCACCACAATGACGTTGCCGTAAAGTTGCAAGCCGTAGTTGGCCATCGGCATCAGGATGATATCGTCCAGGGGCACTCCTCGGTCCTTCAGATCGACATAGACGCGGAAAGAGGCGCCGAGGGCCGCGTCGATCTGACCGGCGGCGAGCATCGGGGCGCGCACCGGAATGGCTATATTCTCGATGGTCACCTTGGAAGGGTCGATGTCGTTGAGCTTGGCAAAAAGCGGCCATGCCGCGTAGGTCGACCCGGCAGTCGGGGCGCCGAGTTTCTTGTTCTCGAGATCCTTGGGCTGGATGATGCCCCGGCTGCGGCGCGCCACGATGGAGTACGACGGCTTGTTGTAGACCACAAATATCGGCTTGACCGGCGCCGATGGATGCTGGTCGCGATACCTGATCAGCACATTGAGATCTGCGAATCCAAGCTCGTAGCCGCCGGAGGCAAGCCGATTGATCGGATCGAGCGGAGAGACCGCGTCATCGATCGCCACATCGAGCCCTTCTGCCTTGAAGTACCCCTTGTCCCGCGGCAGCAAAAGCAGGGCTTCCGGTCCCTCGACCGGGCCGTCCAGAGTGAACTTGATGGCAGTTTGCGCGGCGGCCGGCGAAGCCGCCAATGCCACAAGTACTGCCGCGAGCACACGAGCAGGATGAAAGGCCATGCGTTGCCGTACTCCAAATCTTCTTACGGCTCCCGGCCCTGTCGCCCGCGCGGGCGGCTCACGCCCGCAAGAAAGTACAGGACGGTGCAAAGAGCAAGGCGGGATTGCGCTCTCACCCCAAGGAAAAGTTGAACTCCCCGGGACCCTTGTCCGGCGCCATTGATGAACCATTGTTTAGGATGGAGCGACACGCAACGACACCCCGGCCCCTGATGACTTTAAGCAGCGACAATTCTGTCATCGCGGAGGCGAGCACGCTGAGGAGCTTTGCTGCTCCGTATGCACCGCCGGACGAGGTGATCGCTGCCGAGCTCCTGAATCAGGTTCCCCGCTCCGCTGCTGCAGAACGCAGGATAGATGCATACGCAGCACGCGTGATCGAAGGCATCCGCGCCAGGACCGGAGGGCTGGGCGGCATCGAAGATTTTCTGCATGCGTATTCCTTGACCACCAAGGAGGGCCTAGCCCTCATGGTGCTCGCCGAGGCGCTGTTGCGGGTGCCTGATGCCGCCACCACGGACCGCCTGATCGAGGACAAGCTTGCGGGTGGCGATTGGTCGCATGGAGTCAAATCGAACGCCCTCCTGGTCTCCGCCTCGGCATGGACGCTCGGCATCACGGCTCGCATCATCCATCCTGGAGAAACCCCTGACCGCATCCTCGATACCCTCCTCAAGCGTCTTGGGCTGCCCGCAGTGCGGGCAGCCACGCGCCAGGCCATGCGGCTTCTTGGCTCGCATTTCGTGCTCGGGCAGACCATCGAGGAAGCGCTTGAGCGGGCGCGTAGCCACGCGGAGCTGCGCTACTCGTTCGACATGCTGGGGGAGGGAGCGCGCACCGCAGCCGATGCCGATCGCTATTTCGCAGCTTACCGCGAAGCCATCGAGGCTATCGCCGCGTCGGCCACTACACCGGAGCTGATCGCGCGGCCCGGTATCTCGGTCAAGCTCTCGGCACTGCATCCGCGGTTCGAAGCGGTTTCGCGCGAGCGCGTTCTGGCCGAGCTCGCTCCCAGGCTCGTTGAGCTTGCGCGCACGGCCCGCGCGCGCGACCTCAACTTCACGATTGATGCGGAGGAGGCGGACAGGCTCGAGCTTACCTGCGATGTGATCGGCTCGGTTCTTGCCGACCGGTCGCTACGCGGCTGGGATGGATTCGGGCTTGCCGTGCAGGCCTATCAAAAGCGTGCGCCGGCGCTTATCGATTGGCTCGCCGAGACCGGGGCGGCGCTCGGCCGCCGCATCACAGTCCGCCTGGTCAAGGGCGCCTATTGGGACACCGAGGTCAAGCGTGCGCAGGAGCGGGGGCTGGCCGATTACCCCGTCTTCACCCGCAAGGCCATGACCGATCTTTGTTACCTCGTGTGTGCGCGCAAGCTCCTGGCATCGCGCAAGCAGCTTTATCCGCAATTCGCCACGCATAACGCACTCACCGTCGCCAGCATCATCGAGGATGCGGGAGGCGTGGAAGGATACGAATTCCAGCGTCTGCACGGCATGGGCGAGGTCCTCTACGAGCTCCTGCGCACTGACCATCCCGCCGCCGCCGTTCGGGTCTACGCTCCGGTCGGCGGCCATCGTGATCTGCTCGCCTATCTGGTGCGGCGCCTCCTCGAAAACGGCGCGAATTCGTCCTTCGTATCGGTCGCGGCTGATCGTTCTGTCCCGGTCGCCTCGCTTCTGGAGCGACCGCAGAACCGCATCGGTGAAGCACGGCGCGCGCGTCATCCCAAAATCCCGCTCCCCCGCGATCTTTACGCTCCCTTGCGCCGTAACTCCGCTGGCGTTGAATTCGGGGACCGGGCGAGCCTTGCGCGTCTGCTTCGCGAAGTCCGCGAGGCGGAAATGCAGGACGAGGCGGCGCCTTGCATCGATGGTGAAATGAGGAGAGGCAATCGACGACCCGTGCGGTCTCCCATTGATGGAACGCTTGTCGGGCATGTGAGCGAAGGTGATGAAGCCGTCGCCTCGACCGCGATGCTCGCCGCGCAGTCCGGATTCGCGGCCTGGAGCGCGGTGCCGACCGAGAGCCGAACGGCAAGACTTGAACGTGCAAGTGACCTCATCGAAAGCCGCCGCGGCCAACTGATCCGGCTGTTGCAGATGGAAGGCGGCAAAACACTGGACGATGCACTGGCGGAAGTGCGCGAGGCGGTCGACCTGTGCCGCTACTATGCCGCCGAAGCGCGACGTACGCTGCTGCCGCAGGCATTGCCGGGTCCGACCGGAGAAGCGAACGAGCTGCGCTATCGCGGGCGTGGCGTTTTCGTCTGCATCAGCCCGTGGAATTTTCCGCTCGCGATATTTCTCGGCCAGGTCGGCGCTGCTCTGGTGGCAGGCAACTCAGTTGTCGCCAAGCCGGCCGAGCAGACGCCCCTCATTGCCGCGCAAGCTGTGCGCATCCTGCATGAGGCCGGCATTCCCGCGAGCGCCCTCCACCTCGTGCCTGGAGACGGCAAAATCGGCGCGGCGCTGGTTGCAGATTCCCATGTCGCGGGCATCGCGTTCACGGGCTCGACCGAAGTCGCGCGCTCGATCCATCGCACGCTCGCGGCAAAGGATGCCGCAATCGTGCCTTTGATCGCGGAGACCGGCGGCATCAACGCCATGATCGTGGACGCGACCGCATTGCCCGAGCAGGTCGTCGACGATGTCGTCAGTTCTGTTTTCCGTTCGGCCGGCCAGCGCTGCTCGGCGCTGCGCCTCCTGTGCGTGCAGGAGGACGTGGCCGATCGCCTCGTGGAGATGATCGCCGGCGCGGCCGATGAACTGAAAGTCGGCGATCCGCGCGACCCCGCCACCCACGTCGGGCCAGTGATCGATGCGGAGGCCAAGAACAATCTAGACCGGTGGATCGCGATGATGGCAGGGCAACAGCGGGTGCAGTTCCGCTGGGATGCATCGAGAACCCTGCCGGCCGTTGGCACATTTGTGCCCCCGACGATAGTCATCCTCGACCACGCAGGTGATTTGCAGCAGGAAGTGTTCGGGCCGATTCTTCACGTCGTGCGCTGGCGCGCCGATGAGCTCGATCCGTTGCTCGATGAGATTGCCGCGAACGGCTATGGCCTCACCCTCGGCATCCATACCCGCATTGATTCGATGGTCGAACACATTGCCGCGCGGCTGGCAACCGGGAATGTCTATGTCAATCGCAACATGATCGGCGCCGTGGTTGGCACCCAGCCGTTCGGTGGTACCGGTCTCTCCGGTACGGGTCCGAAGGCGGGTGGGCCCAACTACCTCAGGCGATTTGCGACTGAGCAGGTCGTCACGATCAATACCGCGGCTACCGGAGGCAATGCTTCGCTGCTGACGGCAACCGACGACTGAGCCGCGTCAGGGCTCGCGATTCTGTGTCTTGCTGATTCTCATTTATTTCATTGGCGTTGATGCACTCGCGCCCGCTTGGAGTATTCTGATTCGAAATGAGTGATTCGCTCGATCGCCTTTACCAGGCTGTCCTTGCCGCCAAGGCTGCGGATCTCGCGCACTCGCGAACGGCGCGGCTGTTGCGCGCGGGTCGGGCCAAGATGGCAAAGAAGCTCGCCGAGGAAGCGGTCGAGGTGGTGATCGACGCGATGCACGGCGATTCGGATGCAGTGATCCGGGAGAGCGCCGACCTCCTCTACAACCTCGTGGTGCTGTGGGTGGCGTCCGGGGTGCATCCCAATGAAGTCTGGCTGGAGATGGAGCGCCGGGAGCGGCTGCTTGGAATTGCCGAAAAGCTTCCAAAGTCCGCGCTTGAATCGCTGCCGCGGCGCAAGGTCGTTGCGCTCGAACGCGGCCGTGCCCGCAAGCGGCACTGACGCAATCCGACGGCGTCATTCGCAAGCGCAGTCGCGCTGCCCATACGCGACACGGTCGCATGGACAATTGCGGACCTCACGGGTAAAGAGCCCCGCCATGCTGCGTCGCCTATACGACTGGTGCATTGCCGCCGCGGACAAGCCATATGCGACATGGCTCATGGGCATTGTCTCTTTCGTGGAAAGCTCGTTCTTTCCCATACCGCCCGACGCCATGCTCATTCCGATGTCGCTCGCGCGACCGGACCGCGCCTGGTTCTACGCGACTGTTTGTACGACGACCTCGGTCGCCGGCGGGATACTCGGCTATCTGATCGGCGCACTCCTTTATGATTCGGTTGGCCTGTGGCTGATCAAGTTCTATGGGCTTGCCGGCAAGGTGGATGCTTTCCGGGAAGCTTATGTGCAATGGGGCAGCTGGATCATCCTCATCAAGGGCGTGACCCCGATACCCTATAAGCTGGTGACGATCGCTTCCGGCTTTGCCGGATACAGCTTCGTTATGTTTGTCCTGCTTTCATTCGTTGCGCGCGGGATGCGCTTTTATAGCGTTGCCTTTCTGCTCAACCGATACGGGGCGCAAGCCCGCGCGATCCTCGAGGAACGGCTTGGCTTATGGGTGAGCATCGCGGCGGTTTTGCTCGTCGGCGGCATTGCCGCCGCGGTCTATCTGTTTTGATTGCTTTCCTCTTCCTGCGAGTTCCGTCGGTCCTCATTTTCGCCATTCACCACCTCCATGCTCGTTATCGCCGTGACCCGAGGTCGGCGCCGTGAATCTCCATCGTCTACTGCTGCAGCGCCAAGAGGCCGGGCGGCCGGTGACTGTTGGAGTCATCGGAGCCGGGAAGTTCGGCGCAATGTTCCTCGCGCAGGCGCGGCTGACGCCCGGCATGCACGTGGTGGGGATCGCCGACCTCGATGTCGGGCGCGCGAAACGGCAGCTTCAGGTCTCCGGTTGGCTGCAAGAGGCGACGGCGGCGAGTTCGCTCGCTGACGCCCGCAAAAACGGGAGCACACACGTTACCGAGGACGCCACGGCGTTGACTGCATTCCCCGGGATCGAGGTGATCGTCGAAGCGACGGGAGTGCCGGCCGCAGGGATCCGCCACGCGTTGGCCGCCATGGCAAATGGGAAGCACATCGTCATGGTCAATGTGGAGGCCGATGCGCTTGCGGGCCCTTTGCTGGCGCGCAAGGCTCAGAGTGCCGGGGTCGTGTACAGCCTTGCCTGGGGCGACCAGCCGGCGCTCATTTGCGAGCACGTCGATTGGGCGCGCGCCTGCGGGTTCACCGTCGTAGCCGCGGGCAAAGGTACCCGCTATGAGCCGCATTATCACAGCTCGACGCCAGACACCCTGTGGGAGATTCTTGACAAATACCTGCAGATCACCGATCGCGCCTCAATCAATCCCAAGATGTTCAACAGTTTCATCGATGGCACGAAATCCGCCATCGAGATGACGGCCGTGTGCAATGCGACCGGCCTCGTCCCGCAAAGCAGCGGGCTGGGGTTTCCGCCCGCGAGCCGCTTTGAGCTCGCCGACATATGCAAGCCCAAGGCGGCGGGTGGAGCGCTGGAGAGGGCTGGAGTGACCGAGGTCGTGTCCTCGGTTGATCGCGACGGTCGCGACGTTCCCCATCATCTCGCGCTGGGAACCTACGTCGTGTTCGAGACTGGAAGCGATTACGCGCGGCGCTGTTTCCAGGAATACGCGATGCTGCCGGACCGAACCGGGCACTACGCAGCCCTTTACCGGCCGATTCACATGATCGGGCTGGAGCTTGGGGTCTCGGTTGCAAGCGCCGCGTTGCGCCGGGAGCCTACCGGCTCGCCCACCGGCTTTCGCTCCGACGTTGTCGCTACCGCAAAGCGGGCGCTCAAATCGGGCGAGGTGCTCGACGGCGAGGGCGGGTACTGCGTCTGGGGAAAGCAGGTCCCTGCCGAGCACTCGGTCTATGCGGGCTTCTTGCCCCTCGGGCTGGCGCACGCGGCACGGCTCAACCGTGCCGTCGCGGAAGGCGAGTGTCTCAAGTGGAGCGACGTCGCCTATGATGAAAGCGAGCTCGCCGTGACGATACGCAGGGAAATGGAGGTGACATTCCGGCGGACCAGCGCGGAAGCTCTGCCGGCATGACCCCGCTGCTGCAACGGGCCGTCCAACTGCCTCTTTTATTTCGGGCCGGTGATGCGGATCCCTGCACCGGCAATCTTGTATCGCCGGTTGATGGTGATGAGCACGGACGTCAGCGCCTCGGCTGCGACTGAGTTCTCGATCGGCCCGGCAAAGAACCCTCGCAGCCCGATATCGCTGCACAACCCGATCACCACATCACAGGCATCGCGGTCGTTGCCGCAGACGAGGACATCGCAATCCACCTCATGGTCGAGCTCATTGAGGTGTTGCGCCGAGACGTTCTGAAAAGCTGAGACCACGCGCACGGTCTCGCCCGCGAGTTGTTGGATTGCAGCAACGGCGGATCGGCCAGCAGGTAACTGCACGGTCCCGACCTTGGGCGGCATCAGCGGCGCCGTCGCATCCACCAGGACTTTGCCTTGCAACTCAGTGAGGACAGCTTCGACCGTCCCACGCTGCACGGAATAAGGAACGGTGAGGATCACGATATCGGCGCCGGCTGCGGCGGCAGGATTCTCGCTGCCGCTCACGCGAGTGCGGCTGCGCCCGCTCAGCTGTTCCGCCGCGCGTTGCGCCCGTCCTCCGTCACGTGAGCCTAGCGTGACGGCGTGCCCGGCGGCCGAGAGGCGCAGCGCAAGTCCGCTCCCCTGTGCACCTGTGCCTCCGAGCACCGCGATCTTGTAGCGTAACCGATCCATGGTTTTCTTTTGTGATCAATTCTGCCTGCGAGACTGCTCCGATGTAGCGTCATCTCACGGCGCTGCGTTGACGATCAACCCGCGTCCTCGGTACTATCACGGCAAAACACGTCGGGATTGGGGAGTGACATGCGCCTGTTCATTTCGGCTCTGATTGCCTTGGTATCGACCTCCATGTTGGCCACGTCGCCTCTGCTGGCGCAGGATAGCGCAATCTATGTTGTGAGCTACATCGAGACTGCGCCGGCAGCTGCTGCTACGGCAGCCGGGCTGTTGCGACAGTTTGCCGATGCAGCGCGCAAGCAGCCCGGCAATATGCGGTTCGAGCTCCTGCAGCGCGTTTCACCTTCGAATCAGTTCGCAGCGGCGGCGGTCTGGAAGGACAGGAAGGGCTACGACGCCCATGTCGGGGCTCCGGACACCAATGCCTTGCGCGACAAGATCAAACCAGATCTCATCAGCGCGATTGACGACCGGCTGCACAGCGGCATGGACGTCGCCGGCGCGGCCGCCGGGAGTGCACCGGGCGCGCTTCACGTGGTGACGCATGTGGACGTGCCCCCGCCCAGCAAGGATGACTGCATATCCCTGCTCAAAGCGTTGGCCGACGAGAGCCGAAAGGAGGCCGGCGTGGTTCGATTCGAGGTCTTGCAACAAAGCAGTCGGCCGAACCACTTCTCCGTTGTCGAGATCTGGAAGGATCAAGACGCCTACAACAGGCATATCACGGCAGCACATACCAAGAATTTTCGTGAGAAGCTCACGCCCATGAGCGGCGCTCTGTATGACGAGCGACTCTACAAGGCCTTGTGAAAGGGGCGAATGGTGCGGCTTATGCTTTAGCCGATGCTGCTCTTGAGCATTGCGCCATGGGCCAGGGCAGGTTTGGCGGCCCGAATTACTCCGGACCGACCGCGTGTATACGAGCTTGGTCCCAGAGCGCGAGCAGGGCATGTGCGCGCGTCGGTGCACGTTCCTGCAGCAGGAGCTTTAGGTCATCGGGTGTATCAACATCCAGGGCAACGCGCGGCAATTTCACGACCACCGGTTCGATCCCGCGTCTTTTTGCGGCGGCGAGGTGAGGCAAAAAGCTGTTCTCGCCAAATTGCAGTGGTACCGCGCGTGCCGGCGAACAGAGTACGGCGTTCGAGCCGCGTTCGTCCCGCGCAGGCACGATGGTGAAACCCGGCGATTCGTATTGCGTCGCCTCGCGGTGAACATGCAGCAAGTGGCTGATGTCCTCGGGGTGCACGAGCGGAATATCAGCCGGCAGGGTGAGCATGTCGTAGCCCGCAGCGTCGAGCCTGGCCGCTGCCGCTGCTACCGCCGCGGAATGTCCGTCTGTCGCTCCTTCCTCCAGCACTCGGGCGGCGTAGCTGTCTGCGATGGCGGCGATTCCGCGATCGGCCGTGGAGACAAGGATGGCGGCAAGACCGGTGGTCTGAGTCAAAGCGGTCAGCACGTCCTCGAACATCGCCTGTACGAGCAGCTGCCGCTGCTGCCGGCTGAGAATTCGCGCGAGCCGCTGCTTGGCGCGGCCCGTTTCTTTAACCGGCACTACTGCACAAATCTTGCGGGCACGCTGCATGTCGATCCGTGTCAGCCCACTGCTTTCGCCACCCTATCGGCATGCGCGAGCACGGTGCGAGCGAGGGCCTCGCGATCTTCCAGACTGAGCATGAGGGTGTTCGTTGGCACTACCGGGATCTTAAGCTCGATGTTATCGCTTGCATCCGCATGGTCGAGAACATAGCCGTCGAGCAGGTGGCCATAGTGCCGCGCCACCGCAACAGCCGTGACCGGAATCCCGAGCTCAGCCATCATCTTCGCGGTTGGACCTTTTACTGCACGGCCACCGATGATGGGAGACACTGCAACGACCGGAGCTGCGCGCCGGGCAAGGACGTCCCGGATGCCGGATAAAGAAAGCACCGGTTCGATGCTCAACAGCGGATTGGAGGGACAGATCACCACCGCTCGCAGTCGCGAATCCTGCAAGGCTGCAACTGCATCAGGGTGTGCCCGCGCGCCTGTGGCGCCCGCATATACCACTTTCAGAACGACCGGTGCACAGCGTTGGCGCACAAAATAATCCTGAAACTCGAGCAAGCCGCGGTCGGTCTCAAGCCGGGTCCGCACCCTGTCGTCGCTCATCGGCACAATTCGCGTCGCAATGCCCAGGCGCCGGCAGAAATCGGCGGTGATATTCGACAGGGTCTCGGCAGCGCGCAGTCTTCGCGTTCGCTCGATATGCGTAGCTAGATCAGCATCCCCGAGGGCAAACCAGCTCTCGCCGCCCAAAGCAGCGAGCGCGGACATGAAGTTCCACGATTCGTCTCGCCTGCCCCATCCGCGTTGCGGGTCATCGAGCCCGGCAAGGGTATACATGACCGTGTCGAGATCGGGCGAGATCGCAAGCCCGAGATGCTCGAAGTCGTCCGCAGTGTTGACTATGACGACAAGATCTTCTGGCCGCATGATGCGACTGAGCCCGAGCACGAGCTTGGCCCCGCCGATCCCACCGGAGATGGCGACCACCCTCCCACGTTGCGCACTCATCGGAACAGGTCTTCTTCCGGTGGACGAAGCAAAGCGTTCGCCGGCATGGATGCGGCGGACCATGACAGTCCGCTCACGAGCACGGCCGGCGTCGCTTCGGCCGCCTGCCCCATCAGCAGGGACGCTGCGCTGGCGATCTCATCGGCAAATCCGGTCTCGGTGACGCGCAGCTCGTGGCCGAACAGATCGGGACGGCCGCGCAGATCCATCACGGCCGGAAGCCCCGCCGCTCCGAGCGCGACCCCCACGGTACCCCGGCGCCACGCTCGACCCCAGCTGTCGCTGATGATCACGGCCAACGGCTTGCCGAAATGCGCCGAGAGGCGCGCGAGCAGAGTCGCAGCAGAGCCGTCCGGATCACGCGGCAATAGCAGCACGGGCTCCGCTCCCGCCTCGGGGTCGACATTCGAGCGATCGACACCGGCATTCGCCATAACGAAACCGAGCCGGTGCTCGACTATCAAAATGCCTGGCCGCCGGCGCACCACGCGGCGCGACTCTCCCAAAATGACCTCGACGAGGCGCGGGTCCTTCTCCACTTCTGCGGCAAGGCTTTGGGCGCGGGCAGATGGCACCACCGTCGCGAGGTCGATGTAGCGCGCCTCGGCCTTTGACACCACCTTCTGTGCCAGCACGAGAACGTCCCCCTCTTTGGGTGAGATTGCCTGGCGCTCGCACGCCAGGATCAAGAGTTCGGCGAGGTCGTCGCGCGGGCGCACCAGCGGAATACCGGGGATCGGCCTCAGGGTAACGACCATCGCGGCGCTTCTTCCTCCAGGACATCGAGCCGGGCTACCGCACTCGGCGTGACTATGTGCCAAGCTCACCCATCGTGGAACTCGGCTGTCCGCAGCCTGCCTTAGTCTTGGCTTCTTCTGTTCAGATAAGGTTCAGCGGTTTTGTTGCGTAATACCAGCACGCTCGCGAGTCTTCGCCCGCTTTGATGGAGCTCTCATGACACGCACGCGCATGATCACGGCCGCGCTGCTCGGGCTGCTCGCGTTTGGGCTTGCCGCCATGCCGGGCACGGCATACGCGGAAAAGCGCATCGCGCTGGTCATCGGAAATGCCGGCTACCAAGCCGGAGCGCTCAACACGCCCGCAAACGACGCGGGGCTGATCGCCCAGACTCTTCAGGCTGCGGGGTTTGACGTGGCTGGCGCGCGCGATCTCGATCAAGATTCGTTGCGTCACGCCTTTCGGGATTTCGTCGAGAAGGCCACGAGTTCCGGTCCTGATACCGTCGTATTCATCTACGTCAGTGGTTATGGACTCCAGCTCGAAGGGGAAAACTATTTCGTTCCCATCGATGCGCGGATCCCGAGCGATGTGGAAATAGCGTCCGAGGCGATCAGGCTTTCCGACTACAGTCGTCCGCTCGCCGCGTTGAAGCTCAAGGCGAGCATCATCGTCCTGGACGCCGCGCGCGCCAACCCATACGCCAAATCCGGGCAGCCGATCGCGGGTGGGCTCGCGCTGGTCGATCCGGACCCAGGAATTCTTGTCGCCTTCAATGCGGCGCCCGGCACCGTTGCTCCCGAAGGACAAGGCCCCTACGGGCCTTATGCGCAAGCGCTGGCCGAAATGATCCGCGAAGGCGGGCTGCCGCTCGACGGGGTGTTCGAGCGCGCAAGACTGCGGGTCAACGACATGACGGCGGGTGCGGAAGTGCCATGGCACGCATCCAAGGTGCAGGAGCAGGTTGTATTCTTCGAGCGAGCGGCTGACGCGCCGCCTCCTGCCGTTTCCGCCGAGCAAACTGCTGCAATTCGCGCCCGGCCGAT
>Ga0070712_100000410_pt1 | contig 24469 bp, 18 predicted proteins | sample LARL81metaG_FD_71396 | JGI IMG/M metagenome (GOLD analysis project Ga0070712, IMG submission 71396) | Corn, switchgrass and miscanthus rhizosphere microbial communities from Kellogg Biological Station, Michigan, USA - LAR L8-1 metaG | ecosystem: Host-associated > Plants > Roots > Rhizosphere ...
GCGGTCAGGGTCGCGATCGGCTTCATCGCCCGGCTCGCCAGCGCCACCCCGCCGAGGATCGCCAGGGCGGTGCCGCCGAGGATGCCGAGGATGGTGAAGAACCAGAGCCGCGCGATGCTGGAGTCGACCTGGTTGTCGCTGCGCGCGTACTGGATGAACCCGACCACTTCGTCTTCGGGCCCGAAGACCGGCTGCGTCGCCACCGAAAGCCCAGCGGCACTGGCGACGCCGGGCTTGGGCGGCCCCAGTTCGAGGTGGTGTTCGGGCGCTTCGCTGAGCACCACGCCGGCGGTGTTGACAACCCGCGCGGTGGCGCCGTTCGGCAGCGAGACGGCCCGCAGGTCGGGGCTTTCGACGACCGGTTCCTGCAGCGGTCGTTCGACGATCCTCGTCTTGCTGACCAGGTGCGCAGCCGCCTCCTCGAGGTCGCGGTTGAAGTCGCTGCGGATCCGGCTCGTCGCCACCGTCCCCACGATCACCCCGAAGACGAGGAGGATGACGAAGGTGAGCGAGGCCGAGACCATCGCCAGCTTCCAGCGGATCGGCCAGCGCTGGAATGAACGTCGTCCCATGCCCACCAGGGAACCCATCGTCAAAGCTTACGAGCGCCCTCCGCGATCTCCCCGCATTTTTAGCCTGGCTTGAGAGTGGCCCGTCCCGTCAGCGGCGCGCCGTTTCGTCCAGAGAGTCGACGATCCCCGACCGCAGGAAGGCGGTCTCGCGGAAGACGGTGCCGACCGGAACCCCTTCTTCGTCCGCGGCCTTCGCACCGGCGAGCACCTGGGCGTCGGCGAGGACCTTCGAGGTGCGGGGATCGAAGATGAGCTCGTGGCGGAAGCCGGAGCCCGGTTCCACTTCCCAGGCGATCGCGTCGCCGCGGCGGCGGGCGACGTCGGGGACGCCTGGTTCCAGCTCGATGCCCGGGATTTCGGCCAGAGCGTTGAAGGCGGCGGCACGGAGCGCCGGGCTCGCGGTCGGGGCGATGAGGATGGTGGTCAGCCTTTCGAGGGCGTCGAGGTTGCGGGAGACCGGACGCGGGGCGGCCTGCGAGCCGAGGGACGGCGCTCCGCCTTCGGGGTATTCGACGGCGAGGCGCAGGGCGCGGGGCTTGGTGGGAAGGTGGGAGAGGTCGGCGAAGACGCCCTTGTCGAGGAAGACGCCGGCTGCCTGGGAGGAGTCGAATTCCTTGAACGGACGGCCCGAGGCGTCCTGCTCCACGGTGTGTTCGGCGGGGTCGAAGGAGAATGGGGGCGGCGACCCGGCCTGCTCCCAGAGTTCCTGGTCCTCGTTGGAGAGGAACCCGATCCGCCCGAGGGTTTCGCGGGTGTGGGCGTCCCCGTTGCGGCTGATCCAGAACTGCTTCGTGGTCGGGACCAGGGCGGGGCGGGCGCCGGGCTCGCCGGGGATGTGGGCGGTGAAGTACCGCGGGCTCCCTTTCGGCCCCGTCCCAGGTCCGTCCGGCAGCCAGCCCTGCAGTTCGACCACCTTCGCGCCCAGGTAGAAGAACTGGCCGGGAGCGGGCGGGCGCATCGGGGCGGCGTTTGAGGATTCGGCGACGACCGCGGCCCTCTTCAGGACCTCGGCGGCCGCAAGTTCGGTCCGCGGGCCGGAGCCGGCCGGGAGGACCGCGGCGCCGATCGCCGCCACCGCGGCGAGGCCGGCGAGGAGAGCGGCGAGGGTGCCGCGGCGCCGCCGGAACGGACGGGCGGCCGGCGAAGCTCCGTCGAAGCTGGCTACCAGCGCCCGCAGAGCGTCGGCGCGGGCAGCCGCATCGGGCTCCTCCGCCTCAGGGGGCAGGGCGCGCAGCAGGGCGATCTCATCCATGGTCTACCTCCAAAGTCGCGATTTGCCTCTGCTCCTCGGTTGCCCCTTGCAGGCGCAGCTGTTCGCGGATCCGCCTGCGGGCCCGGGAGAGGCGGGACTTGACGGTGCCGACCGGCACCTCGAGCGCCGCGGCGATCTCCGCGTAGCCGAGTTCGGCCCAGGCGTAGAGGAGCAGCGGGTCGAGCTCGGCTTTGGGAAGCGCCGCGAGGACCGTCGCCAGCTGCGGCCGCAGGCGCTCTGCGTCGGCCCGCGCCTCGGTCCCCTCGAGCGGGTCGAACCCGATCTCGGCCCCCGCCCGTCCGTAGGCGCGCAGCTGGCGCCTTTCCTGGCGCCGCTTGCCGTGGATCAGGTTCGTCGCGATCCCCAGCAGCCAGGGCCGGGCGCTCGCCCAGGACTGGTCGAAGCTGGCGCGGCGATCGAAGGCGACGAGGAAGGTCTGCGCAGCGAGGTCGTCGGCTAACAAAACGCCGGCGCGCTTGCGGATGTAGCCGTGGACGACGTCGAAGTGGCGGTGGAAAACCGCCGCGAACTCCGCCGGATCGTCGATCGAAGCCGCGATCGCGGCGTTGTCCGGGAGGGGCTGCCCCATTGCCCCTGATTGTCCGCTCTTCGTACTTCGGTTCTCCCCTGTTATGCCTAGGCGGTTCCCGAGGCGAGCAGGACCGCGTTGGTGAGGGTGACCGGTCCCGAGCCGCCGGCGGTATCCGCGGCGGCCTGGGTGATCGCCTCCCAGGCCTCATCCTGGGCCTCGCCCGCGTGCTGCTCGATCATCGCCCGGATCGGGGCGGCGATCGCCCTCACGTAGACGGTGAAGTGCTGGGGGGAGTCGAACTCGAAGGTGACCTCGGCCCGCTCCACGGTCACGTCAGAGAAGCCGCCGCCCTCGAGCAACCCGCCGATCGCGGCCGGAGTGGGCCGGGAGAGAGGCCCAGGCGTTCCCGCCGGGGGCGCCGGCAGGCCCAGGCGCTCCCTCGTCGTCCTCATCGGCAGCGAGAGAAAGGGAACCTGGTCGGCCTCGCCCCAGGAGGCGATCGCGATCCGGGCGCCGGGCTCGAGGAAGCCGCGGATGCGGGCCGCAGCGGCCTCCGCGTCGGGCTCGAAGATGATCCCCCAGCGCGAGACCGCGGCGTCGAAGCTGGCGGACGGGAAGTCGAGACCGGCGGCGTCCGACTGCACGAACTCTAGGTTGTCCAGGCCAGCAGCCGCCGCACGCTCGCGCGCGAACGCGAGCATCTCGGCGGAGATGTCGGTGGCGACGACGCGCCCCTCCCCGCCCGCCCGGCGAGCGGCCGTGAGCGCCGGCTCGCCGTAGCCGGCGGCGACGTCGAGGACCCGGCTCCCCGGCCGCACCCCGGCGAGCTCGACCAACCGCTCGCTGACGTGCCGGTCGGCGCGGTCGTTGAACTCGCTCCACTCCATCCATCCCACCGCGGCCGAGTCCCAGTTCCTGTGTTGCGCCTCGCGGAAACCAGCCGAGTCGATCCCGTCAGATCCCATGCCCGCTTTCTTACCAGCCTAGGATTGCCCGGTGCCGTTCACCCGCGTCAACTTCAAAGAGGACCTCGAGGACGTCGGCTCCAACTTCGACGGCTCCCCGGACCTCGAGTTCCGCCTGGCGACCCAAGCGCTCCGGCTCGAGCGCTCCGGCCTCGGCTATCAGCGCCTCCCTCCCGACTACCGCTTCCCCTACGGCCACACCCACAAGCAGCAGGAGGAGACCTACCTGGTCCTCCGCGGCAGCGGCCGGATGAAGCTCGACGACGAGATCATCGAGATCGGGCAGTGGGACGCCGTCCGGGTCCCGCCCCGCACCTGGCGAGGCTACGAGGCCGGACCGGAGGGCCTCGAGATCTTCGTCCTCGGCGCCCCCAACCTCGGCGGTTCGCCGCGCGATGACGTCGAAGGGAAGCGAGATTGGTGGACTGGTGACTGACGAGTGCCCAAGCGGCGATTGTCGATATCTTGATATCTCGACTTCTTGATGTTAGACTGATCGCACTCGACAAGCTTCAAATGGAGGCACTCGACATGCCAAAGGCTGCGACCAAGACCTACCCGCTCCGCCTCGACCACGGCATCGCCGAGGAACTGGAGTTCGTCGCCACCGTCGACGGGATGACGGTCGCCGACGAGGTGAGACAGGCGATCGTGGCTCACCTGGAGAGCCGCCGGGACGATGGCGAGTTCCAGGAGCGCCTGCGGCAGTCCCGCGAGCGGGACCAGAGCCTCTACGACCGTCTCAGCGCCGACGTCCAGCGATATTAGAGCGGGAGGATCCGCAGGCGGATACCGCACGCTCGGCGGGCGGGCGTAGGCGGGGCTATGGGCTCCAAGCGCACCATGAAGCCGCCTGAGTTCTGCGCCTGGGCGACAATCGACCCCCGGAACTCGTAGAAGTCCTTACCGACGTGCGCGAGGCCATGGCAGCTGACGGCCGCCCCGCCGGGATTGCCGAGCACCACCGGCAGGCGCCCGTCGTCGTCCGCATGATCGCCGGAGATGGTGAAGTGAGGACGGGGGCGGTCTCTCGCGGCCTTGATCTGCCAGCCGGCGGCCAGGAAAGCCACGACGACGGCGATGACGATTCCGACGATGTCTCCCGCGCTCACGGTCGCAACCCTAACCGCGCGGCGCCTCAAAGCGGCGCCCCTCCTCGGCAGGAGGGGCGCCAGGCATTCTGGGCTAGAGGCTCGGGGAAGAGCCTCTAGCCGGCTACGGCAGAAGCGTCAGCAGTCCGCCGGTGCTGGTGGTGACGTTGAGGGTTCCCGAGATGTAGACCAGAGGGGTTCCGTAGTTCCCGATGTAGTCCGAGGAGCCACCGAAGGTGAGCGTCGACGGAGTGCTGCCGGAACCGTTGACGAAATCTCCCACCGGTGCCGCACCTTGGAAGTAGGTGGTTCCGACGCCCCACGGTGCGGTCTGGTATTGGTTCGGCCGGTTCACTCGTACCGCCGTCGTGCTTTCCGCCACCATGTTCCATTCGGCGTTGAAGGTCCCGCCGCCGGTGCACGTGAAGCTGAGGTGGGTGAATTCAGAGCCGCTGGTGGCCACAATCGCGAAATTGCTAGATATCAGCGATTCCTGGGAGCTGCTGGCGGTGCAGGTCTTCGTCGTCTGCCCGGCCGCGCTAACCGTGAGCGTGCCCGAGACCTTGGCCCCGTGGGCGGTGTCGCTCCAGTGAACGGTGGCCATGGCCGAGGAGGCGCTGACCGCGCCGAGCGCCCCCACAGCGACCAGCATCAGCAGCATCCGCCCGAGGCGTCTTGAGGTGTGCATCTGGATATCTCTCCTTTGATCTGTTTGAGATGAGACGCGATTCGGAGATCCTCTGTCTGAATCTCTCCGCCTCGCCGCCCTTTGATACCACAGTTTGTTCTTTATAGGACTATTGTTTGATTTAGATTTTTGTTGAGCTAGTCTTGACAAGACCTTTTCTTGCCCTCAAATTCCACCTGCAGCCGCGGGTGTTCCGGGTCGATGATGGAGCTGGAACTTCCGCAGGGCACCTCGAAGACGGATTCCCCGCCGTCCCGAGCGTGAGGCTGCTACCCGCGCGCTTCCCCGCTCTTCCCTGAGCGGGCAGCCGCCTGCCAAAGGCAACGGCCCCCGGATCCCTGCCGAGGGCCGTTGCCGTGCCGAATTAGGGGCGAAAAGCGGGCAGGACAACAGCCAGCGGGTCCACCGCCGGCTGTTGTCACTTGCTGCTCAGCTTGCGGAGGTCCGTCGGGCGCACCGCGCCCGCACCAGCGGCCGCGAGTCGGCGATCCTGCCGTTCTGGGCGTCCATCCTGACGCTCGCGCGGTGCTTGCCGCGGCAGATGTCGGCGCTGTTTTCCAGCAGGCCCCTCTCGCCTCCGGCCATCTTCAGGACGAATTTGGAGACCGGGGCGTCGGGGATCGAGAGGAACCTGGTGCGGACGCGGGAGGTTTCGGTTCCCTTCGCCGCCACCGAGTCGATGAAGCCGACCAGGGTTATGTGGATCTGGCCGTTCAGGTCGGCGACGAGGTCGGGTAGTTCCCTCTCCCCTCCGTTGGAGCGGAAGTAGACCGGGCCGCGGAGCGGCTCGTCGAGCAGGGGCGAGAAGGCGCTCGCCCTGCCGAGGATCGAGCTCTTGGGGCATTCCCTGGCCTCGAACTGCACCCTCGTGCAGGGGTTGGAGATATGGGCGTTGTCGATGAACATCGTCTTCGGGAGGATCACGGTGGTCTTCGCGATGTTGGCCTGGTTTGCCTTCGGCATCCGAAGGACCGCGGTCAGGGCCGGGTTGCCGGTGCGCCTGGCCTCACCCGCGAGGCTGAGCGAGAGCTTCGGCTTGAAGCCGAGGGCGGCGCAGTCGCCGACCTGGAAGCGGTCCGAGACCGCGGCGCTGGCGCCGGCGATCGAGCCGATCGTGGCGGTCACCCTCTGCGGTTCGCAGTCGGTCGGGTTCAAGGTGAAGCCGGGGCGGTCGACTTCGACCCTGACGTCGCGGTAGGAGACCGGGATGCCGCCGAAGATCTGCGGCAGGGGATCGGACTGCACCGTGACCTGGGTGGTGACGGGGTCGACCCGCAGGGCCGAGCGCACGGTCACGGTGCCGAGGTCGAAGGGGCCCGACTGGGCGGGCACGGTGGCGAGGATGCTGTAGGGGGCGGATTTGTAGGGGCCGGCGAGGTAGAGGGCGGTGGGGGCCTTGCCGGGCTGCGGCAGGTAGAGCGGGCTGCTGCCCTCGCCGACGGCGGTGGTGACCCTGCCGATCCGGCTCGAGGCCGGGCAGGCCTTCGCGGCCACCTGGGCATCGGAGCAGACCGGGACGCCGGCGAGCTTTGCGAGCTCGCCCTCGGGCAGGGTGGCGGCGATGCGGGAGAGGTTCGGCATCCCGGAGTCGCGGGTCACCCGCAGGGTGAAGGGCGAGAAGGCGCCTGCGGTGGGGTCGCTGACCCCGGCTTCGAAGCCGGGGTCGAAATGGGGCGGAGCGCAGTGTTGGTCGACCACGAAGCTCGGGTCGAAGCTGACGCTCTTTCCGTTCCAGCCGGTGAATTCGGCATGGGCCGCGTAGCTCCCGCAGGTGGAGGGCGTCGTCAGCGGCGCCCGCGGCCCGTCCTTGAGATGAAGCCGCATGGATTCGAAGGGCAGCTGCGGCAGGTTGCCGAAGCTGGTGGTCATCTGACCAGTGCCTGGATCCACGATCAATGAGCCGGGAAGCTTGATGTGGATCCCATAGCGGTCGGATTCGAGCTCGAGCGCCAACCGGTAAAGATCACCCGAGGCCGGGTCCTGAGAAGCCTGCGACCGCAGGTAGACAGAGCCTTCGACCGGATCTTCGAGCAACGGCGTCGTCAGCTTCAGCGTGCCGAGCTTCGAGCTTTCCGGACAGTCGGAGGGGCCTTCGAGACCCAAGCGGAGCTCCGCGTCGCTGCATGACCCCAGCCCGTCTGCGGAAGCCGGATTGAGCGAAACCCCCTTGGGCAACCTAACCGTGGCGGCCTTCAGATCAGCCTCAGCGAGACCGTTGAAGCTCCTGCCCTGCGGCATCTCGATGTTGACGGCAAGCCCGCTCGGCGAATGCGCGCCGTGCTCGTCCGGCGTAAGCGAGATACCGGGGTCGAATGGAAGCTTCTCGCAGCCTTCCATCGCCGGCGTCGTGGTTCCACCCTGAATATAAGTTCCGGGGTTCTGGAAGCTGTCCATTTCGATGGTCCAAGGCAGCGGCTCGCCGGTACAGGAGGTGGGGTTGCGGAGGAACGGCAGCCGTTCTGCCGGCGAAGGACAAGCGTTTCCGGAGGGTTGGAACGTCACGCACAAGCCTCGCAGATAATCGTGAGAGGAGTCTGCGGGGACGCCCCAAAGATCGAGCTCGGTACTCGGAAGCGGCAGCGTGCTCGACGCTCTCGGTACGACTACGTCGATCCCGTAGTCACCCGGCCGAAGCCGCGGCAAGAGGTAGGTAGTGGTGCTGTAGTACCAGAACGCGAATGCCGCGGGATATCCCGGGGGAGGAACCACGTTCCACACCGGCACAACATCGCTGGTCGGCAGGTAGAACACCCCTACCTGGCTCTGCACGGGACAGTGCGGCCATGGACCCGGCGGAACGGCGCTCATCTGCACTGCCGTACATTGAGGACGAGACACCGCTGGATCTCCGATGAACCCCGCCGGCAGATGCGCAACCACTTCGCGGGGGCTCTGTGAGGGCGCATTCCCATTGGCAATCGCTGCGTACGGGAAGTCGAAGTTACTGTACCCTTCCGAAAGTAACGTGGTGGTCGTGTCCAGGTCCTGCGGGGTCGCTCCCGCTTGCCGCGCACTGAACGAGGGACCATCTTCCATCCCGACACCGAAGCTCTTGACGGCAAAAGGCGCAGAGCCAACAGTGATCTCAAGTGGTTCGACGATGGTTTCGCCAACCGCGGGCCCTTCGATTTCGGCCGAACCGTGGAGTACTCCGCTGAGCGCCGGTTCTACGATTGCTTCTGCTACGAGCAACCGGATCGAGTCTGGCTGCACACCCGTCACGTCGCCGGTGCATTCGATCGTCGAGCCGGCGGTGTTGCAGGATGAGATCGGGAGGGTTCCGAACGGCGTGCCACTGGGATTAAACCCGGGTGGGAGGTTGTACCTTACCGTCACAGTACCATCGAGCGGCGTATTACTCGTATTCTGCAGGGTCACTCTCCCGGTCCAAGCCAGACCCGGATGTACATAGTCCGGCGTCTGGAACCTGACCCTGATGGGAGAACTCGCGAAGGCGGCAGATGCCATCAGTGCCGAGAGCGCGGTCAGGGACAGCAACGCCGCAAAGAGCCGAGCAGCCCGCCGAGCGCGGCTGCGTTTTTGGCTTTGACTGTTCACTTCGAGACCCTCCCCTTACGGTTAACCGTTCGCTCGTGGTGATGCCGCTGCCGCTTCCCTTTCCGCCAGCAGGACCTGCTGTGGGGCCGGTGACGACCGGCCGCTTTCTTCGAGCAGCGACGAATGCTTGGGTGAACGTTCCCCTTGCTGGGGGCTTGCGACGCGGCCTGCAGACCGGCTATGCCCGCAGAGGCGGAGCCTTGGCAGCCTTCCCCTGCACAGGGAGCTGCCGCAGGCGGCGGTTCTGGGAACCCCCCACCCCGCCGGGCGTCGTAGATGTCCACCAAGTTGTCCGAGTCGGGCCACGCGAGGGACTGGCGGGTCGCGATGAAAACGTTGTCGCCGCTCGCGCTCGCGTCGGCAAACGTCATCGACGCCTTGCCTCGACCGGTGGAAAGCAGGCTTACGGTTCCGCTTTCCGGATCGTACTCGTAGGTGTCGGGAACGCCGTTGACATCTTCGCCTACCAACGCCCCGGGGGACGAGAAGAAGACGTGACCGTCTTCGGCAAGGAACCGTGGGCGGAAGCCGGCGTCGTAGTACCCATTGTTGCTCTGGGAAGCCAGCGGCATCACAAGCGCTTCCGCGCTGTCCCCACCCCCCTCGCATGAGACGCACCGCAGGGTGTCGTTGCGGAAATCGTAGAGGTACATCCGATCTTCGAAGAAGTATCCCGACGCCTCGGCTTCATCCCGAACAAACCCTTCCCACTTCGGCGCCGGGCCCCTGAAGCCTTTTGGAGTGAGAAAGGCGAGGTACCTTCCACTATGGCTGACCCTGGCTCGCCCGGTGTATTCGCCTTCTACTCCAAATTTGGAGCGAGGATATTCTTCAAATTGCATCCCCCCGAGCAGGCGAGTTTCGCCTTCACTCCAGACCTTGCTGGTGAGAAAAATACGTCGTCCGTCATCGCTCATACCTATGAGTTCTTCTTCTGCGGATGAGAAAGCTGAGATGAAGGTGAGCTTCGGCCCTGGCCCATCGGTCCAGCGGTAGAGACCTCCCCCTTTTCCGGCGATCAAGGGAGTTGCACTGGTGAAGAGCACCGTGCGCCCGTCGGGGCTTGCCGCCTGCAGTTCGACGCCTTCGGGTTCGGGCAGGCCGCTCCCCTCGGGTTCAGAGACCCACACGGTTTTTTCCCCGCCGATTCGCTGGTAGAGCTGAGCCGGCCCGCCGGTCGAGGCGTAGAACAGCTCGCGGCTGCCGTCGACCGACATCGTATGCACGGACGAGCGGGGGCCCGGCTTGGTCCAGGACCCGCTTGCCGGGATTTCCCCGTTCGGAAGGATTCCGACCAGACTGAGGACGCCCTCGTCCCACTGATAGACGTTGGGAGCGTTTTCGGTGGCGTCGGGAAGGTACCTGGTCGTCGCTTCGAAGGCGATATGACGGCCGTCCGCGGATTCCCCCCAGGTAAATGGGCCGCCGCTGAACTGAAGAATGTACGGTTCCGAAAGCGGGACCGGGGAAACCGCCTCGATTTGCCGGGTGAAGGTGTTCTCGGCGTAGATGTTCTGACGTTTCGGGGTGTCGTTTTCCACAGCAGGCAAGTCGTAGGCCCAGATCGTCAAGGAACCCAGGTCTTCCGAGAACAGCTGGCTCCGGGTGCTGGCGAACCCGGTTTGGGACGATTCCGGATTGTCGGTAGGCGTTACTCCGTGTGCGGTCCAGCCGGCGGCGGAGCGACGCGCGACGTAAGTGGTATGGCCCGAGTTGCCGGATCCCATGGTGTCGCCGAACGGCGTACGGCTGTCGAAACCGAGAGCGTTCCCATCCTCAGCGGCAACGGTGGTGAGGCCTTCGGAGTCCGCCACGACGTCGCCATTTCCCTTTTCGACCGGAGTGGCCATCTCGAAGGCCCGGCAGTCGGGAACCTGGTCGGCGTGCTGCTGATGGCGAATCGCCGCATTCGGGCAGTCTTCCGCCACCGGTTCACGGAGGGTTTCGAAGCTGCGGACATCCTCGGCCTGGGTGCCGGTGGCGTTCGCGGCGACCAGGCGGAAGCTGTAATCGGTTCCCGGATCGAGTCCCGAGATTCGAGCCGCCACCATCGTGAAGCCCTCCCCGGCGGGGGGCGCGTAGGGATCGCCTTCCCACCATTCCGGCGAGGGTTCGCGTTGGGGTGCGTACTGCAATTCGCAGGGAGTGGAGTGATCCAGGCTGGACCCGGCGCCCCACTCGAAGTGACAGTCGGTAAGTTCGGAATTGTGGGGGTTGACGAGTGCGTTTAGCTGGATCGAGGTCTCGGTCGGTTCCCAGAGGGTTTCGCGTTCGACGTCGGGCTCGAGGGCTCCGGTGTCGAATCCTTCCTCCGAGCTCGTCGCCCGAAGGCCGGCGTAGCGGGCGACCAGCCGGAACTGGTAGTGGGAGTTGGGCTGGAGCCCGGTCGCTTCGGCTTCGACGGTGATCGGCGAGTTGGACGCCGCCGGCGGGGTGCCACCCCCTTCCGGTTCGGCAGTCGAGAGTTCCCCGGCGCCGACACCGCTCCATCCTTCGAGTTCGTTGCTGCTGGGATTTTCCCGGGCGATCTGCAGTTGCCAGCCGATCGGCAGCAGGCCGCTGTGAGCGTCTTCGTTGCCGCCTTCGGGGTCGATCGTGCCCGAGAGGTGGGCGGTGGTGGCGGAGACCGCGTCGGCCGGGACGAGGGTGAGCGTGGGAGGCGTGGCGGGGTCGGTGGTGAAGGAGACAGTGGGGGAGTGTTCTTCGACCCATTCGGCGGTGTTGAGGGCCGAGAGGCGCGCTTCGTATTCGGTTTCAGCGCTCAGTCCGGAGACGTCCTGCTGCACGGGAGCGGTTTCGCCGGGCTGGAGCGGGCCCTGGTAGCAGAAGCCCGACCATGCCTGGGTGCCGGCCGGCGCGGTTTCCAGGCACCAGTAGGTTTCGTAGCCGTCGGCGGGGACCGCGACGTCGCCGGAGAGGTGGGCGGTGACGAGCGAGTGCGTGGGGGCCGGGTCGATCGCAAGGGTTGGCGAAGAGGCGAGGGCCGAGGGCACTGCACTCAGGCCGGCGAGCAGCCAGAGCGCGAGGATGAGGGCGGGCGCAGCGGGCCCTCCAGCCCGTCTTCTTCCCACCAGTCTCAAAGCGGCCGAAAACGGGTGCCAGACAACGGTTGCCTTCACGAGTCCCCTCCTGTCCTCTGCCCCCGGGCGGCCCGTCTTGATTCAGACGAGCAGCTTCCCGAGCCGTTCCGACCTTCCCAGCCGGCGCCCTGAAGTGGCGGCATGTTTGAAAAGCCACGGTATCGTAGCGACTTGCATGAAGTTGTGTCAAGAATGAACCACGGTATTTGTAGTAACTCGGACCATCCGCAGCTGGACCTGATCGCATCCGGAAAGCAAGCCCTGAACGGCCCTGCGGCGCCTCTGTCAAGGAGCCCCACCCGGCTTCGCAGCTGGGATCAAGGGGAACCGCGTTGGGCCTTTAGAAGCGCGGGTGTACCGTTGATGACCCACGCTCCCGGAGGTCGAAGTGCCCGGTTATGTTGGCGCGCAGATGGTCAGGACGCCGTGGGGGGATGCGAGTACGTTGCGGGAGCGCCGCCTCTCCCCAGGGCGCGGCACACCGCGCGAGGTCGCGCGGCAGAACCAGCGAGAACGGCTCTTCGCAGCGATGGTCGCGGTCACCGCCGCGAAGGACTACGCGGCCACCTCGGTGGCCGACCTGGTCGAGGTGTCGGGCGTCTCCAGCCGCAGCTTCTACGAGCACTTCCGCGACAAGGAGGACCTCTTCCTGGCGACCATGGACGAGCTGATGGCGATCACCCTGAAGGTGGCCGACCGCGCCCTCGAGGCCGACGGCACCGCCGTGGGGGGTGCCGACCGGGCCGTCCAGGCTCTGGTCGCGATGGCGGCCGCCCAGCCAGCCGCGGCCAAGCTCTGCACCGTGACCGCCTTCTGCGCCGGCGAGGCGCCGCGGGGGCGGATCGCCCAGGCGGTCCGGGAGCTCTCGGCGGTGCTGCAACGCGGCCTCGACGAGCTTCCCGAGCGGGAGGCGATGCCCGGGGAGCTGACCCAGGCGATGTTCGGCGGCGTCGCCCTCGTCGTCTACCGCCGTCTCGCCCGCGACCAGGTCGAGGGCCTGGAGGAGGTCGGAGTGCGCCTGCGCGCCTGGCTGGTCGCCGTCCCGCCCCCGCCCGGGACGCTGCGGCCGAAGCCGCGGCGACGGCGGGCGAGGGAAAAGGCGGGAGCGGCACCGCTGGCCGCGCACGTCCCGGCCGAGCGGGTGCTGCGCGCCTTTGCGGCCGTGGTCGCCGAGAAGGGCTACGCGGCAACCACGATCGCCGACGTCGCCGCCAAGGCCCACATCTCGCAGAACACCTTCTACAAGCACTTCAAGGGCAAAGCCGATGTGCTCGACGCCGCCCTCGACTCCAGCGGCGCCCAGATGCTGGCGGCGGCGCTGCCCGCGGTCCGGCGCGAGCCCGCCTGGCCGGGGGCGGTGCGGGTCGCGCTCGAGGCGCTCTGCGCGTTCATGGCCGCCGAGCCGGACTTCGCCTACCTGCGGGAGGTGGAGGTCTACGCGATCGGGCCCGAGGCGGTCGCCCAGCGTGACCGCGCCCGCGACGAGATCGTGCAGACGCTGCGGAACCTGGCCCCAACCGAGCAGGAGTTCGATCGGGTTGCGGCCGAGGCGACCCTCGGCGCCTTCCAGTCCCTCCTCTACGCCCGCATCCGTGAGGGACGGCTCCGCGACCTGGCCGAAGTCCCCCCGCTCGTCACCTACCTGGCGCTGGCGCCGGTGCTGGGCGCCGAGACGGCCCACGCGGTCGCCTGCGACGGCTGACCCGGCCCCGAAGCGTGGCGCGGGCTCAGCCGGCTCTCCTCAGGGCAGCGGCGAGGCGGCTATTGCGGTGACCTTCCAGTTGCCGTCTTCGCGGCGCACGGGCATGAAGAAGGAGCCGTGCGCGCCGTCGAAGAGGAGGAAGCCACGGTCGCCTTCGGCCCGCAGGGCGCCGACGTCGGCCACGGCTGCTTCGCGCAGGACGCGGGGCGGCAGCGGAGCCGAGAGGACGGCGAGGGTCGTGGCGCAGGTCGGGCGGCCACTGCCAGGTGCGGCGCCGAGCTGCTGGACGAGTTCTTCGGCGGCCGACTTGGCGAGGCGTTGGCAGGCGGCTCCCCAGGCGCGGGCGGCGCGGGCGTCGAGGTATTCGTGGAGGGTCTGGGCGGCCTGGGCGAATTCGCCGCTGGAAGGTTCGTCGCCGAATTCCTCGATCGAGTTGTCTCCGCCCTTGGCCTCGTACTGCGTGGCGCCGCCGCCGGAGTCGTGGTGGGGGCGAGGAGTGAATTCCGGTTCTGACGGGGGCTTCGCTGCCGTCCCGTCACCCTTCCCCGCGCTCCTCGTGCCGCCCGAGCTATTTTCGCCCCCGCCCGGCTCCTTGCTCCCGCTCGATCCAGGCGCGGCTGCACCACCGCTGCTCGTCTCTCCCGCCGAGCCGGGGGAAGTCGAGCTCGACGAAGCCGAGCCGCAAGCGGCAAGTCCGACCGCCACCAGGACAAGCAGGAGCACAAGCAGGGATATGCGGAGCCAGGCGTTGAACATAAGCTGGTTTCGTCAAGGAAGACTAAGGGTTTTTCCTGATACATTCGTATTGTTTCCTTTGATAGTGTATTGCCATGACGGCAGGCTCGCAGCAGGTAGGAAGCGTGTCCGGGCCCGTCCCTGCGGCCGAGGCGGCCGCGCTGGGGCCGCCTCCCCTGATCCCCCTGCCGCCGCTGGTCCAGCTCCTGCGGTTCCGCCAGCGGCAGATCGAGTTCGTCTTCCGAGCCCGGCGCCAGATCGGCGGCCGCTTCTCCATGCGCACCGGCGAATCGGTCGCCGGAGTGATGACCGGCGACCCCGAGGACGTGCGCTCGCTGCTCGCCGCCAAGCCCGAGCTCGCCCCCTCCACCGCTGGGGAATCGCCGCTGCGGCCGATCCTCGGCCCCGACTCGGTCCTCACCGCGACCGGCGCCCGCCACCTGCGCCAGCGCAAGCTTCTCCTCCCCCACTTCCACGGCGAGGCGATCGAACGCTACACGGCGGCGATCGCCGAGGCGACCGAACGGGAGATCGACACCTGGCCGCTCGGCCGCGCCTTCCCGCTGGCGCCGCGGATGCAGGCGATCACCCTCGACGTGATCATGGCCGGCATCTTCGGCGTCGGGGCGCAGCCGGCCCCGGGGACCGCCGAGCACCGTCTTCGCACCGTCACCCGGCGGCTCGGGCAGTTCACGACCACGGCCGCCGGCCAGGCGGTCGAAATGCTGAACGCGCGGCGCCACGAGCCGGCTGCGCCGGCGCGACCGATCCTCTCCATGATCTACCGGCCGATCGAGGCCCTGGTCGCGGAGCGGCGAGCGGCCGATGACCTCGGCGAGCGCCGCGACATCCTCTCCCTCCTCCTGCAGGCCCGGACCGAGGAGGGCGAGGAGCTGAGCGACGCGGAGATCCGCGCGGAGCTGCTGACCCTGATCCTCGCCGGCCACGAGACGACGGCCAACTCGCTCGCCTGGGCCTGGGAGCGGCTTACCCGCGCCCCCGCCGCGCACGAGCGCCTGCTCGATGCCGTCCGCAGCGAGGCCGACGCCGAGGCCGTGGTCGAGCAGACGATCTACGAGGCGATGCGCTCTCGTCCCGTCGTGCCGCTGACCGGGCGTCGGGTGACCGTTCCCTGGCGCCTCGGCCCCTACGCGGTACCCGCCGGGACTGGCGTCCTGATCAGCATCCTCCTGGTCCACCACGACGAGGGCCTCTACCCCAAGCCCTTCGAGTTCCGGCCCGAGCGCTGGGCCGGCCGCAGGCCCGGGACCTACGAGTGGCTGCCCTTCGGCGGCGGCATCCGCCGCTGCCTCGGGGCCAGCCTGGCGCTGGCCGAGATGCGCGTCGTCCTGGCGACGATGACACGGCGGCTCGACCTCGTCTGCGCCGAGCCCGAGCCCGAGCCCGCCCTGCACCGCAACGTGACGATGATCCCCCGGCGCGGCGCCCGCGTCGTCGTCCTCTCGCGCCGCTGAGGGGGTCGGGTACGCTGGCGTCTCGATGCGCGTCGCCGACTCAGACCTGACCGCCGCGGCCCGCATCCGCAACGCGGCGCTCGAGGGTTTCGCCCGCGACGGGGTGGCCGCGACCACGATCCGCGACGTCGCCAGGGCCGCCGGCGTCTCCCCCGGCCTCGTCCAGCACCATTTCCGGACCAAGGCCGACCTCGAGCGCGCGGTCAACGAGTACGTGCTGCAGGTCGCGGTCGAGGCCTCCGCGGGGCTCGACGAGGCAAGCACCGGCGGCTCGACCGAGGACCTCTTCGAGGCGATGGGCAAGCGGATCGCCGAGCTGGTCCGCGACCACCGCTCCGCCCTGCTCTACGTGATCCGCTCCGCGGCGGCCGGCGAGCCGGCGGGACTGGAGATCTTCGACGCCTTCGTCGCCCTGGTCAGCGGCCACGCGGAGCGCCTCGCCGCCGAGGGAACCCTGCGCGAGGACGTCGACCTGCTCTGGCTCGGCCTGCAGGTTGTGATCCTCGACCTCGGCACCGTCCTGTTGGAGCCGGCGATCGACCGCCACCTCCCCGAACCGCTCGAGCGCCCCGAGCAACTCGAGCGCTGGCGCCGGGCCTGCACCGAGCTCCTGCGCCAGGGCTTCGTCAGAGGCTGAGCCGGAGGCACGAAAACCGGGGTCGCGATCAGCCCCGGCGCCCGCCCCTTTGCTTGCCGCACTTTACCTGCAACGGCGTCTTCGCGGCCGCAAGGGCGTCGTCATGCGCCCTCATCCGTATGATCGCCGGGTGATTGCCGCTACAGATGTTGGTGCTGTTTTCCAGCAGCGAGTGCTTGCCCGCAGGCATCGTCAGGACGATCTTCCCCACCGGCGCGTCGGGCACGGTGGCGAAGGTGGTGCGCAGGCCGCCGGTCTTCTTGTTCGAGCCGACGTAGCCGACGGCGTCGATGTGGACCTGCCCGTCGAGCGAGGCGACGAGATCGGGTAGGGGGCGGTCGCCGCCGTTTGAGCGTAGGTAGACGGGGCCTTCCAGCGGCCGGTCGAGCAGCGGGCTCCAGGCGCGGGCGTGGCCGTAGACCGACCTCGCCGGGCAGCCGGCGCCGCCGCCCCCGTCGGCCGCGTACTGGACCCGGGTGCAGACGTCGGCGAGGTGATCCTGGGCGACGAACTCCGAGCGGGGCAGCGAGACCTGGACCTTAGCGACGTTGGCCTGGTCGCCCGCCGGCATCCGCAGCGTCGCCCGCAGGGCGGGGTTGCCGCCGCGCCTGGTCGGGCCGCTCAGCCGCAGGGCGAGGCTGGGCCCGAAGCCGAGCGAGCCGCAGTCGCCGACCTGGAAGCGCTGGGAGGGAGTCGCCGTGGCGCCTTCGGTCGAGGTGACCACCGAGCCGATCTGCAGCGGGTCGCAGTCGGTCGGGTTGAGGGTGAAGTGTTCGCGGTCGAGCGACACCCTTACGTCGCGCAGCTGCAACGGGATCCCGTGCAGGATCGTCGGCAACGGGTCGGAGACAGCGGTGATCCGGGCGGTTTCCGGGTCGACCCGCAGCGCGGAGCGCACCACCACGTTGCCGAGGTCAAACGGCCCGGCCACGGCGGGGGTGACGATGGCCAGCGACAGCGGCGCGCCCCTGTAGGGCCCCGCAAGATAGGCCCGCCCGGTCTGCACGTAGATGGGGTTGGACCCGGCCCCAGCGCCGACGGTCGAGGTGCCGACCAGGCTCGCCGCCGGGCAGCTCGGCGTGGAGGCTTGCGCGGCGCCGGTGCCTTCGTCGCCGGAGACCGCATCGAGTGCGGCGTCCGGGCAGTAGGGGATGCCCTTCAGGTAGCCCGAGAGCCCCGGCGGCAGCTTCACGGTCAGGCCCGAGAGCTCCTGTTCGGAGTCGGAGCGGGTGATGCGGAGGCTGAACGGACTGGTGGCGCCGGCGATGCTGCTCCGGGCGCCCGCGGCAAGAGCGGGGTCAAAGCCGGGGGCGACGCAGCCCTGATCAATGGTGAATGAGGAGTCGGAGGTGCTGACGGCGCCGTTCCAGCCGCTGAATACACCATGGGTGGTGTAGGTGCCGCAGTGCGGGGGAGTAACCAGCTGAGCCCGGGGGCCGCCGTCGAAGCTCAGGTGGAGGTCTTCGAAGGGCAGCTGCGGGTTGTCGTCGAAGGTGGCGGTGAGCTGGCCGGTCGCAGGGTCTGCGTCGACGCGGCCGGCAAGTTTAATCACGACGCCCGATCCTTCGGCGACGAGGTAGATCGAGAGCAGGGTGCCGAAGGGGTTGTCATGGGGCGCCGCCAAATAGACTGCGCCCTTGAGCGGGTCCTTCAGCAACGGCGTCTTCACCGTGACCGAGCCGATCTTGGCGGCGTCGGGACAGCTCGGCGACTGTTCATCGTGGAGGTGGACTTGGGCCGAGGTGCAGGCCTGGAGCCCGTCGGCGGCGGAGGGGTTGACGCGCACCCCGGCGGGGAGGGTGACAACGGCTTTTTTGAGGTCGGCCTCGGCGATCTGGCCGGGGTCGTTTGACTGGGGCAGGCTGAGGTCGAAGGCAAAGCCGGAGGGGGTGTTGGGGGTGTGCTCGACCGGCTGTCCCTCGAGGGTCGGGTCGAAGGGGACGCGGTCGCAGCCGCTGGTCCCTCGCTCGGGACCACGATCGGCGGGCGCGGCGGGATAGGCGGGCGGCTGATGGGTTCTAAATGATGCCGTCGAAAAGACGCCGGGGCTGAACCAGGAGTCAGCGCTGACGACCGTGAGCAGGCCGACTCCTGGTGCCGTGCATGAGGTCGGGCTGCGGATGAAGGCGGTGGATGCGTCGCCCGAGGGACAGGAAGGTCCCGCGAGACCGGGGGGCGAGGAGTCGTAGCAGGCTCGTTCGGGTGTATGGGCCGAATCGGCAGGTGCCCCCCAGAGAGTGAAGGTGGTGCCGGCAATCGGAATGGCCTCAGAGATCTCACGCGAGTGGAGGGTGACGCCGTAGTCGCTCCCGCTGCGAACCGAGGCATCGAGAATGACCATCGTGCCGCCGACATTGAAGCCGAGGCGGGCCGGGGCGTCGGCGGGCGGTTCCAAGTTGAAGACCGGAAAGGGGCCGAAGATCGGTTGGCTCAACGGAGTGTTGTTGGTCCGCACCAACACAGTACCGACCTGGGAGCTCGGGGGGCAGCGGGTCTCGGAGTTGATTTTGCCCCTGCCGAGGAGTTGCGTGGCCGAGCAGGTGGGGACCCCGGCGGGATCTCCGACCAGACCTGGGGGTAGGTCGACGTTGACGTCCCTGACCGGCTGAACGGGCCATGCGGTGCCGGCGAGCGGGACCGGGTTGGTGTAGGTGTTGAAGTCGAGACTGAGGCTATCGAGAGCAGGGTGGGCGCCGGCCTGGGTGACGAGGTTGCCGTTGAGGTCGCTCGGCTGCCCGTCGACGGCGTCGATACCGAAGCGGGGGGTTCCGGATTCGATACGGGTGGGATCGACGGTGGTGGCGGCCGAAAGGCCGCCACCGGAGACGGCAAAGCTGGCCGTGAGGGTCCCACTAGCGGCGGGGTCAGCTGTGACGGTGAGTCGCAAGAGCTGGTAGAAGGTGGAGGGGACAGCGGTAGTGCTGGTGCATTTGAAGTCGCCCTGGCCGACTACGGGCGAGACCCCGTCGCCTGCGTAACATTCACCGGTGACCGGCTGGATGATGTTGTCGTCTTTGGGATCTACGTAGAGGGTCGCGGAGGCGATGGTAAGGCCGGCAGGCAGGGTTCCAGTGAGGTCGATCTCGCTGCCATCGGTCGCAGTGGCGCTGGTGTTGGTCGCCTGGACGAGGTATTCGAAGGTCCCACCAGGGGCGACGCTCGAGTCGGCGAGCGAGTCAAGGCGCCAGCCTTGGGCTGCGTAGGCAGAGGTGGCGGTGGCCATCAAGAGTGCCGTGGTGCAAATCAGGGCGAGGAAGCCGAACCGCGTACTGTTTTTCTTCGCTCTTCTCATCGAGCCGCCCTCCGGTTGGGGTTGGTTCGCTTGGTGTTGTTTGGCCTGTGTGGGTGGCGGCGGTTCTTGACGCAACGGGCGTTGCCCTGCCGGCTAGCACGGTGATGGCCGCGACGGCAATGAAAGCGGTGGGAAGCGTGCGGATTGCCGCGCCCGCCGGCTTCGGTGCCGATTGCAGTTGGGGCGGGGGCGCCCTGGAGGGCGCCTTGGCAGGCACCGCCCGAGCAAGCAGCCGGGCTTGGGGGCGGTTCGGGGAAACCGCCTCCGGTGCGAGCGTCGTAGAGATCGTAATTGCCGTCGGTGTCCCAGCCGGCAAGCCTCTGGCGGGTGGCGAAGTAGACGTCGCGGCCGTCGGCGCTGGAGTCGAGATACCAAGAGTCGGCTGGATCCTTGCCGGAGGAGATCAGCGAAACGGTATGGTTCTTTACGTCATATTCGTAGGCGTCCTCCTTCCCGTTGATGTCCTGAGGAACGAGAGCATCTGCGCTGCTGAAGAAGACCTTCGAGCCGTCGTCGGTGATGCCGCGATTTTCGTAAGAGGTGATGCGGGCACCGCCGTTGAAATCGCCGCCCGAGACGACGGCCGAGCTAGTAGCGGGGGCTCCCGATGGGTTACAGGAGGCACAGACCACCTGATCGGTCGCGGCGCTGTAGACGTAGAGCTCGTGGCAGGGAAAGTTGTCGGAGCAAGTGCCGTGATCGTAGCCGCCGAATGCAGAGCTGTCATTGGTGCTGAAGAGAAGGGTCTGCCCGTCGGGGGTGACACGCGATTGCCGAACGGCCGTACCGTACTGGGTCGCGGTGCTTATATTCTCGGGGATGACAGATCCCGATGGCCCGATGTCATGAAGAACCCCGTCATGCCATTGCCGGAGGATCCCGTTGGCGGCGAAGTAGACGTAGTGGCCGGAGTCGCTGAGGCCCCAGATGCCGTCGGAGTCCGTGCCGGGAGGGTTGAGGAGGGTGAGGTTGTCGGGGGCGGAAGCAGGCCTGGTCATGTCGTACATGTAGACATTGCGAACCCCGGGGGTGGCGTCTTCGGTGAGGGCCTCTTTGCTGGAGAAGAAGACGCGCTCACCATTGGCGCTGGCGTCTAGGTACCAGGCTTGAGAATACGCATCGGGAACGTTGCGCTCGGATTTGTTGAGGAGGATGGTCTGACTATGGTCGACCCGGGCATACAGGTTGCCTAGGGCGACACCCGATTGTTCAGAGAGAAAGCCGAGCTGGGCGAAGGTTTCTGAGGGGTCGATTTCGCTGAAGGTGTGCCCTTCTGAATCGGTCGGCTGGAGGAAGAAGACGCGGCTGTGGCCATCGGAGCCGTCGGAGATGACGTGTGGGCTGTAACTGAGATCGTGGGCACCGACGCCAGCATTGGAGATATCCGCCGGTTCTCCTCCGGGGAGGACACCGGCAAGGCGCAGCTCGCCATGGTCCCATTCGTAGAGGTGCAAGACGCAGAAGAGCGCTGAAGGGGTTGGGAAAAGGAGGTGTTCGCTGCCACACTTAGGGTCCTGTGGAGGGGTGTCGGCGGTGAGAACCTCGGTTGATTCGAAGAGGACGTGTTCCATGTCGGGGGAGGCGCCGGCGAACCAAGGCAAAAACTGCCGGATCACGGCTGAAACTCTAGGCAGCGGTGACAACGGTGTCGCGGTGCTGGCGCAGACCGGGCACTCGGTGACAAGGTCGTAATTGCCGGGGCCTGGACTGCGCAAATCGGTGCGCCGGTAGAGGTTGGCGACGGCACCGACGTTTGGGTCGTTGGTGACCGGTCTGGCCGCGAACAACACACCCCGCTCAAAGTTAGGTGAGAAGAGGCTTTCATAGAAAGTATCTGCCTCTGCCGCAATCAAATTGAGAGAACCAGCGTCGACCTTCGGCGTAATGGCGTGAGATTCCCAGCCGTCCGGACCGCGTAGGGCCATATGTTCAACCGCGACGCCGGTTCCGATCGCGTCGCCGAAGGGGGCGAGAGAGGCGTACTCGACCGCGTTGCCATCGACGGCGGCGCGGGTGCGGGAGGTGTAAGGCATGATGTCGCCGCCGTTCTTGTCGACCGGGGAGACCTGCTCGTAGGCGCGACAGTCGGAGAGGAAGGTCGAGTGCTGTTCGATCCGCAGCGCTTCGTTCGAGCAGCTTTCGTCGGCGAGGGCGCTGGAGCCCGAGCTTCCGCCGAGGAGGACGACACTCAAGAGCAGTAGCCCTCCCAAAAGGGCTGCGAGACGCGCCTTGGCCTTCAAATCAACTCTCCCTCATCCGGGGCCCCCTGGTGGCCCGCTTGTCGATCTCGGCCGTGGAGTCCTCAGCGGGTCTCTCGGCCGGTCCCCTACCCAGGAGACGACGGTACCGTAGCGGCTCAGAGACGGTTGTGCAAGGAATAGCGCATAGTTTTGTCAAAGCCGATTTCGCTTTCGACAGACGAAAAGGAAGCGCATTCGTACTCCAGGGAGCAACCCAAGGTTCGAACCGGAGCCTCCGGAGGCGTGAGAAGCCAGCGCAGATAGAACAGCGGGCGTACTCAGAGCGCAACCAACGGGAACTGCTTGCACTCCGCAGGCCCCGAAAAAGCTGGGGCGGAGAATTTTCAGCCCGAGGCGATGCGGCGCGCCTCGGCGGCGCCCAGATAGGGCGTCAGCACGAACTGCGTGAGGTCGGGGAGCAGCGCTTCGAGCTCCTCCCCCCGCCCCGCCATCACCTGCCGCCCGATCATCGAGTTGACCGCGCCGAGGATGCCGCGCTCGGCGGTCTCGGGCAGCTGCTCGCCTTTCTCGCCGAGCTCGCGGCCCTCGCACAGGTACGGCACCATCTCCTCGAGCGCCGCCTTGTGCCGCCGGGCGAGCTCGGGCCCGGCGACGAAGGGCTCGACAGTGAGCAGGCGGCCGAGCTCGGGCCAGCCGGCGAAGTCGGCGAGCAGCGCCGCCAGCGCGGCGCGGACGCTCAGCGGCCACTCATCCTCACCCCGCCAGGCCTCGGCGAGGAGGGGGCGCAGGTCCTCGACTCCTTTGTCGAAGGCGGCGACGCAGCACTCGTCGATCGAGTCGAAGCACTTGTAGAAGGCGCGGCTGGTCACGCCCGCGCCCTCGAGCACGCCGGTGATCGTCGCGCCCCCGTAGCCGACCTCGCCGACCAGGGCGATGAAGGAGGCGATCAGCCGTTCGCGGTGGTTGCGGTCGACGAACTCGCGGGGCAGGCCGTGGCGGCCGTGCGGAAGCTGGGCAAGCTCATCGGGGGGATACTGGTTCTCGGCCGGGGTTTTGCTGGACACAGGGCCAGCAATCTTAGGGGGAGAGCCGGTTAGCGCTCGCGGATCAGCTCCTCCAACCCGGCCTCGGTGCCGAAGTAGGCGCTGATGGCGAGGAACATCAGCTCGGGAAGCTGCGAGGGGAGGTCCGGACCGGAGTCGCTCGTCAGGCGGCGGTAGATGCGGTCGAAGAAGATCGCGACGATCCATCCCGCCGTGACCTCTGGGACCGCGTCGGGCTCGGCAAGCTCGCGCCGCGCCGTGTCGATCGAGGCGACCAGGCGTGAGACGAGGAGGCCCCGGCACTCACTGCCGACCTGGCCCGCGGCGATCGCGTCGACGATCAAGAACCGAGCAGCGCGCGGGAAGGCCTCGACCAGCCGCGCCGTCTCCTGCGCGGCGGCGTGGAAACGGTCACGCCACCCTCCCATCGACTCTGTTGCCAGCGCCAAGCGGGCGAAGTAGGCGCGCTCCAGGAACTCCCAGGTTTCCCGGAAGCGAGGCTCGTCACCTTCGCGGAACCCGCGCTCGGCGAACTCCGCAAGGTAGGCCTCGGGGCCGCTCATCGCGGCCCCGAGCGCGGGCAAGGGTGGCTCAGCCCGCCGCGGCGGCGGCGCCGGCGGCTTCGGCGCCGACGAAGGGAATCAGCGAGAATTCGACCAGCTGCGGGCGCAAGCGGCTCATCTTCTTGGGACGACCCTCCAGCAGGGCGTAATAGAGCAGCCAATAGACGCCGCCGACCACCGTCTCCTCGACGGTGGCGGGGAACTCGGAGGAGGCGCCGTCCTTGCGGCCGGCGCGGAGCAGCTCGGCGAAGTCGCCGATCAGCTTCTCGAAGCGAGCGGTGATCGCGGGCCCCACCGCGGGTCCCTCGACGACGCAGACGCGGGCGACGTCGGGGTCGGCCTCGATCGTCTCCAGCAGGGCCCCGATGCCCGCCCCGACCCGCTCCGGGAACTCCTCGACGCTCTGCTCGCAGGCCCGCCCGACCCGCTCCAGGGCCGCCGCAGTCACCTCGTCGTAGAGGGCGAAGAAGCACTCCTCCTTGGAGCCGAAGTGCTCGTAGAAGCTGCCCCGGGCGATCCGCGAGGCCTTGACGATGTCGGCGACCGAGGTCTGCCGGTACCCACGCTCGGCGAAGGCCTTGGCGGCGCCGCCGATGATCTGCTGCCGTTTGTGGTGCGCGACCACCTCGGGGCGAAGCGCATGGCCGCCCGGCCGCGCGGGGCGCCGCTGTCTGGGACCTGCCGCCATTTCGGGAGGATAGCCGGACGCACGGCTTTCGCGCATGTAGAGAAGTTAGTAGTTCTGTTTCGAAACGACCCCGTTCCAAACCGACGCCCCCACGTGCTTTATAAGACCGGCCCCTGGATTTAGGACCATATCTTTTTCTAGACACAAACGATGAGTGTTTCTTATTGAACTTTTTCGCTCGCCAGGCGATACCATCTTCATGACGTGGGGATAGTGAGCGCGGATACGGGGTTGCTGTCGGTTTCCGATCGGGACCGGGTTCTGCAGGCGATGGCCGAGTGCTGCGCGGAGAGCGGCTACGGCCAGACGACCGTGGGGGCCGTGCTGGAGCGAGCCGGCGTCGGGGCGGAGAGCTTCGAAAGCCTTTTCGCCGGCAAGGAAGACTGCGCACTGGC
>Ga0070712_100000412_pt1 | contig 24423 bp, 19 predicted proteins | sample LARL81metaG_FD_71396 | JGI IMG/M metagenome (GOLD analysis project Ga0070712, IMG submission 71396) | Corn, switchgrass and miscanthus rhizosphere microbial communities from Kellogg Biological Station, Michigan, USA - LAR L8-1 metaG | ecosystem: Host-associated > Plants > Roots > Rhizosphere ...
CCGCCGGCAATCTCGGCGAAGGCGATGCCGACAGCGCGGTGGAATCGCAAGGCCGCGCGCTCGATGCCTTGCGCAAGGGCGCGCAAGGTTTGGCGCAATCGATGCAGCAGCAGATGGGACGTGGTCCCGGTCCTGGCCGGCCCGGCCGTTTCGGCCAGTCGCGCGCGCAGCAGGACACTGATCCGCTCGGCCGGCCGTTGCGCGGCCGCGAATATGGCGACGACGCCACCGTGAAAGTGCCGGGCGAGATCGACGTGCAGCGCGCACGGCGCATCATCGAGGAATTGCGCAAACGCTTCGGCGATTTTGCCCGGCCGCAGGAAGAGCTCGATTACATCGAGCGGCTATTGAAAAATTATTGATTCAACTTCTTCCGCGCGTGTCTTCATCTTTTCCTCCCCCTGAAAGGGGGAGGACGGCGAGCGAAGCGAGCCAGGTGGGGGTCTATTTGCTCGACTATCAGCGACCCCGACCCGATCCGTGCTTCGCGCGTCTCGACCTCCCCCTTCAGGGGCGGTGAGATTTTGCAGCCTAATCAAGCGGCTTTCGCGGGGGGAGGATTGATTGACACCCCACCCGTTCGGCCTACATTAACAGTGTTCCGAGGGGAGCTCCGGGAGGAGCTGAGAGACCGCCGTTCTCGCGCCTGCGAGACAACCGCGGTGACCCTTTGAACCTGATCCGGGTCATGCCGGCGAAGGGACAGGACATCATGACCACCTCAGTGTTTCTGGCGAGACTGCTCGGGCCACTGTTGCTGGCGGTCGGGGCCGGCATCCTTATCAATCCGAAACCGTTCCACACCATGGCCGGCGAGGTCGTGCGTAGCGTGACGCTGGTTTATCTGTTCGGCCTTTTCGACTTCGCCGCCGGGCTTGCCATCGTGCTCACCCACAATGTCTGGGTGGCGAATTGGCGCGTGCTGATCACGCTGATCGGCTGGCTGATGCTCATTCGCGGCGCCGTGCGCATCCTGGCGCCGGAAACCATCATGGATTACGCGAAGAACCTGCTGCGCAACAAACAGATCATGCCGATCGCCGGCGGCGTTGCCGGCGTGCTCGGTCTGGTGTTCTGCTATTTCGGCTACGCGACTTAGCGCGCCAAGAAACACACCAAGGAATTAAAGAAATTAAGAGGTAATGGAGACATCCGATGAACAAGCCACTGTCCGAATCCGATTTCGCCACGCCGAAGGTCACGACCGGCCCGATCGCCGGCTCGCGCAAAGTTTATTCGGCGCCAGAGGCCGCGCCCGATCTGCGCGTACCCTATCGCGAGATCGCGCTTTCGGAAGGCGCCGGCGAGGAGCCGGTGCGCGTCTATGATCCGTCCGGCGTCTATACCGACAGCGACGCCGCGATCGAAGTCGAGAAAGGCTTAAAGCGCACGCGCGTCGAATGGGTCAAGGCGCGCGGCGGCGTCGAGGACTATGACGGACGGCCGATCCAGCCGGTCGATAACGGCAATGCCAGCGGCAAGCATCTGGCGCGCAGTTTCCCGAACACGCCGCGGCCGATGCGCGGCGTGTCAAATTCCCTCCCCCTGCAAGGGGGAGGGTCAGGGTGGGGGTCAACCGCAAGCGACCCCCACCCGGCGCTTCGCGCCGACCTCCCCCTTGCAGGGGGAGGTGAAAAGCACCGCCCCCTCACGCAACTCGAATGGGCGCGCGCCGGCATCATCACCAAGGAAATGATCTACATCGCCGAACGCGAAAATCTCGGCCGCAAAAAGATGCTCGAAACCGCGCAAGCCGCGCGCGAGGACGGCGAGAGCTTCGGCGCGTCGGTGCCGCTCTTCGTCACGCCGGAATTCGTGCGCGATGAGGTGGCGCGCGGCCGCGCCATCATCCCGTCCAACATCAATCACGGCGAACTCGAGCCGATGATCATCGGGCGCAACTTCCTCACCAAGATCAACGCCAATATCGGCAACTCCGCCGTCACCTCTTCGGTGGAGGAGGAAGTGGAGAAGATGGTCTGGGCGATCCGCTGGGGCGCCGACACGGTGATGGACCTCTCCACCGGCCGCAACATCCACAACACCCGCGAATGGATCATCCGCAATGCGCCGGTCCCGATCGGCACGGTGCCGATCTACCAGGCGCTGGAGAAGGTCAACGGCGATCCGGTGAAGCTCGACTGGGAGTGCTACAAGGACACGCTGATCGAGCAGTGCGAGCAGGGCGTCGATTATTTCACCATCCATGCCGGCGTGCGGCTCGGCTACATCCATCTCACCGCCAACCGCGTCACCGGCATCGTCTCGCGCGGCGGCTCGATCATGGCCAAGTGGTGCCTGGCGCATCACAAGGAGAGCTTCCTCTACGAGCGGTTCGACGAGATTTGCGACATCATGCGCCAATACGACGTGTCGTTCTCGCTCGGCGACGGCCTGCGCCCCGGCTCGATCCGCGACGCCAACGACCGCGCGCAATTCGCCGAGCTGGAGACGCTCGGCGAATTGACCAAGATCGCGTGGGACAAGGGCTGCCAGGTGATGATCGAAGGCCCCGGCCACGTTCCGCTGCACAAGATCAAGATCAACGTCGATAAGCAGCTCAAGGAATGCGGCGAGGCGCCGTTCTACACGCTCGGGCCGCTGGTGACCGACGTGGCACCCGCCTACGACCACATCACCTCCGCGATCGGCGCGGCGATGATCGGCTGGTTCGGCACCGCGATGCTCTGCTATGTCACGCCGAAAGAGCATCTCGGCCTGCCCAACCGCGACGACGTCAAGGCCGGCGTGATCGCGTACAAGATCGCGGCGCATGCCGCCGATCTCGCCAAGGGCCATCCGGCGGCGCAATTGCGCGACGATGCGCTCTCTCGCGCGCGGTTCGAATTCCGCTGGGTCGATCAGTTCAACCTGTCGCTCGATCCTGACACCGCGCGCAGCTACCACGACGAGACGCTGCCCAAGGAGGCGCACAAGGTGGCGCATTTCTGCTCGATGTGCGGGCCGAAATTCTGCTCGATGAAGATCACCCAGGACGTGCGCGACTATGCGGCGGCCCTGAACGACAAAGAGCAGGGGATGGCCTCGATGTCGAAGAAGTTCTTGGACATGGGCGGACAGGTTTACGTCGACAAAGCCGCGGTCGAAGAAAGCAACAAGGCGTTGTAAACTGATCCCTCCCCCGCTTGCGGGGGGAGGGTTAGGGAGGGGGCCCCCTCCCGACGCGCTAAACGCGCGTCGACCTCCCCCGCCGCAGGCGGGGAGGAAAAGAACGACGGCGGGTTACGCTACGCTAACCCACCCTACGTTTTCGACTCGCGCGGCGAGGGGACGACACATGAGCAACGGCAACACGCTTTCGCTTCCTGAGATCGAGCGGCGCATCGCCATCGTGCGCGACAATATCCGTCAGTTGATCGAGCAGGCGGCGGCGAATTCCGGCGCCGGCGACGAGAGCCGCAACGCCGATCGCATCGCCGCCCAGCAGGAGGAGCTCGATCGGCTGAGCAAGGAGCGCGACACGCTGTTGAAGAAGTAGTTTGATTTAATTGTCATGCCCGGGCATAGCCATTCGCAGAACGGCGTCGCTGCGCTCGCCTATGCCGGGCATCCATGCTGACGTTCCGCAGCAAAACCGTTCGAACACGGATCGCGGTTTCGCCGCATGGATTGCCGGATCAAGTCCGGCAATGACGACGTGAAAATCAGGAGCCGGGAATGAGCGAACGCGCGCGGGCCTTTGTCGAAGAATGGATATCCAACCACGTCGATGCCAAAGACGCCGACGGCGACATTGAAGCGCGCGCCAAGACGCTCGCCGCTCAGTGTCTCGCCGATGCGGGCAACAAAGGCATTCCCGCTGCCGAGATCGGCGAGGCCATCGACGATCTCCCCGAATTCATGATCGGCGCCATCGAGGAGGCCGAGGAGCGCGACGAGCACGCGCACCAATGGGAAACCGACAAGGAGGCTTCGGAGCTTGTCGACCCGCAGGCTATCGAAGACGCCGAGGAAGACGCGCTCGAAGACGAAGACGACGACGAGAAGCAGTGAGGGTTTGTCCGCGCCGCCAGGAGTGAAACGAAATCGGCCAAGTCGGCCACATAGATTTATAAATGTCCGGCAATGGTCTAAACGTTCTATTCCTGAAATTTCACAACCCACCTACAACCCCAAATCATCACTCCCGCCGCCGCCGCGACGCCAGCGACGAGCAGAAAAAATTCCGGCTTGCCCATCCGGCTCCAGAAGCTGCCGATATAGCCGGAGAGAAAGCCGCCGGTGAAACTGGTGGCGAGCCAGACGCCCATCATCAGTGAAATCAATCGCGCCGGCGCGACTTTGGTCACGAACGAGAGGCCGACCGGTGATAGATAAAGCTCGCCGAGCGTGATGACGACGAAGTAGGCGAACAGCCACAGCCAGCTCGCTTTGCCGACCGCTCCAGTTGCGCCCACGCCGCCGCCGGCGCCGGCATACAGCGCCGCGGCGACCATGATCAGATACGCCGCACACACGCCAAAACAGCCATAAGCCATTTTTGTGATGGTCGGCGGCTCGGTGCCGCGCGCGGCCTGCCGCGCCCACAACGCGACGACGAACGGCGTGAAAGCAAAGATCATGAACGGATTGACGGCGAGAAACCACGTCGTCGGGATCTGGGCGCCCGATCCGAACAGACGCAGTGGGTCGAGGCTGCGGTCGGTATAGGCGTCGGCCCACAAAATAATGGTGTTGCCCATCTGCTCATAGGCCGCCCAGAACAAGGTGTTGGGCACGAACAAAGCGAGCAGCGCAAAGACGGCGCGGCGTTCAGCCCCCAGCTCTCCATCCCCCGCAAGCGGGGGAGGGTTCGGGGCACCCCGCGACGCAAGCGCCGCGGGGACCCCGGGGAGGGGGAATTGCGCTCGCGCCTTATGCATTTCATCAGTGGGCAACAGCGGCAGCGCATAGAGATAAATGCACAGCCCGATCACCATGCCGACGCCGGCGGCGGCGAAGCCGTAATGCCAGCCGACGCCTTCGCCGAGTGTGCCGCAGACGAGCGGCGCCAGGAACGCGCCGAGATTGATGCCGACATAGAAGATCGAATAGGCGCGGTCGCGGCGCGGATCGCCCGGCGCGTAAAGGCCGCCGACCTGCGTCGAAATATTCGGCTTGAAGCAGCCACTGCCGAGAATGAGCGCGAGCAGCGCGAACAGAAACAGCCGCTCGCTCGCCATCATGAAATGACCGAACGCCATCAAGATCGCGCCGATGACGACGGTGCGGCGCTGGCCGAGCACGCGATCGGCAAGAAGTCCGCCGAAGATCGGCGTGAAATAAACGAGCCCGGTATAGAGGCCCCAGATCTGCGACGAGAGCGGCTGCACGTCGAGCGGGCCGAACACGGTCTCCAGCGCGTGCTTGAGCGACGCGAGCCCGACCACGTCGCCGGAATGATCGGACAACAGCAGGAATTTCATCATGTAGAGCACCAGCAGCGAGCGCATGCCGTAATAGGAGAAGCGCTCCCACATTTCGGTCGTGAACAGAAACGTCAGCCCGCGCGGATGGCCGAATAGCTCTGCCGGTCTAGTAATTGGTAGTGGTTCGGTGCGTTCAGCCAAGAGCCTTCTCCTTCCCTCCCCCCGAAAGGGGAGGGTCGGATCGCTGCCAGCGATCCGGGGAGGGGTCAACTTGTTCAACTTGGCACATGATCGGCGCGATAGTGACCCCCACCCGGCGGCCTGCGGCCGCCGACCTCCCCCTTTCAGGGAGAGGCAAGAACACTAAGATCACCCATCATTGCGACCGCGAGTGAAAAACGGAGCGCCTGGATGCCCGCCACTTATCCCGAAGAAGCGAAGAACTTCCGCCTGCTTGGCCACGATCCGTCAGCAGCGTGGGGCGGCGGCAGTCTCGTCCAGGTGCACAAGGGCCATGCCTATGTCGGCGCGGTCGGCGGCTCGAGCTATAACGGCCCGGAAGGCTTCACCGTGCACGATGTGCGCGATCCGAAAAAGCCGCACAAGGTCGGCGAATTCCGCGCGCCGTCGGGCGTGCATTGCCACAAGCTCCGCATCGTCGGCGACGATCTGCTCTACGTGAATTCGGAACGGCTCGCCGGCGACAAGGGCAAGAACGCCCGCGCCGGATTTTTCATCTTCGATGTTTCGAAGCCGGCGACGCCAAAGCCGGTCGGCTTCTATGACATGCCGGGCTCGGGGCCGCACCGCTTCGGCGTCGATCTGGAGCGCAAGCTCGCGTTTTTGCCGAACGATGCGCCGGGCTGGGATCGCCGCGTGATCTGGACGCTCGATATTCGCGATCCGTTGCGCCCGGAAGTGATCTCGATCTGGGGCCTGCCGTGGATGAAGACCGACTCAACCGAGGTCGGCAACGATCCGCACCCGCACGAGCAGGCCACGACGCTGCACGGCCCGCCGACGATTCGCGGCAACCGCATGTATTGCGCCTGGTGGGGCGGCGGCATTTCCATCGTCGACTGCACCGATCTCCGCGCGATGAAGCTCGTCGGCCACATCAAATGGTCGCCGCCGTTTCCCGGCTCGACCCATACCTGCTGGCCGCTCGGGGAGCGGCCCTATCTGATCGTGACGGATGAAGCGCGCGCCAAGGAAAAATACTGGGACGCCCAATTCATGTGGATCATCGATGCGCGCGAGGAGAGCAACCCTTTGCCGGTCGCGACCTTCATGCCGGAGCGGGAGAAATATTTCGACCGGCCCGGCCGCTTCGGCGCGCATAATATTTTAGAATATCTGCCGGCCGATGGTCCGTGGAAGGACATCGTCTTTCTCACCTATTTCAATGCCGGCTTGCGCGCGATCGATGTGCGCGATCCGCTCCGTCCAAAAGAAGTCGGCTGCTACGTGCCGGAGACGGCCGCCGGTGCGCCGGGCATCCAGTCGAACGATATCGGCGCCGACGAACACGGCCGGCTCTATCTGATCGACCGTTGGGGCCAGGGCATGCACATCCTGGAATATACGGGTTAGCTCCCTCTCCCCGCGTGCGGGGAGAGGGTGGGGTAAGGGGGGATTGGCGCCGGACTCAGAATCGCGGAAACGCCCCTCACCCGTCGCGCATTCGCGCGCCAACCTCTCCCCGCACGCGGAGAGAGGTGATTGCTGTCGGCGCAAATTCGAAAACGCCCGCGCCCCGGAATGACACGGCTCGGCAGGTCATGGGTGTCGTTTGGTTGGCGCGGAGCGCGTAGAACCGCTCCCGGGAGCGACGCTACCGCGTCACATCCGCCGTCTGCGCGGTGGGATAATTCCGCTTTACGTAGTCTTTCATATCGGAAATCGTCAGCGTCCGCTGAACAAATAAGTTGCCCGCATTCGCGGAGGTTAAGAACGCATCGGCAAAAACTGGCTGCGACTTCGGCGTTTCCGCAAACACCGGCTGCGGCTTCGGCGCATCGGCAAAAACTGCCGGCGGCTTTTGCTCTTGCCTTGGCGGCTCGTGTCTTGTCTGTTCAACTCTTACCTGAGTAGCCTGCTCATGTTTTGCCGGCTCGTGTTTCGACGGGTCGGTACTGGCGAATGCCAGAGCGGTCGGCTTGGCGTCGGTCGATTTGGCGTCCTTCGGCGGCGGCAGCTTGGCCAGTTGCGATGGTTTGAACGCCTTCGCCTGCACCGTCTGCAAACTGTCGAGCGCAACGAGCCGCGCGACTTCGTTTTTCACCACGCTGTGAAATTGCTCATTGAACTGCGCGCCTGGATGGGAATCGTTATTGACGATGTATTCGATATTGGGCGCGACCAGTTTTTGTGAGCCCATCCCGCCGAAAGTCATCCAGGGATTCGGATTATAGATTTCAATGAACTTGCCCACCTTGCCGGTCAGACTGTCTTGCGTCGTGAGCATCGACGGCTGCAGCGCGATAATCGAATCAACGTAGCCGGTATTGTTCGCGACCAATATTGCGTTATTGGCGCCCAGGCTGTAGCCGACGATCAGGATGCGCGTTCCTTTCGGTTGGCGATTGATGTCGTCAACCAGCGCTTTCCATGACTGATGCAGATAAGTCGCCACCTCGACATCGGGCATCGCTTTCAGTTCGCCGGCCAATTCCACGAGTCCAATCGCCGCCATGGGCCCGAGGAACGGGTACAGCACGCCCACGAACGTCTTCGCCCAGACCGGCGAAACGACCAGCGAGCAGCACAGAGCCAGCGCGATTGAACGTTTCTTCACCTGCGCCATCCCCCAGCGGTGGCAGGGTCGGAATCAGAAGCCGGTTTGCGGTCCCAAGTCTGCCGGTCCGGATCGGACAGAAGCCCTTGGCAAGTATAGCCCCTTTACCCCGTCAAGGCGAGCATTCACACCCCTAAATGTGGCGCGCTTGCGACGCCAATGAGAAGGTTAACGAGGCGAGCACGGCGCAATTTGGGTTTAAATGGACCTGCACGGGGGATGTAAATGGACCTGCACGGGGGATGATTGTGGAAATCGTGTCAAACTGACGGCGTAGGCGACCCCGGCCGCGAAGCCGTCACATTCAAAGCCGCGTATGGCACGTGGTGGAATCGGTATCGGGGAATCAAACATGAACATTGCCAGGCCGCTCGGGACAGCCGAGATCGAAAAATCGTTGGAAGTCGAGATCGGGGGAAATATTCAGGAATTGGCGCGGGGCAGCACCGCCGTATTTCGGCCCGGCGAGGGCACCGATGCCGAAACATCGACCGATAATCTTGCCGCCCTGCTGCGGCGGGTGGCGGAAGCATCGACGCGCGAGGTCGACAGCCTGATCGGCGAGCTGCAATCACTGCGGCGCAAGCTCAACATCGATGGCAATCGCATTCAACGCGAGATCGCCGAATATACGGAGCTCAGTCAGCAGGTGATGCAGCTGACCAATATCATCTCCGAAAGCGTGAAAAAGCTCCCGTCGGTTCCGGGAATTACTCGCTAGCGTTCAGCTGCTGGAGTGATTCAGCGCTTCGGCGCAAACCCGAAGGCGCGCTCGAAGCGATTGGCGTAAGCCGGCCAGACTTGCGGATTGACTATTCGCGTCACCGGCTTGCCGTCGAGTGCGTCGAGCATCTGCTCGGCGGCGATGCGGCCCATATTGGCGCGGGCTTCGCGGGTGACTCCGGCCGTATGCGCCGTGACGATCACGTTGTCGAATTTCAATAACGGATGTCCAGCCGGGGGCGGCTCCTTGCCCCAGACATCAAGCCCGGCGCCGGCGATTTTCTTTTCCCGCAATGCTGCTTCGAGCGCCGCCTCGTCGTGGATGAAACCGCGCGCGGTGGTGATGAAATAAGCGGTCGGCTTCATCAATGCATATTCGCGCGCGCCGATCATGCCGCGCGTTTCCTCGGTCAGCGGGCAATTGATCGAGACGACATCGGCGCTGCGCAACAGTTCGTCGAGTTCGACCTTGCGGGCGCCGCGCTTACGGGTCTCCTCGGCGTCGACGTACGGATCGTAAGCGAGGACTTCCATGCGGAACAGGCCGCGGCAGAGTTCGGCAACGCGCCGCCCGACATTGCCGATGCCGACAATGCCGATGGTCTTGCCATGCGCCTCGCGGCCGGTGAAGGCGGCGCGGTCAGTCAGCGTGCCGGCGCGCAGCGCGCGATCACATTCGACCACCCGCTTGCAGAGCGACAGCAGCATGCCGAGCACGTGTTCGGCGACCGATTCGGCATTGCCGCCGGCCTGGTTGACGATCAGGATGCCACGCTCGGTGCAGGCCTTCACATCGACGGTGTCGTAACCGGCGCCGTTGGTCGAGACGATCAGCAGGTTCTGCGTGTGATGCAGGAGCTCGGTGCCGGTGTGGAATGGCCGCGCGAGCTCGTCGCGGGTCGAGCTGGTCTGATAGGCGTGCGCGGCCGCCAGGACGGATTTTGCCGCTGTCGACGGATTGTCATTCTCGAGCTTGTCGAGCCGCACGTCGTCGCGCCGGCCGACGATGTCGAGATAGCCGGCCGGTACATGCGGCACGACAAGAAACACGCGCTTGTTGTTGACGGCGTTGTTCACGGCTAACGCCTTGCCCCTCAATTAACTTGCGGCACTGCGAGCGCCGTGACCTTGGCAATATCGGGGCAATCCTCAACTGTCCAGATTGCCTCGATCAGCGCCGCAACATCGTTGTGCGGAATGGCCTGCGCGGCCGCCTCGCGGAGCTTGTCTTCGAGGTCGCCGTCGGTCATTGGATTGTCGTCGCTGCCGCGCGCGGCGCGCTGGTGGAGTTTGTGAAGCTTGCCGTCGGTAGTCGCGATCTCGACCGCGGCGGCGGTGGTGGCAAAGCTGTCGTCGCGCTTGACTGCGACCTTGCTGCGCAGCCCGACGACGCGCGGATCGTTCACGCAAAGTTCGCCGAACTGTTCGACGCCGGCTTTGCCGGTGACCAGCGCGGCGGCCACCGCATGCTGCACGCTCACTTGCGATTGGCCGCTGGTCGAGATGTTCGGCCGGTCGGTGCGCGCGGCCAGGAGCGGATTGCCCGTGACCGTGACCTTTTCCACGACCGCGTCAGCATGCGCGCGCCGCCAGTCGATGACGCAATCAAGCACCGGATGAACGACGAAGCCGCACGGATATGGCTTGAATGCGGTCTTCATGATTTCCCAGCTGTCGCCGAGCCCGTCGGTGAGAACCGAAAGCTGCGGCGTCTCGGCAAGGGCGTGGAAGTAGCCTTGGCTGCCGGTCAGCGGCTCGGCCGGGCCGGCAAGGCCTTGCGCGGCCAACAGCGCCGACCACAGACCGTTACGCGCCGCATTGCCGACATGAACGCTTTTGGCGGGCGTGCCGAGGCATTCGCACAAGCCTGCGGCCTGGGTCGCGGCGAGGCCGAGAGCAAAAACCATTGGTTCAGCCTTAAGCTTTAGAATTTTTCCGCTCCCGGCAGCGGCGCCGAATACGCCGCAGGTCGCGGTGATGTGCCAGCCGCGCCGGTAGTGGCTCGGCGACATCGCAAGCCCGATCCGGCATTCAATCTCGGCGCCAAGCACGAAAGCGAGAATAAGATCGCGGCCGCTCACGCCTCTGAGTTCGCCAAGTGCGAACAGGGCAGGGGCGACCGGCGCGGTCGGATGAATCACGGTCGGCACGTGGGTATCGCAGAAGTCGAGCACATTGGCGCTCGCAGCGTTGAGAAACGCCGCGGAAAGCGCGTCGAGGCGTTCGCCGCGCCCGATTATTGTCGCCTGCCGGCCGCCGGAAAAAGCGGTGAGCGATTGCAGCGCGGTCTCAATCGCCGGTTCGCGGCAGCCGGTGAGCGCCACGGCGAAGAAATTGACGAGCGCGCGCTTGGCCTGATGCACGACCGGCGGAGTCAACGCATCCCATTCGGTTCCGGCGACGAATTGCGCCAGGCGTCTGGTCACTTCCACATTGTCCGGCATCGCAGCCCTCGTGAAGGGCCGCGAGCATCGACCGGCGCGGACAAAAGTGCAAGGATGGCGCGGCGACGTGGCAATGCGAATTCCGTTCGAGGCTTGGAGTGAACGATGCAAAACGTTCTCATAACCGGCGCCGCCGGCGATATCGGCACGCGAACGCGCAAGATTTTGCGCGGCGTCTATCCGCATCTTCGGGCGAGCGATATCCGCAAGCCCGCGGACCTTGCCGCCGGCGATGACTTTATCCCCGCCGATCTCACCGATCTCGCGCAAGTCGAGAAAGCGGTCGCCGGCATGGAGGGCATCATTCATCTTGGCGGCCATGCCGTCGAGGGATCGTGGGAGACGATTCTCAACGCCAATATCATTGGCTGCTACAATCTGTTCGAGGCGGCGCGCCGCGCTGACGTCGCGCGCGTGGTGTTTGCGTCATCCAATCACGCCATCGGCTTTTATCCGCGATCGCAGCGCATCGGCGTCGACGTGCGGGTCCGGCCCGACAGCCGCTACGGCGTGAGCAAGGCATTCGGCGAAGCGCTCGGCTCGCTTTATGCCGACAAACACGGCCTGCGCGTCACCTGCCTGCGCATCGGCAATGTCAGCGATACACCGGCGGATGAAAGACGCTTATCGATCTGGGTGAAACCCGAGGATCTCGCGCAGCTCATGCGCATCGGGCTTGAGCATCCCGACATCCATTTCGAAATCTTCTACGGCGTGTCCGACAATGCGGCGAGCTTTTGGGACAACAGCCGCGCGGCGCATTTCGGTTATCGGCCGCAAGGCCGCGCCGAGGATTATCGGCGAGAGGCGCTCGCCGCCCAGGCTAAGCTGCCGCCCGATCCGATCGGCGCGCGCTACCAGGGCGGCCCGTTCTGCAGCGCCGAGTATGATGCGGACAAGAGAGGGTGACTTTTTAGCGGTCGCTGCAGATCGCCGAATTCACCTCTCCCCGCACGCGGGGAGAGGGAGATGCAAGCTACACCCGCTCCTCGGCGCGCGCTGGCGGCGATCGCATCGTTGCGGCACTTTGCTCCGCGAGCCGCTGATAGCGCTGGCGGCTGCCGAGCAGGTGTCGCCGCATGGCGCGTCGCGCGCCGGCAACGTCGGCGCCCTCGATCGCGGTGGCAATGGCGCGGTGCTCGGTCTGGATACGCTCCAAATAGGACCGCAACTCTTTGCCGCTCTTGAGTCCGATGCGCACGCTCTGCCGCGGAATGAGAAAGCGGCCGAGGAATTCGAGAAAGCGCATGAAATGCGGATTTTCGGTCGCGGCGGCGATGGCCTGATGGAAAGCAAAATCTTCGTCGATCGCGCTCTCGCCGCGCGCCAGCGCTGCGTCGATCGCCGAGAGCGCGCTGGCAATGCGGCGGCGCGATCCGACGCTCGCCCGTTCGGCAGCGAGGCTTGCCGCTTCGACCTCGACACCGGTGCGCAGCTCCATCACCTGCACGACCTCGGCGATCGAGCGCAGGCCGTTGGGATCGATGCGGAATGGGCGGCGCTGGACATCGCGCACAACGAAGGCGCCGACGCCTTGGCGGGTCTCAACCAGCCCCTCGGCGCGCAACGCCGCGACCGCCTCGCGCACCACCGTGCGGCTTACGCCGAGCGCCGCTGTCATTTCCTGTTCGGTCGGCAGCTGTGCGCCCGGCGCGAGCCGGCCGCTGGCGATGTCCGCCGCCAGCCGCTCGACCACTTCGCCGGTCCGATTCTTGGCTGGACCGAGCGGGAGAAAGAAGTCGGCGGGAAGTCTTGACAGGGGCAAATCCGTCTGGTCAGGTCATCATATGACCTGATGATTACGCCAGATACGGCCGCTGCGTCAACCGCATCTATCATCGCTTTCGGAAAAGACGTCAGGGAGGGAAACAATGCGTCGACGTGATGTTCTTCGCGGCAGTACCGCTTTGGTCGGCACGCTGACACTCGCCGGCGGGCCGCAAATCCCGGCTTTCGCGCAGGCGAGCACGATACTCAAAGCCTCTGACGTCCATCCTCCCGGCTATCCGACCGTCGCCGCGGTGGAAAGTCTCGGCAAGAAACTCGAACAGGCGACCAATGGCCGGCTCACGGTGCAAATCTTCGCCTCGATGCAGCTCGGCGGCGAAAAGGAGGCAATCGAACAGGCCCAGGTCGGCGCTTTGCAGATCGCGCGGGTGAGTGTCGGCGCCATCGGTCCAGTGATCGACGATCTCAACGTATTCAATCTGCCGTTTTTGTTTCGCAATACCGCGCATATGCAAAAGGTGATCGACGGCGCCATCGGCACCGAGCTTCTCGACAAAGTGAGCGCGAATGAAAAAGCCGGGCTCATCGGGTTGTGCTGGATGGATGCGGGCGCGCGCAGCTTCTACAACACCAAGCATCCAATCAAATCGATCGCCGATCTTAAGGGCTTGAAAGTGCGTGTCATCGGCAATCCGATGTTCGTCGATATGGCGAATGCGCTCGGCGCCAATGGCGTCGCCATGGGCTACGATCAGGTGTTCAGCGCCTTGCAGACCGGGGTGATCGACGGCGCCGAGAACAATCCGCCGAGTTTCGTGTTCGACAATCATTATCAGGTGGCGAAAAATTACACGCTGACCGAGCACCTGATCGTGCCGGAAGTCCTGGTGTTCTCGCGCAAGACTTGGGATTCGCTGTCGAAAGACGATCAGACGCTGATCCGTAACTTCGCCCGCGAAGCACAGGCCGAGGAGCGCGTCTTCTGGGCCGACTATGAAAAGCAGGCGATGGACAAGGCGCGCAGCAGCGGCGTGCAGATCGTCGAGACCATCGACAAGCAGCCGTTCCAGGACGCGGTCAAGCCGGTCTGGGACAAATATGGCCCGCGTTTTTCCGAATTGATCAAGCGCGTCCAAGCTGTCAGCTGAATCCGGCGGTCAGCGGTCGAATGGATCGTTCATGAATGCGCAATTCCTGACGGCGGCGCTGCGCAGGCTGATGGACGTGCTCTATGACGCTTGCGTCATCATCGCCGGCATCGCCTTGGTCTTGATCTCGGCCGTCATCCCCTGGGCAGTCTACACCCGCTACGTGCTCAACCGCGCCGCATCGTGGCCCGAGCCGATGGCGGTGCTGCTCATGATCGTTCTGACATTCTTTGGCGCGGCGGTGTGCTACCGGGTCGGGCTGCATATGCGGGTGTCGTTCTTTGTCTCGCTGTTGCCGGAGCGCTTGCAGCGCGCTACTGCCCTGCTCGTCGAGCTGTTGATGGGCGCGATCGCGCTCTTCATGATCAATTGGGGCATCAAGCTCGTCGCGGCGACCTGGCAGAATTCGATCGCGGATTTTCCCTCGCTGTCGGTCGGTGTGACCTATCTGCCGATACCGATCGGCGGCGCGATCCTGTTGTTGTTCGTATTCGAGCGGCTCGCGATCGGTCCAGTGCCGGCGCCGGCGCGGCCCGACCACGTGGCGGCGCCGTTCGAGTAATCAAACGAGAAGCGCGCGATGGATATTTTTATCCTCCTCGCCACGATGCTGGCCTGCTTCGTCATTGGCATGCCGATCGCTTATTCGCTCGCACTGGCGGCGATCGCCGGGGCGTTCTGGATGGGCATTCCGCTGGAAGCGGTGATGCTGAAAATCTCCGACGGCGTGAGCAAAGTGGCGATGCTGACCATCCCATTCTTCGTGCTCGCCGGGGCAATCATGGCCGAGGGCGGCATGGCCAAGCGGCTGGTCGCCTTTGCCGACGTTCTAGTCGGCTTCACGCGCGTGCGCGGCGGTCTCTCGGTCGTCAATGTGGTGGCGACGACTTTCCTAAGCGGCATTTCCGGTTCCGCCGTCGCCGATACGTCGGCGATCGGCTCGGTGATGATTCCGCAAATGGAGAAGAGCGGCTTTCCGCGCGTCTTCGCCACCAACGTGACGATCTCGGCCTCGGTGCAGGCTTTATTGGTGCCGCCGAGCCACAATGCGGTGATCTATTCGCTCGCGACCGGCGGCACGATTTCGATCATCAGCCTGTTCATGGCCGGCGTGGTGCCCGGTCTGTTGCTCGGTTTCGCGCTGGTCGTGCTCTGTTTGGTGATCGCTTACCGCGACGGCCATCCGCGCGGCTCCGCGGTGCCGGCGCGCGAAGCGGCTCGCATCACGATCGATGCGCTGTGGGGCCTGATCACGCTGATGATCATTCTCGGCGGCATTCTTGCCGGCGTGTTCACCGCGATCGAAGCTGGCGCGGTGGCCTGCGTCTGGGCCTTCTTTGTCACCATGTTCGTCTATCGCGATTATCGCTGGCGCGATCTGCCGGCGCTGGTGCACCGGACCATGCGCACGGTAGCGATGGTGCTGACCTTGATCGCCTGCGCCTCCAGCGTCGGCTACATCATGGCGCTCACCCAGATGCCGGCGAAGATCACGGCCTTCTTTCTCGCCATCTCCAGCAACAAATACGTCATCCTGATGCTGGTGAATTTGCTGCTGCTCCTGCTCGGCACGCTCGTCGACATGGCGCCGTCGATCCTGATCTCGACGCCGATCCTGCTTCCAGTAATGCTCAAGCTAGGCGTCGATCCGGTTCACTTCGGCATGATCATGATGCTCAATCTCGGCATCGGCCTGTGCCACCCGCCGGTCGGCGCGGTTCTGTTCGTCGGCTGCGCAGTCGGCGACGTCACCATCGAACAGGTGCTGCGCCGTATCTGGCCGTTCTACGGCGTGATGTTCGCCGTGCTGATGCTGGTGACCTATTTGCCGGCGCTGTCGCTGTGGTTGCCGCGGCTGCTCGGCTTATGATGCTGCGCTACTCGGCCGGCGCCGCACTCGTAGCGGCATCAGCCTCCATGACCGGCCGCGCGAAGTACAGGAACACCAAAAACAGCGCGCCGATGAAGCACGGCACGGCGGCGGCGTAAAAGATGCCGCCGACCTTGTAGCCAAGCCCGACGATGACGCCGGCGAGAATCGGACCGAAGACCTGGCCGACGCGGCCCATGCCCATCGCCCAGCCGATGCCGGTGGAGCGGATCGAGGTCGGATACATGCCGGCCGCGACCGCGATCAGCCCGGTGCCGGTGCCGCCGACAAAGAAGCCAGCGAGGAAGGAAGCGATGCTCAGCATCGCCACCGATGTTGTGGCCTGACCGAACCAGGCGAGCGACAGTCCGCCGAGGATGAAGCCCGGAATCAGGATCCGGAACGCGCCGCCGCGATGCACCGCCCATCCGGAGGTGGCGCTGGCGATGACGCTGCCGAGATTGTTGAGCCCGATGATCAGGGCCGCAGCTGAGAGCGAGAAGCCCACGGAATTGAGCACCGCCGGCGTCCAGAACGTCACGGTGACGAGAATCATGAACACCATGAAGAACGGCACCCACAACAGCACCGTCGGCAGGGCGCGGCCTTCCATGAACAGATGCTTGACCGGGACGCCTTCGCGCGCCGGATCGGGCGGCGCGACGAGCTCGGCGCCGGCCGGCACTTCGCCGGGCATGATGCGCTCGAGCGTTCGGCGCACATCCTCCTGGCGCATGTTGCGGGCGAGAAGGAATCGGATCGATTCCGGCAGCCAGATCGCGAGCACCACCGCGATGATCAGCGGCGCCACCGCGCCGATATAAAACACCGATTGCCAGCCGAAGGTCGGGATCACCCAGGCGGAGGTGAGCGAGCCGATCAATCCGCCGCCGGGAAAGGAAGCGAACAGCACGGTGACGAAGACATCGCGCAGCCGCTTGGGCGCAAGCTCGGCGCCCATCGCCAGGAAAGCCGGCGTCACGCCGCCAAGCCCGAGCCCGCAGAAGAAGCGATAGGCGAGCAACTGTTCGAGCGACGTCGACGTTGAGGTCAGATAACTGAACACCGCGAACACCAAGACCGCGATGATCATGAACCATTTGCGGCCGAAAATGTCGGCCAGCGGTCCGAATGACAGCGCGCCAATCGCCGCGCCGGCCAGTCCCCACGAACCGACCTGCCCGAATTGCGGCATCGGCAGATGGATCACTGCGGCGATCGCCGGCGCGGTATAGCCGATCGCTTGGGTGTCGAAGCCGTCAAGCGCCGCCACCAGCATGCACAGAATCAGAACGCCGATCTGAAACCGGGTGACCGGATGCCGGTCGATCAGGGCAATGACATCGACTTTCGTGGCCATGAGCGCCCCCTAGAGTGTCCCTGCGCGGCCGGCTCGCCGCACGTTTGCGCTTTTGCGGTCGATTAAGACGGATGCAGGTCTTTTTCGCAAGCCGGCGGTCAGGACAACAAAGATGCCCTGCGCTTTATTGGCGCTTTTTAGTTGGCGCCGCAATTTGCTGCATCAGGCTGCGCGATTACTCCGCCGCCAGCACCGCGCTTTCGCGTCCGGCGCGAACGAGCCGGCCGGGCATGGCGCCGGTATGCTCGCCGCGTTCGAAGATCGGGGTGCCGGCGACCATCGTCGTTTCATAGCCTTCGACGCGCTGCACGAAGCGCCGGCCGCCGGCCGGCATGTCGTGGACGAGCTCGGGCTTGCGCACTTTGAGATTATCGAAGTCGATCACATTGATGTCGGCGCGCAGTCCCGGCGCCAGCCGCCCGCGATCGGAAAAGCCGAAGAAATCGGCGGTCTCGCTGGTCTGGCGCTTGATCAGATGTTCGAGCGGCAGCCGCGGTCCGCGGCTGCGGTCGCGGCCCCAGTGCATCAGCATGAAGGTCGGCACGCCGGAGTCCACGATCGACGTGCAATGCGCGCCGCCGTCGCTCAAGCCAAGGAGGCAAGCCGGGTCGTTGAGCATTTCAAGAATCGGCGCGTGATCGCCCGTTACATAGTTCACGACCGGGAAATAGAGATACTGGCCTTCGCCGCCGGTGATGTAGTCGTAGGCGACTTCGTCGGGCGGCCGGCCTTCGCGCGCGGCGATGGCGGCGACGCTTTTCTCCGGCGCCGGCTCGTAATCCGGCGGATCGCCCATGACATAGAAGCGGTCCCACTTGCGCGTCACCGCCTGGCGGAATTGCGCCAGCTTGGCGACGTCGGCGTCGGATGGTGCTTCGGCGAGAATCTGCGCCCGCATCTGCGGATCGCGCAGCCGCTTACGCAGCTCCTCGATCGGCAGCGATTCGATTTTCTTATAGCTCGGCCGCACGGTGAACGGATTGAGCGCGGTGCCAATCCCCATCATCACGCCGATCGGCCGGCCGGCGATCTGCGCCGTGAACGAGATGCCTTGCGCGCGCGCCGCGTGGGTGGCGTTGAGCAGCCGTCGCCAGCGTTGCGGATCCTCGTAGCGGTCGGTCAGCAAAAACCACACCGGCCGTGCGGTCTGGCGCGCCAGCTTGGTCATCCAGTTCAGTTCGTAATCCTCGTCGTCGAAATCGCTGTTCATGCCGAACGCGCCCATGCCGAGCGCGCCCAGCGCCGAGCCGATACCGACCAGTTCGTCGGCGTCGGCGTCGCGCGACGGGACCAGTTCGCCATCCGGGGTCTTGTGCGAATCCGTGCGCGAGGTGGTGAAGCCGAACGCGCCGCATTGCAGCGCCTCGATGGTGAGCCGGCGCATCTCGGCGATGTCGTCGACCGTCGCCGATTCGCGGCGCACGGCGCGATCGCCCATGACATAGACACGAAGCGGCAGGTGCGCGGCTTGCGCGCCGATATCGATGGCGTGCGGCCGTCGCTCCAGCGCGTCCATGAATTGCGGAAAAGTCTCCCACTCCCAGTTCAGCCCGGCGGCGAGTACTGGATTAGGAATCTCTTCGACGCCTTCCATCAAATCCATCAGCGCGCCGCGATGGTGCTTCTTGACCGGCGCGAAGCCGACGCCGCAATTGCCGAACAGCACTGTGGTCACGCCATGCCAGCATGAAGGCGCTAGCAGGGGGTCCCACATCGCCTGGCCGTCGTAATGCGTATGCGCGTCGACCCAGCCCGGCGTGACCAGAAGCCCGTCGGCATCGATGTCGCGCTTGGCAGGGCCCTGTTTGCCGCCGACCGCCGCGATGCGGCCATCAGCGATTGCAACATCGCCGGTGAACGCGGCCTTGCCGGAGCCGTCGATGATGGTGCCGCCGCGAATGACGATGTGGTGCATGGCCGCCGCTCCTTGGGTCCGCTTTTGGAGGTCCGGATTCTGAAATTTACATGGATTCGACGTGCATGATGCACCCGGCTCGGTAGGCGCGCAACGCGGTTATTGCGCAATGCAGGTCTTTGCTTTTGGAGGTCTTTGCGGCGTGATGGACAAGTCCGGCAAAGAGCCGGCATATAGCGCCGCTTTTGTTGTCTGGTTTTTTCCGGCGGTCCGCCCGTGGCATCCTCTCCCGCAATCCGGCTCGGCGTTGATATTGGCGGCACGTTTACCGACGTGGCGCTCGAAGTCGGCGACCGCCGTTATACCGCGAAGGGCCTGACCACCGCGCGTGCGCCGGAAGCCGGCGTGCTTGCGATCGTGCGCGCGATCATTGGCGAAGCCGGCATCAAGCCCGGCGACGTGCAACTGATCATCCATGGCACGACGCTAGCGACCAATGCGCTGATCGAACGCAAGGGCGCCAAGACCGCGCTTCTGACCACCGAAGGCTTTCGGGACGTTCTCGAGATCCGCCACGAGAATCGATTCGAACAATACGACGTCAATATCGATCTGCCGCCGCCCTTGGTGCCGCGCCGCCTGCGTCTGCCGGTGCGCGAACGGATTGATGCCCAGGGTGACGTGCTCGTTCCGCTCGATGAAGCGAGTGTGACCCGTGCACTCGATCAACTCGTTGCGCAAAACATCGAGGCCGTTGCGATCGGATTTTTGCACAGTTTCACCAACCCTGAGCACGAGCGCCGCGTCGGTGCCGCGGTTGTGCGCCGTCTGCCGCACGTCGCGGTCAGCCTGTCGTCGGACGTGTCGCCGGAAATGCGCGAATACGAACGTTTCTCCACGGCCTGCGCCAACGCCTATCTGCAGCCGCTGATCGGCAGCTATCTGCGCAAGCTCGCGCGCGAGCTTGAGCAATCGGGCTTCCGCTGCCCGATGCTGTTGATGACCTCGGGCGGCGGCATCACCACGACCGAGACCGCGATCCGCTTTCCGGTTCGCCTTGTCGAATCCGGACCCGCCGGCGGCGCGATCTTTGCCGCCTGCATTGCCCGCCAGCATGGGCTCGATCACGTGGTGTCGTTCGACATGGGCGGCACGACGGCGAAAATCTGTTTCATCGATCACGGCCGGCCGCAGACCGCGCGCGCTTTCGAAGTGGCGCGCGTCTATCGCTTCACCAAAGGCAGCGGCTTGCCGCTGCGCATTCCGGTGATCGAAATGGTCGAAATTGGCGCCGGCGGCGGATCGATCGCGGCGATCAATTCGCTTGGCCGGATTGCGGTCGGCCCACAAAGCGCGCGCTCGGAACCCGGGCCCGTCTGTTACGGCCGCGGCGGCAGCGAGCCGACCGTGACCGACGCCGATCTCGTTCTTGGCCGTGTCGATCCGGCGACGTTTTCCGGCGGCAAGATGCCGCTCGACGCCAGCGCCGCGGAGCGCGCCGTCGCCGAGCGCATCGGCGCCAAGCTCGATCTTACCGTCGAACATGCCGCGCTCGGCATCAGCGAAATGGTTGACGAGAACATGGCCAATGCGGCCCGCGTGCATGCGATCGAAAGCGGCAAGGATTTGCGGCCGCGGACCTTGATCGCATTCGGCGGTGCGGCGCCGCTGCACGCCGCGCGCGTTGCCGAGAAGCTCGGCATCGGCCGCGTTCTCATTCCCACCAATGCCGGCGTCGGCTCAGCGGTCGGATTATTGCGTGCGCCGGTGGCCTATGAAGTCGTGCGCGGCCGATTGATTCGGCTGTCGAGTTTCGAGCCGGAGAACGCCAACCGGTTGCTCGCAGAGATGCGCGCCGAAGCCGAAGCGATCGTGCGGCGCGGCGCTCCGGATGCGTCGCTTGCCGAACGCCGCGCCGCTTTTATGCGTTACCGCGGGCAGGGCCACGAGATCGCGGTCGAGCTTCCGGTGCGTGCATTCAACAACACCGATCGTGCGGCGATCACCGCATTGTTCGAGGATGCCTATCGCCGGCTCTATAGCCGGCCGATCCCCGGCGTCGACATCGAAATTCTCAGTTGGGTGGTCACCATCAACGCGCCGGCGCAAGGCGAACTCGCAACCGCTCTTCCGGTACGACCGAGCGAACCGAAACCGCGCGGCCGGCGTGCGCTGTTCGATCCGCAGGCCGGCGAATTCCAAGACGTGCCGATCTATTGGCGCGGCGATCTCGCGCCGGGCGCGAGGATCGCCGGACCGGCGGTGATTGCCGAAGATGACACCTCCACCGTGGTCAGTCCCTTGTTCGAGGCGCGCCTCGACAAGTTCGGCTATATTGCCCTGACCCGCAGCGAGGTTTGAGGTTCAACTTTATGGTCGCCCGCCCCAACACCGCGCTCGCCCAGATTCATACCCAGATCATGTGGAACCGGTTGATCGCCGTGGTCGAAGAGCAGGCGCAGACCATGCTTCGCACGGCGTTTTCAACGTCCGTGCGCGAGGCCGGCGATCTCTCGGCCGGCGTGTTCGATCGGCACGGGCGGATGCTCGCACAAGCCGTGACCGGCACGCCAGGCCACGTCAATTCGATGGCGAATGCAGTACGGTATTTTCTCGACGTCTATCCGCTCGCGACGATGAAACCGGGTGACCATTACATCACCAACGATCCGTGGCTCACTTCCGGCCATCTGCACGACATCACTGTGGTGACGCCGAGCTTTTATCACGGCCAGGCGGTCGGACTGTTCGCCAACACCATCCATGTCGTCGATATCGGCGGGCTCGGCATGGGGCCGGACGGGCGGCAAGTGTTCGAGGAAGGCCTTGCCATCCCGATCATGCCGCTCGCGCGCGAGGGCCGCATGAGCGACGATTTGTTGCGGCTCGTGCGCGCCAATGTGCGCGAGCCGCTCCAGGTCGAAGGCGACATCTATGCCTGCGCCGCGTGCAACGATGAAGGCAGCCGCCGCCTCGTCGAGATGATGGACGAATTCGAGATCGCCAATCTCGATCGGCTCGGCGATGCCATCGTCGACGCCTCGCGCGACGCCACGCTCGAGCGCATTCGCGCGCTGCCCAAGGGCACCTATCGCAACAGCATGACCATGGACGGCTACGACAAGCCGCTTACGCTTAACGCCGCGCTGACGATTTCGGACGATGGCATTCACGTCGATTACGAGGGCACCTCGCCAGCCTCGGCCTACGGCATCAATGTCGTATTCAACTATTGCCTCGCTTACACCGCCTTCGGCGTGAAGTGTCTGGTCGCGCCGGACGTACCGAACAATGCCGGCTCGCTCGAGCCGATCACGGTCAGCGCGCCAGAAGGCTGCGTGCTCAACGCTAAGCGGCCGTGGCCGGTCGCTGCGCGCCACACCGTCGGGCAGATGCTGCCGGATGTGGTGGCCGGCTGTTTGCAGCAGGCGATCGCCGGCGGCGTGCCGGCGGAGGGCGCTTCGTCCTTGTGGAATCCGCAGATCTTCGGCGGCGGCTCGCTGGTCGATGAGGTTGAGGCCGGGACCGACGCCAATGCGCTGCCGGAGTTCTCCACCGTGATCTTTCACTGCGGCGGCGCCGGCGCGCGGCCGCAGAAAGACGGCTTGAGCGCGACCGCTTTTCCCTCCGGTGTGCGCACGATACCGGTGGAGGCCACCGAAAGCGTGGCGCCGGTCGTATTCTATCGCCGCGAATTCCGCGACGGCTCGGGCGGTCCGGGTCAATTCCGCGGCGGTCTTGGCCAGGTGATCGAGCTCGGCGGCGCCGGCGCCAATCCGCTGGCGCTTCTGTGCAATTTTGAGCGCGTGCGTCATCCGGCGCGTGGGCGGAGCGGCGGGCAGCCCGGCGGCGCGGGTGTGGTGACACTGCGTTCGGGACGGCCGATCCGGCCCAAGGGACGCCAGACCGTGCCGCCGCGCGACGCCATCCGCCTGCAATTGCCGGGCGGCGGCGGCTTTGGCGATCCTCGCGCGCGCGATCCGAAAGCCGTGCGTGACGACGTGCTCGACGGCTTGATTACGCCAGAACAAGCGCATCGCGACTACGCTGTCGTCCTCGATGCGAATGGCGCCATCGATGTCGCGGCAACCGAGCACTTAAGAGCGGCGAAAAACCCCGTGGCTTAGTCGGGAGGCGGCAATGCCCATGCGCGTGATCGGTATGATCGGAGTGACGCCACCGACCAGCGCAACAACTCTGCATGTCATCGAGGGCGGTTTGTCGCCGAACTATGTGGCCGAGGCCGCGCGCGCCCACGAAGCCTCCGGCTTCGACCTGGTGCTGGTCGGCTATTCATCGTCTTCCGCTGAAGGCTTTTTGGTGGCGCTGCACGCCGCCGCGCGAACCGAGCGGCTTGGTTGTCTGATTGCCCATCGCCCCGGCTTCGTCGCGCCGACCTTGATGGCGCGCAAAATCGCGACCTTCGATCATCTGGGCGGCGGCCGGCTCGCCATCCACATCATCACCGGCAAGACCGACGACGAGCAGGAAGGCGACGGCGATTTTACGCCCAAGGCCGAGCGCTATCGCCGCGCCGCCGAATATCTCGAACTGATGAAATTGACCTGGGCGAGCGAGCGGCCGTTCGATTTCGAAGGCGCGTTTTACCGGGTCAAGGGCGCGCATTCGGATGTCCGGCCGTTACAAAAACCGCATCCGCTGTTGTTCTTCGGCGGCGCCTCTGACGGCGCGCTAGAGATGGGTGCGCGGCTGTGCGACGTCTATGCGATCTATGCCGAGCCGCTTTCGTCCACGCGCGAGCGCATCAAACAGTTTCGCGCGCAAGCGGCGGCGCATGGCCGCGTGCCGGGCTTCAATGTCTCCGTGCGCCCGATCATTGCCGCGAGCGAAGGCGCGGCCTGGGACAAGGCCAACAAAATCCTCGCCGGCATGACCGGCGCCAAAGGCTGGAGCCGGCAGGAGTCAATGTCGGGTCCGGTCGACAATGCTGGCAAGCGGCTGATGAGCTTTGCGCTCGAACGCGACGTGCACGACGAGCGGCTGTGGATGCCGATTGCGAGGGCGACCGGGGCGCTCGGCAACACCTCGTGTCTCGTCGGCACGCCCGAACAGGTCGCGCTCGCGATCCTGGAATATTACAAGCTCGGGATCGGCTCGGTGCTGATCCG
>Ga0070712_100000417_pt1 | contig 24349 bp, 24 predicted proteins | sample LARL81metaG_FD_71396 | JGI IMG/M metagenome (GOLD analysis project Ga0070712, IMG submission 71396) | Corn, switchgrass and miscanthus rhizosphere microbial communities from Kellogg Biological Station, Michigan, USA - LAR L8-1 metaG | ecosystem: Host-associated > Plants > Roots > Rhizosphere ...
CGCATGCAACAGGCATGTGGGGGCGGTGCGGAGATCGCCAGAGCGACGGGGGCTATCGTGCCCACGAGCAACAAGACAAGCAATAATCTGGCGGTTAGACGATGCATGACTCGTTGAAAACCGACAACCGTAGATCAGTAAAAAGAATAGGCCACAGGAGCCTCCTGCGCAAGCTTCGAGAAGTTGCGCACGAGAATAAGACCCGTCTTTGTTGGAAATAAGAAGCTATTCTCAGGCAGGATAGCCACTATGACTACGATCGCGCTGCTCACCATTTCCAATATTTTCATGACTTTCGCGTGGTACGGACATTTGAAATTTCGGGACGTCCCGTTATTCAAGGTGATCCTCATCAGTTGGGCTATCGCGTTTTGTGAATATTGTTTTCAGGTGCCCGCGAATCGGATCGGGTCATATGAATTCACAGCGGTGCAGTTGAAAACAATCCAGGAAGTAATCACCCTCACCGTGTTTTCGGTCTTCTCGGTGCTTTATTTGAATGCTCCCATCAGGTGGAATTACATCGTCGGTTTTGCGCTTATCGTGGCTGCCGTGTTTGTGATTTTCAAGAAATGGTAAAGTTTGCCCTTCGCCAGGGGTAGTCCCCCGGCGTTCAGTGAAATCTACCTGTTTCCGGCATTTGGTTTATGCTTTAACCGCTCCAGGAGGAAACATGAAACTGCACCTTACTGTGGTCTTGCTATCGCTAACGGCTTTTGCTCAACCGTCGAAGAATCCAGTCACGGATACCCTGCGTGAGGCTCTGGCCGGCCGCCAAAAGAACACCATTGCAGCCATCGAGGAGATGCCTGCGGACAAATTCGGATTTAAACCAACGCCCGACCAGATGTCGTTCGGTCATCTGGCCGCCCATATTGTCGAGGCCAATTACTTCTTCTGTTCGAAAGTCGGGGATGTGGCCTCGCCGAAGATGGAAGAAGTCACAGAAGCATCGCCTAAAGAAAAGCTCACTGCGGCGGTGAAAGCGTCATTCGATTTCTGCGGGACTGCTCTCGCCAAAGCGGAGGACTCCAAGCTCAGTGACTCCATCCAGGACTTCGCCGGCAAGCCACGCTTGCGCGCGTGGGCAGCGCTGGGATTGGCCGGCAGCTGGGCTGACCATTATGGTGCGGCGGCAATGTATCTGCGGGCAAGCGGCCTGGTTCCGCCAACCGCGCAGAAAAAGCCGGAAGAACCCAAGAAGTGACGGCGGAGCGACCCTCGGGCGTGGCGGCTGTGGCATTTGCCTTCTTGCTGGCTGCGTCCTATTTGCTGGCCGTGGGTCTGATCATGTTACTTCGCCCGGGGCTCGTACCCATGTCAGCAGGCGCCGCCTTGCTAGGCGGACTTGAACTCGCCGGACCGTACATGTTTCTTCTTGTGGCAGGGGTCGGCGGGTGGGTAGCTTTTGGGCTCTGGCGCCTGAAAAAATGGGCCCGGTGGATGGCCATGCTTGTCGCGTCGATTGGAATAGTCATGCTCGTTCCCGTCGTCTCGAGCGCGATACTGGATTTCCGGTTCGGAAGGCTGGCTTGGACCGGGCTGGAAACCGTCCTGCGGGTGATGGTTGTCTGGTACCTGTGGCAAACCCCGGTTATGGAGGCGTTCGGTTAGGTGAACGTCTTGAGCAAGGCAACCAAAAGCGGTGGGCGAGGGCGCCCGCGCCACGCCTCCGAAGCTATTCTTCCTCTTCCTTCACGTCGCCGCGTGCGGCTTTGGCTTTCTCCACGATTTTGTCTTGCAGCATACCGGGTACGGTATCGTAGTGATGCATTTCCATGTTGAAGCTGCCACGCCCCTGGGTCATTGAGGTAAGGTCCACGCCGTAAGTCAGCATCTCGGACATTGGAACTTCAGCCTTGACCACAGTATTGCCAGCTTTGTTGTCCATTCCCTGAATGCGTCCACGACGGCTGTTGAGGTCGCCCATGATGCTGCCGGCAAAATCGTCTGGTACTGTAATTTCCACCGCCATCACCGGCTCGAGCAGCGTAGGCTTCGCCTGCTCCATGGCTTTCTTGAAAGCGATACGTCCCGCCATCTGAAACGACATATCGTTGGAATCCACATCGTGATACGAGCCGTCATAAAGGATGACCCTGAAATCCACCACCGGAAAACCGGCCAAATAGCCACGGGAGGCCGCGTCTTTGATTCCTTTTTCAATTGCTGGGATATAGTTTTTAGGAATTGCGCCGCCGAAAATGTCATTCACAAACTCAAACTCACCGCCACGCGGCATGGGCTCCATTTTGATTTTGCAATCGCCATACTGACCATGCCCGCCGGTCTGCTTCTTGTGTTTGCCCTGAACGTCGGCCTTGCCCCGAATCGTTTCACGGTACGGGACTTTGGGGGCTTTCAAGACAACTTCAGTGTGGTACCGCTTCTTCATCTTGGATACGACAACTTCGATGTGTTGCTGGCCGGTGCCCGCAATCAGAAATTCCTTTGTCTGGGGATCACGGAAAAAACGCAGCATCGCATCCTCTTCCATGAGCTTGTGAATGCCGGGACCAAGCTTATCTTCGTCGGCTCGACTCTTCGGCTCAATGGCAAATGTGATGGCGGGCTCCGGCAGCTTCACACGCGGATACTGGATGGGAGCCGCCTTGTCGCCCAGAGTGTCACCGGTAAGGGTGTCTTTCAATTTGGCGACCGCGCCAATATCGCCCGCGTGCAGTTCTAGCACTGGAACGGCGGTTTTGCCCTGCATGATGGAAATATGCGCCATCTTTTCCTGCGATCCGCGAGTGTAGTTGACCACGGCGACATCGTTTTTCAGCACGCCGGAAAAAATTTTGAAATAGGAAATCCTGCCTGCAAATGGATCGGAAACTGTCTTGAAGACATACAGTGACACCGGTTCAGCATCGGATTCGTGCCGCTTCGGCGGCTCCGCCTGATTTCCATTCGAAGAAGAAGATGAAGCCACATCGCCTTGTACCCACTCGTGTTCCGAAGGCGCGGGCGTGTAGTCGACGATGAAGTCCATCACCCGGTCGGCGCCTATGTTGCCTAAGCCCGATCCAAAAATCACTGGGAAGATCTTGTCTTCGCGAATGGCGTTGTGCAGCGCCGGAATGAGGTCTTCTTCCGGAATGGTTCCCTTTTCGAAGAATTCTTCCATCAACCCATCGTTGCCCTCGGCTACGAGTTCCACCAGCTTTTCGTGCTGCGTCTGGGCTTCTTCTTTCATATCGGCGGGAATTTCCGTTTCTTTTCCCTTGCCGCTGCCACCTAATTCATAGGTGTAGGCCTTCATGGTGACGAGGTCAACGACGCCGCGGAAGTTTTTCTCTTTGCCGATTGGCAGTTCGAGGGGAATCACCGCCCGGCCAAAGGCGCGGGTCAAGGATTCCAGAACGCGATCGGCGTCGGCGCGGTCCCGATCCATGCGACTGGCCACGATCAACCGTGGCGTCTGATACTCCTCGCAATAGTTCCACACTCGCTGCGTGACCACTTCAACCCCAGCCACGCCGTCCACGACGACGATGGCCGCATCCACCACGGGAAGCACCAGCTTGGCCTCGTGCACAAACATGTTGAAGCCTGGCGTGTCGACGATATTGATTTTCGTCTTGCCCCATTCCACATGCGCCAGACTTGCCGAAATCGACATCTTCCGCGCGATTTCTTCTTCGTCATGGTCGGTTGTCGCGGTGCCATCATCCACGCGTCCCATGCGCGGGTTCGCGTCTGCGGCATACAGCATGGCGGAAACCAGTGACGTTTTGCCGGCATGGCCGTGCCCGATCACCGCTACATTCCTAATATTCGCGCCTTCATAAACCTTCACGGGTTCGCTCCTTTAGTTACTCAAACAGAAAACCCGGTGACGGGGTGCCACCGGTGCAGCCAAACGATACTCGACTCTCTTCGTAGGATGAAATTCCCCGGCTCGTGTTTGCTCGGCAGTCCTGGCCGATGCTCGGTTAAACCCGGATTCATATGGGACTCAATGAAGAAGAGGCCAACTTATAGACCGAAGCCGGCCAACCTGTCAAAACCAAAGGATGCTACCACAGCGGAATTTAGCGGCTCAAGCCAGCAGGACGGCGACGGCGGCTACCCTAGGTTTCCTGGCGTTCAGCCTCCTCAGCAAGCCGTGAGAACAATCCGCTACTCATTTCCTGGATCAGCCAGGATAAGTTCCACGGATTGATGGCCGTGTTCTTCAAGCGTAATCACCTCGGGGCTGGACACCGTCGAGGGCGCTTTTGGGTTATCGGAGGACAAAGTGGCGATCACACGATACATGCCCGGAGGCAATGTTTTGAAAATGAAGTGTCCATTCTGGTCAGTCCTGGCCGCTCTCGACCGCATTCGCTCGTAGGGAGCTTCTGGCTCAGGTCCCACCCTGACCAACGCGCCACCCGCTGGCTTGTTGTGATCGGTTACCGTGCCCTGAAGTTGGGCACCAAATAAGCTGATTACAATTTCGAGAGGCTCGACCGTTGCGCCTTTCTCGATTCGCAATCCGTTATGAAGGATATCCTGCGCTCCTCGATGAGCGGATTTGACGTACCAGCCTTGATCCAGGCCGAAGATTCTCAGCGCATAATCTCCCTCCGGAACGCCAGTCATCTGGAATGAGCCGTCGGGCTTGGAGTGCGCAGAAGCGAAGTTCGGAATTTCACTGCCTTTCGTGGGCTCCAGTTGGATCTGGATACCGTCGGGAATCTTGACTCCCGGAACCGCCACATGTCCGCGCAGCGTTGCGCCTTGACCGAAGACAAGAAAAAGCGAGTCAACGTCATCACTACCCACTTCAAGTTTCTGGGCAACAAATTGAGGGTTATCCTGATCATGTTTTTGTGCACTCAGGATGTAACTACCGGAGGGCACGCCTGCAATCGTGAATTCGCCTTTTGCGCCAGTGCTGGCGGTGAGTTCGCTAATCCCATTAGAGATTTCGGGAGGGTAAAGCAACACAACAGCATGAACCGCCGGTCTTCCGTCAGCGGCGATTACGTGTCCACTGATCTCCACGGCGTTCACCGGCCGCATGGCAAATTCCACCCGAAATTCCTCACCAGCAGCGAGGACAACCGATTGCGCCTGTTCGACCTGGGCTACTCCGGGATAAAGCACCGGCGCTTGCTTAGTGTTGCCTTCCGTCTGGGCGATCCAACTTAAACCATCCTCCTCATCCAAGAATGCATCCCCCGATAACGCCGCCCTCACATAGTATTCACCGGGATGCAAACCAAAGATGCGAAACTCGCCTCGGTCGTCGGTCAGAGCGCTGGACGACAACGTTAGGTGTTCTTTACGGGGTTGAAGTTCATCTTCGATCTCATCGGCGTTTTCCTTGCGCAACGCCATCACGCTTACCCTTGCAAAAGGTTCTCCGCTTTCATCAACGATGCGGCCAGTTATGGCGGCGGCCCGCATCATGCGAAACATTACCTGCTCCACTTTTTGGCCGGGAACAAGCGTCAACGCCGCACCGCCATTCATACCCCTGGCTTCATACTGCTGGGTCAGATAACCGGCGTGGAAGGCAAAAAAAGTGTACTGTCCCGCACTGATATTTTTAATCTCGAATCGGCCATCGGCGTCAGAAGTTGTCGAAAATGTTTGGGAAACAGGCGCGGGACCCTCTTTTATCAGGACGACCTGTGCGGATTTGACCGGCACGCTCTCGCCGACAGTAAGAACTCGTCCCGAAACTACACATGTGGCGGGCTGCTGATTGGTTTTCGAGGCAGATTCTTGCGCCCGCAAGACGGACCCAAGGATAAGACAGGCCGCCAGGACAAAGCCTCGCATGGTGTAAACTCCGCCGTTACGGCTCCCTATTTTCGCAAGGGACGGGGCAAAAGGAAAGAAAGGTAGGAGATGAATGACAAGCCTGCCATGCCCAGCCGCTGCGGGTTCAAACTATGATTTCTGGCGTGGCTTCCAGCAGGCTGCGGGTGTACGGATGCTGGGGCTGCCCGGTGATTTGTGCCGTCGTTCCGACCTCGACAATCTTCCCGCGGTACATCACCGCAATTCGCGTAGCCAGATAACGCACCACCGGCATAGAGTGCGAGATGAACAAGTAGGTAAGGCCGAACTCGCGTTGCAGTTGCGCCAGTAGATTCACGATTTGTGCGCCAACGCTTACGTCAAGAGCGGAGACCGGTTCATCGGCAACAATAAATTTTGGACGAAGCGCGAGTGCACGGGCTATTCCGATGCGCTGCCGCTGGCCTCCACTGAACTCGTGCGGAAATCTGAGAAGAATCGATTGGTCAAGCCCGACCGCACCCAGTAACTCTGCAACCCGCGAGCGGAGCGCTACCGCCGTCATCTTCTCGTGAATCACCAGCGGTTCACCGATGATGTCTTGCACATTCATTCTCGGATCAAGCGAGCCGAACGGATCTTGAAAAATGATCTGCAAATGGCGCCGCAGCCGGCGGAGTTCGCCATGACCGGCTGCCAGCAGATCGCGGCCCTCGAAGGTGATGCTGCCTGAACTCGGCTCGATCAAGCGCAGCACCAGGCGTCCCGTAGTGCTCTTACCCGACCCCGATTCGCCTACCAGTCCAAGAGTTTCGCCCGCATGAATGTCCAGCGAGACGTCGTCGACAGCACGAACTTCCCCTTGGGCGCGAGCCCCGAACATGGACTCGCCGAGGGGGAAAACTTTCGTCAGATTACGAATTTCAATCAGCGGCAAGGATCACGCGTGTACTGGTGCTGGTTTACTGGCAATCAACTGGCGCAGTACAAATTGCAAGATACCGCCATTGGAGTAGTACTGCGCTTCCTGCGGAGTGTCGATCCGTACTAGGGCGCTAAATTCGGTAGTCTTGCCGCTTGCTGCGACGCGAACCACCACCCGCTGACCCGGTTTGAACTTGCCGACCAAGTCATTGATGCTTGAAATCTCGAAGATTTCCTCTCCCGTCAGGTTCAACGATTGTGCAGTGTCACCGGACAGGAATTGCAGCGGCAGGATGCCCATCCCCACCAGGTTCGACCGGTGGATGCGCTCGTAGCTTTCGGCGATCACAGCCCGAACACCGAGCAACCGCGGCCCCTTCGCAGCCCAGTCGCGGGACGATCCGGAACCGTATTCCTTACCGGCAAGAATGACAAGCGGCACTCCTTCGGACATATATTTTTGCGAGGCATCAAAGATAGACATCTCCGCCCCGTCAGGCAGATGACGAGTGAATCCCCCTTCGAGGTTGGGGACCATTTTGTTACGCAGGCGAACGTTGGCGAATGTGCCGCGGACCATAACTTCGTGATTGCCGCGGCGCGATCCATAAGAATTGAAATCGACCGGTTTCACGCCATGCTCGATTAAATATCTCCCCGCCGGACTATCTTTCTTGATCGATCCAGCAGGAGAAATATGATCGGTGGTAACACTGTCGCCGAGGGCCGCGAGCACGCGAGCACTACGAATATCCTGTACTGGCGCGGGTTGCGGCGTCATATCGTCGAAGTACGGAGCGCGGCGAATATAGGTTGAATCCTTTTCCCACGAATAAGTTTCGCCTTTCGGGACAGGCAGGCCGCGCCAGCGGTCATCCCCGTGATAGACCTCTCCGTAGCTGTGGGTAAACATGTCGGACGAGATGGACTTCTGAATGGTCTGTTCGACCTCGCGCTGCGCCGGCCAAAGGTCCGCAAGATAGACTTCCTTGCCATCTGTTCCTTTGCCAATGGGATCTTTACTCAGGTCGAGGTCGATACGTCCCGCCAACGCGAATGCAACCACGAGCGGCGGCGACATCAGATAATTTGCACGAACCTCGGAGTTTATGCGCCCTTCAAAATTTCGATTTCCCGAAAGCACCGAGGCAACGACCAGATCTTTCTGATCGATGGCGTCAGAGACTTCTTTCGGCAGAGGTCCAGAATTTCCGATGCAGGTTGTGCAACCGTACCCGACAATGTGAAATTTGATTTTTTCGAGATAGGGAAGCAGTCCGGCTTTCTCCAGATAATCGCGAACAACTTTTGATCCGGGAGCAAGCGAGGTCTTGACCCACGGTGGAACCGCCAGTCCCTTCTCAACTGCTTTCTTAGCGACCAAACCGGCGGCCACCATCACCGAAGGATTCGAAGTGTTGGTGCAACTGGTGATGGCAGCAATCACTACACTGCCGTGTTGAAGTGAATTTTTGACGCTGGCGGTGACATGCTCCTCATGCAAAGTGTCCTGCGATCCCACGGCGGTGGGACTGCCGCCTTCCTGCTCCCAGCGATCTACTTGCTTCCGGACGCTGCTCGATGGGGCATCGCCGGAGGCCACGACAGAGGAAGGCGTAGTTTGCGCGGAGGACCTTGGCTTTAACAAAGAGGGAAGCGCAGTGCGAAAAGATTCTCCCGCTTGTGAGAGACGAACGCGATCCTGCGGCCGTTTGGGACCCGCGAGGCTTGGCTCTACCAAAGCCAGATCGAGGGCCAGCAGTTCGGAATATTCGGCTTCCGGGGTTCTCTCGTCGTGGAACATTCCCTGCTCACGACAGTACGCTTCGACGAGGGCAATCTGTTCTTCGGAACGCCCGGTAAGGCGCAGATAGTTGAGGCTCTCTTTGTCGACCGGGAAGATTCCGCAAGTCGCGCCATATTCCGGAGACATGTTTCCGATGGTGGCGCGGTCAGCCAGGGCTAGCTCCTGCAAGCCCGGACCGAAGTATTCGACAAATTTGCCCACCACTCCATGACTGCGCAGCATCTCGGTGATGGTGAGAACCAGATCAGTGGCAGTCGCTCCCTGATGAAGTCTCCCAGTCAGTTTCACGCCCACGACTTGCGGAATAAGCATGGAAACGGGCTGGCCCAGCATCGCGGCCTCAGCTTCGATTCCGCCGACACCCCATCCCAGCACGCCTAAACCGTTGATCATGGTAGTGTGCGAATCAGTGCCCACCAGCGTGTCCGGGTAAGCCACGCTTTTGCCGTTTTGTTCCTGCAGGAAAACCACTCGTGCCAGATACTCGAGATTAACCTGGTGAACGATCCCGGTATCGGGTGGCACGATGGCAAGGTTGCGGAACGCGGTTTGACCCCAGCGGAGGAACGCATAACGCTCTTTGTTGCGAAGAAATTCCAGCTCGGCATTGAGCTGAAAGGATTGAGGCGTGCCAAATTCGTCGACCTGAACCGAGTGATCAATGACGAGTTCCGCGGGCTGCAATGGGTTGATCAACGCCGGGTCGCCGGAAAGGCGCTTCATGGCGTCGCGCATGGCAGCCAAGTCAACCACGGCCGGCACTCCGGTAAAGTCCTGCAGAAGTACCCGGCTCGGCGTAAACGCGATTTCCTTGTCAGGCTTCGATTTGCTGTTCCATGCAGCCAGCGCGCGGATATCATTCTCGGTCACAATGCGGTTGTCTTCGGTACGCAGCAGGTTTTCCAACAGGATGCGCAGAGAATAAGGAAGATGCCGGGTGGAAACGCCGTTTTTGTCCAGTGCGCTGAGACGATAGATTTCGTATTCTTTGCTGCCCACGCGAAGGGCAGAGCGGCTGCCAAAACTGTTCATGGATGATTGCCTTCCTGATTTCTAGTTTAATCCTTGAGTTGTAATTTTGCGTAGTTGTGCGCAGGAACGGCGGCCGAGTACCTGCCCTGATCATCGAGGGCTAACTGAGTGAGCCGGGGTGAAAAAAGGCGGCCGCGTGGGCCGCCTCAAACATTGCGAGGATAGGACTTATTTCTTTTTCTTCGTCCCGTAACTGGTCTCGATGCTGCTGCCGATGTATTGCAGCATGCCCTTCGCGCCTTCGGCGAATTGTCCCGTCGGCTGCAATTCGAGATACTTATTCAAGGCTTCCGCCGTGCCTGGTGCCGGAACCACCTTACCGCTCTTGTCCGTGGTCGCCTTGTTGATCAGATTTACGCCCTTCTGATAATAGGCATCGGCTTTGGTGGGATCGGCAGCGATCGATTTGTCGAAGGCGGCATTGGCCTCCTCCACCTTGCCGGTATTGGTCAGTACTGCCCCCTGATTGTAGTAATACTGCGCCGCTCCGGGCGGATTGAGCTGTGCAGCCTGATCGTAGGCCTTTACCGCTTCGTCAACCTGTCCGGTACGGGCTTCCGCCTGGCCGAGGTTGTTGTAATAAGCCGCGAGAGTTTTTGGATCTTCAGGTTTCGGTGTTGTGCCCATCGCCTGCTTCTTCAGATCGATGGCCTTTTGATAATCCGTAACCGCATCGCCGTAGTGCTTTGTCTTAAGGGTGGTATCGGTCTGTTTCGGGCCCGCGCCGAGATTAGCATCGCCCAGACGCGCCCAAAGCAGATCGCGCGAGGGATCGATTTGGGTGGCTTCGCTAAGGGTTGTGACCGCAGTCTCAAAATCGCCGGTTTGCATGGCTTGGTTGGCGGCGGCGAGCTTCTCATTCAAAGCCTTAACCGTCGTAACTTCTTTGGCATTTTTGGCCTGCGCCTCTTGCATCTGCTTCAGCTGCTCGGCACTAATGCCTTTTTGTTGAGCGGCTTCGTTCTGCGATTTCTTTAGATCGAAGTCGAGAGTTGCTTCGTCGGCCCCAACGGGGAAGTTGTTGACGCTGTCGAGCTGCTTGCCATCTTGGGTAAGAACCACCTTATACTTACCCGGCTCGATACCCAGGGAGAAGTACTCGCCTTTTTTGTTGGTTTTGAGGTTGTATTTTCGTCCGTTGTCGGTGTTCGTCCATTCCACATTGGCGCCAACAATCGGAGTGCCGTCTAGGTTCTTGCAAACGCCCTTAATTGTTCCCGTGGCTTGCGCAAACACTGGGGGTACGCACAGTGCCGCCACCGCCATGAACAACATCACCACCAGCAAACGTTGCTTCATTTTCTTGGCCTCCCGGCTCACAAAAACTGATTTCGATGTCGCCGCAATTTCTAACATGTTTAAAATCATCGCCCCCTACAGCCCAAGTCAAATCAAACTCTCTCCGCTAAGGCCTGATACGGTAAAGGGTCCCTGCTACCAGCCTCCCGGAAGGCGCGCAACCGCAGCACGCAACTATCGCACACTCCACAAGCACGGTCCTCCCGGCTGTAGCACGACCACGTTAAATCCAAGGGCGCGCCCAGTTCAATACCCAGCCGCACGATTTCCGACTTCCGCATTTGGATGAGCGGGGTCACGATTTCGATCTGCCCATCTTTCGTGCCCAGCTTCACAACTTCATTAAACGCCTGATAATAGGCGGGACGGCAGTCAGGATACCCCGAGCTATCCTGTTCCACTGCGCCAATATAAATCTGGCCGGCAGCGATCACTTCGGCCCAACTTACCGCCACGGCAAGAAAGTGCGCGTTGCGGAAGGGTACATAAGTCACCGGAATATCGCGTCCAAGCACCGGCGAGTCGGGAACGGCAATATTGCGATCGGTAAGTGCCGAACCGCCGATTGCCGCCAACGCGGGATTGCGCACGACCAATCGGTCGCGGATGCCCAATCGATCGCATATGGCGGAAAACGCCCGCAATTCTCGCTGTTCGGTACGCTGGCCGTAGCTGACATGCACCGCCGCGGCATGATGATCGCGTGCCGCCAGTGCTGCACAAACGCACGAATCCATCCCCCCACTGAGCAACACAACCGCATGCGACTTTTCGATGCCTAACACGTTCACTTAGATGTCGCAGATGATACTAACGCCGCCCTCGGAGTCGCCAGTTTCGCAGTCGCGACCGCAGATTTAAGCTTGACCCCAGCTTCGGCTGTCACTTAGGCAGCATAATTTTCAACCTGAAATCAAGAACGCAATCTCGCGCCCTCTAGACGCCTTTCATGGCCGGGTCCCAGATGAACTTATGGATTTGCAGACTCAGCCTTGCCAGCACCCCGTCGGCCAACATCCAATCGGCCAATTCCCGGGGATCAAGTAAACAGCCGGACGAATCGCGCGAGCCGGTCACGCCCTTGTCGAAGGCGGGCGAGAATAGCACCGCATGCACCCGCTGGTCCAGGCGATGATCTTGCACGAAGTCGCGCGCAAATTCGTAGTCAGTACGATCGCTCAACACAAATTTGACCTCATCGTCAGGGGTCAGCACCTCGAGATTCTCCATCTGAAAAGTGCCGGGCTCACCGGAGTTCGGGCACTTTACATCTACGATCTTGATCACCCGGCGCGGCACACGTCCCAGGGGACGTTCACCACTGGTCTCAAGCAACACTTTGTAATGAGCATCGAGGAGGCGCTGCATCAGCGGCACTACCTCACGCTCCTGCAACATCGGTTCGCCGCCAGTGATCTCCACCATCCCGCCGCCAGGACTGATGCGCTCTACCTCTACCACGATCTCTTCAAGGGTGCGACGTTGACCACCGGTAAAAGTGTATTCACTGTCGCACCACGAACATCGCAGGTTGCAGCCCGTCAACCGCACGAATACGCAAGGCAGTCCCGAATACGTTGACTCGCCCTGGATCGACTTGTAGATTTCCGTAATTTGCATGGATGCACCCGCGGCGCTGTCAGTTCTGGATGGTCAATTCAGTCTGCCGTCCGCAATTCGCTCTCAGCCATTACTCCGAATAAGTCGCTGTGGTGGTGTCGGTTTCAAAAACGGTGACCTTCTTCACCCGCACCCGGCCCTGGGTTACTCGATCGAGGTTCACATTGGTTTCGTCGTAGAAATATTTTGCCAGATTCTCCGCTGACGGGTTCAATACCTTGAATGGATCAAGATCATTGATCATCTGATGATCCAGGCGATCAACCACCGGCCGCAGGGCTTCTTTCAATTCCTTGAAGTCTAATAGAAGCCCGGCTTTGTCTAATTCCTTGCCCGCCAGCGTTACCCGTACTTTGTAATTATGGCCGTGCGGATTCTCGCACTTGCCTTTGTAATTACGCAGGTAATGTCCCGCGGCAAATGAATCTTCAACTGTGACCTCGAACATGAATATCCTCGGCGGGCAGCCACAGACCAGGCCGCAGCGCAGCGTTCAACCTACTATTCTACCGCGATTGATGTGGGGCGCGAGCCTAGCCATCCTCGGGAGCAGCGGGCGGCAATGAGGTTTCGGGGATCCATGATGCGGGACACTCGCGCCTACGTCTGGTGCTTCGTATTTCCCGAAAGCAAGTCCAGGACATGGTGCAAAAGATTAGTGACGGCCTCCAGCGATTCCGCAGCTCCGCGCGGACTGCCGGGCAGATTCAAAATAAGAGTATTCCCTCGGATGCCGCAGATTCCACGGCTGAGAGCCGCCAGCGGAGTTTTCTTCGAGCCTTCGAAACGCATACGCTCGGGAATGCCTTCGATCAGTCGATCACAAATCGAGCGGGTTGCCTCGGGAGTGACATCGCGCTCGGCGACTCCGGTCCCGCCGGTGGTCACAATCAGTTGCGACGTCCGACCGAGTCGAATGATGGCCTGCTGGATTGCGTCTTTCTCATCGGCGACGATTTCAGACGCCGTCAGAGAAAAACCGTGCTGTCGGAGGATCGCGATCACCGCAGGACCGGAAAGGTCGGGGCGCTCACCACGCGATGAAGAATCACTTACGGTGAGAACAGCGGCGGTGCGCACATCAGGAGTCGAGGAGGACATCTTCCTCTTCTTCCTCGGCGCCTCCATCATCACGCTTGGATTCGTCGAGCATGCGCAAGCCTTCCATTAATAGGCCCTGGGTATTCAGAGTGGTGGTTTGTTTATTGCTCTTGCCTTCGAAATTAATCTGGAAATTGCCGCCGGTCCAACCCAGTACTTTGAAAACAGCGGGATCGCCGGTGAGGGCGCCGTAGACGGCGTGGGTGACCTGTCCTTCTTTGAAATACATCTCACAGCGGTCGCGATCCAGAGTCAGCGTCATGGAGCAACTTTTGCGTCCCATCTCCAGCGACTGCACCAGGTCAATCACATTCATCTGTGCCAGGCTGCCGCGCACTACACCATCGGAAGGCGCAGTCTTGGCCATTTTTTCCAAAGCAATTTTGTCGATCAGGCGCTTTATACGTTGGGTAGCTTCTTTGAGAAAAAAAGGCTTCTCGACGAAATCGTCGACCGGCTCATGGTTGGAAAATCTTTCGGTGATGTCAGCCTTGCTCGCCAACAAGATCACCGAGATGCCCGCCGTCTTGGGACGGCTCTTGAGTTTCTCCACCAGTTGCTGGCCATCCATGCCCGGCATACGGTAATCGCTGACCAGTAGGTCGGGTGGATCGTCCACGGCTTTCAACAACGCGTCGGCGGAATCGTTCGACGTCGTCACTTTGGCCAGCGGCGTGAGCGCTCCCTGCAACAATCCCAAAACCATGGGGTTGTCATCCACCAGCAAGATTTTGACGTGGTTCGCCATAACAGTGAAGGCTAGGTCTTCTTACGGACGCGGGTAAAATCGCCGCTTTTGCCTCCAGACTTGCGCTCGAGCACGATTTCCCGGATCTCGATTTCCTTGTCCAGCGCTTTACACATATCGTACACGGTCAGAGCGGCGACGCTGGCGGCCACGAGCGCCTCCATTTCTACTCCGGTAACTGCCGTGGTGATAACGGTTGAGCCAATAGCGACGCCATTTTCGCACAGCCTCATGGTCACATCAACGTGGGAAAGGGGCAGGGGATGGCACATCGGGATCAGATCGGAGGTGCGCTTAGCCGCCATGATGCCCGCCAGTCGGGCTACCTCCAGCGGATCGCCCTTGGGATTGTCGGGCAATGCCTTCAGTACTGCCGGCTTCAGTACGACAAAAGCACTGGCAGACGCTTCGCGCCTGGACACGGTCTTAGCGGATACGTCCACCATCTTGGCGCGGCCAGCACGATCATAGTGAGAGAGCTTCTTCGCCATCGCGAAGAGTCTATCGTATTGGCCCGCGTAGGGCTCAGGCGTCCCGTTCGTGCAGCAATCCTCCAGGTGGGAATCCCGTCGCGGCCGTCCAGTCGAGCCAGAGTTATTTGCCGGAACGATCAGACGATTACGCCACCCTTCAACCCAAACTCATGAGGCGGACGCACGCACCTACATCATCATCACCGGAACCCACTCGCCGGCCGGGATGCGATCGCGGTCTGGAGGAACGACAACATAACAATTGGCCCGTGCCATCGCTGCTAAGTCGCCTGATCCGTGCCATCCCGCCAGTTCTACTTCCGAGTTCTCGAACTCCCCCAAGAGGATGGCAGGAAAGAATCGCCTTAAACCGGTCTTGGTTTGGATCTCGGACTTTAGCCGCGCCTTTAAGAACACAACCTTCCTTTTCGCCGCTCCCGCCAATGCTTCGATCATCGGCCGGGCAAAAAGCTCAAACGTCACCATGGTTGAGATCGGATTTCCTGGAAGTCCAAAGAAATACGTGTGTGAAGCGGAAGCCTCTGTGCTGGCTGCCCCGCGCGGGATGCGCCCAAAGACTACTGGCTTTCCGGGTTGGATTCGAACCCCGGTAAAAAAGAATTCTGCCTGAAATTCTGCCAGGATCGGCTCGACCAGGTCGTATTTTCCCATTGAGACTCCGCCCGCAAGAAGCAGGAGATCGGCTTCGAGCCCATCAGCGATGAGTTCGCGCAACCGGGCAGGTTCGTCGGGCGCAATGGGCAGTAGAACCGGTTCTCCGCCGGCAGACTGCACCTGTGCCGCCAGCGAATAGCTATTGGAATTCCGGATCTGGTTTACAGCCGGAGGGACATCGATGTCGACGATTTCGTCGCCCGTTGCGAGTACGGCGACTTGTGGTTTGCGGTATACCAACAGACGGCTTCGGCCGGTCGAGGCGGCAATCGCAATAGCGGCGTAGTCGAGCCGCAACCCCGGCGACAGCAAGCGCTCTCCGCGCGTGGCCTCAGAGGCGGCAGCCACAATATTGTCGCCCGCCCCCACTGCCTTCATGATTTGTACCCGGTCGCCATCAGGCTTCGTGTGTTCCACCATCACGACAGCATCAGCACCATCCGGTGCGGGCGCTCCCGTCATGATGCTGGCGGCCTGGCCGGCGTGCACGACCGGGATGTCTTTACTCGCGACTCCCGCCTTTATTTCTCCGACGATGTGGAGGATTGCGGGAAGTGGGGACAAGTCGGCGGCGCGAACCGCATAACCGTCGCGCATGGCTCGGGCAAACGGCGGAAAGTGGCGATCCGCCAGAATCGGCTCCGCTAAAATTTGCCCGGCAGAATCGAGCAACTCCACCAACTCCTTACCGTGCGGACGCAACGACGCGGCGTGATGTTCCACCAGGCGGCGGGCTTCTTCGAAGCTGAGGATCGAAGACGGCTCGGGGGGGGTGGCCATAGAGCACGATGATACGATATGCCGATCAGTATTACTTTGGTGGTAACCCGTTAACGGTTGGCGTTGAGCATATTTCGGGTATCGGGGACAATCATTCGTGCCCAATCAGCTCGCAAGAACAGATACCAGGTGTTCGCGGCGCTTTCCCCGATTTCCGCTCGACATTAAAATTGCGGTCCACGTTTTTCGTGCAGGAGAGAATGTCTCCTACTGGGGCCGTTCGAACGAAATGGGGGAGGATGGTATCGGCGCCACACTAACCGGAACTCTGGAAACCGGAGAGGTGGTTGCGATGGAGTTGATGTTGCCGATGGCACCCTATCCGATGAAGTTTCGCGCTCTGGTGCGCTACCGTGACGGCTTGCGCCATGGTTTCGAATTCCTCGCCCTTACCTCGGGGCAGCGCGACGAAATCCGTCGTGTCTGCGAGAGCCTGGCCGCCGCGCTATAGCCAAATTTCTCGGGCAATCCCCATTCGTAAAGAGAAATGGGTGGACGGACACCAAAATCAAAGCGCTCGAGCGTGAACAATCGTAGCTGCCACTGCAATAAGTACTTTCAAATCAGTGGCCTTTGGTTTGCCACGCAATTCCGCAAATGCAACTTTCCATCGCCAGACGCGTCTTATCTAGCAGAGAATAGGCATTCCGCACTGATCGAAATCCGACGCCGAGGTGGGGTGCGTACTCTCCTTAGAGGTTCATCGATGTTGATAAAAGAAGCGTCTGACATCAGATCGTCCGAGATTACGCCGAAAAGGTTGTACTGGAATCGACGTAAATTTCTGGCCGGTACGGCGATCGCGGGCGCGGCAGCGCTTACAGGTATTGGTTTAGATGAGATGAGGTCGCCATCCGTCGTGGCGCGCGCGAACGATAAAATTGACGGCTTGCAAAAGAGCCCGTTCTCCACCAGCGAAAAAATCACGCCTTACAAAGACGTCACTAACTACAACAATTATTACGAATTCTCCACCGACAAGTACGAGCCTGCCGGACTGGCGAAAAATTTCAAAACTCGCCCCTGGACGGTCACCATCGACGGTCTGGTGAAAAAGAAGCAAGTCCTCGATGTCGACACCATTGTCAAGATGGCCGCGCCGGAGGAGAGAATCTATCGCCACCGATGTGTGGAGGGATGGTCGATCGTGGTCCCGTGGATAGGCTTTTCGCTGAACGAGTTGATCAAGCGTGCCGACCCTCTGCCCAAAGCCCAGTTCGTCGAGTTCACCACGCTGTTGGACGAAAGGCAGATGCCGGGCCAGCGCGGGCATGTGCTGGAATGGCCTTACGTAGAGGGCTTGCGCATGGATGAAGCCATGCATCCGCTGGCGCTATTATGTTTCGGCATGTACGGAGAAGTGCTTCCCAACCAGGATGGCGCGCCGTTGCGCATGGTGATTCCATGGAAGTATGGATTCAAAAGCATCAAAGCCATCGTTCGCGTCCGCTTTACTGATAAGCAGCCATACAACACCTGGAACATATCGGCTCCCAACGAATACGGCTTCTACTCGAATGTGAATCCGAACGTGGATCATCCGCGCTGGAGTCAGTCCAAGGAACGCCGCCTGGGCGAATTCCTGAAACGCCCCACACTGATGTTCAATGGTTATGACCAGGTAGCATCGCTTTATTCTGGGATGGACTTGAAGAAAAACTTCTAAGGCGAGATGTGAGGCTCGTTTCGGGATCGAATCAATAAAATGCCCGCATGAGCAAGTTGCTCGCACCTACAACCACAAGCTATGGTTCGATGGTTCAAACCTTTCGTCTTTCTTGCCTGTGTTGGCCCACTCATGCGGCTGGGATGGAAGGCCTACTCCGGAGGGCTCGGCGCAAATCCCATCGAGGTCATCACGCACTCAACCGGTGATTGGATCCTGATATTCCTGCTCATCACTCTTTCCATCACCCCCCTGCGAAAGTTAACCGGACAGCTCTGGCTGATTCGCTACCGCCGCATGTTCGGTCTGTTCGCGTTCTTTTACGCGACGTTACATTTCGTGACATACATATGGCTGGACAAGTTTTTTAATGTGCATGAGATTTGGGCGGATGTACTCAAGCGCCGCTTCATAACCGTCGGGTTTACCGCATTCGTGCTCTTGATTCCCCTGGCGCTCACCTCCACGCAGGGCTGGATTCGCCGCTTGGGAGGAAAGCGTTGGCAGACCCTGCATCGCCTGATCTACGTCAGTGCGATCGCCGGGGTAATTCATTACTGGTGGCTAGTAAAAGCAGACATAACAAAACCTGCGAAATATGCTCTTGTGCTCTCGCTATTACTGGGATACCGGCTGGTGGTGCAGGTACGTCGTCGAGCCGAAAGGGCGGCCGTGCCACGGCCACAAAAACCTGAAATCGCACCGGGGTAACCCTCACCGCCATGCCCCAGCTCAGATCCTTCAAGTACACCCTGCAACGGACAACTTTTTCAGCATAATCGTGTTCAAACTGGCAGTATCCTTAACCATTCTCTGACCGCCCAAAGGAGTAAGGCAGTTTACGCTGTCGGTAGGCTATGCGAAAACTAAATCGGTGTTTGGGTCTCATATCCTTCCTGTTTTTACTTCTTTTCTCGGTCGCTTGCGGTTCCAGCAACGGAAGTGTTCCTGGCTTCATTCCCAAAGGTAATTTTTCGAATGCAAGTTTGAACGGGCAGTACGTTTACCAGATTGAAGGATTCGATTTCAGCAATAGCACCAGCGGTGTGCCATATCGCGAGGCTGGCGTGTTCACCGCTAACGGCGCCGGAGGCATCACCAGCGTCACCGACGACTTTTCCGAAGGCAGCACCGTTTTGAACACGCTGAGCACCGGAACTTACAGCATCGGCAATGATGGCACCGGCAGTTTGAGTTTCAATAACGCCTTAGGAACCATCAACCTCGCGGTCGCATTGGTGACGTCGTCCAAGGTCTATCTGGTGGAAGGCGATGCGGTTCTCAATGCTGGTGGACTGGCTGAGAAGCAGGACGCGACAGCCATTGCTGCCGCACCCGCCGGAACTTTTGTCTTCCGCGAACATGACGTCAATTCTGTGAATTCGGTCGGCAGCGTGGGCTCATTCACCGTGGCCAATGGAACCGTCAGCAGCGGTGCGAAAGATGTCAATACCGCCGGCGTCGCAACTTCCGTCGCGTTCACCGGTGGTTCGTTCAATGCTCCTGACACGCTGACCGGACGAGGTAGTGGAACCTTCGTTGACAGCTCGCCCGCCACCGCCAGCTTCTTCTACTACATCGTCGATGCGAACAACGTCCGTTTCCTGGCCGGCGATCCGGGCGTAATCGGCTTGGGCCGGGCCGAAAAACAGAGCGGCACTCCGGCGCTTTCTGGCAGCTATGCCTTTGGAACCAAGGGCGACACTCTCAGTTTTCTGGGCGGAATGAATAGCGTCGGCCGCTTCACTGCCAGCAACGGCGCCATCAGCGCGGGTGCTCGCGACTTGGTCCAGGACGGAAACTCCGTCGTGAATACTGCTTTCACCGGTTCTTATACCCAGACCCCCAACGGCCGAGCTGCACTCACGCTTAGCACAGCGGCGAACAACAGCTTGGTGGTCTGGATGATCAGCCCGTCGCGCGGCTTCTTCGTGGTCAACGATCCCAACACTATTCAGGAAGGCACTCTCGACCTGCAGCAGAGCGCAACGTTCTCCAACGCAACGATGAATGGACAGTTCGGTTTTGTCATGGATGGATTCGATTCCGGTGGAGATAAGGAGCGGGTCGGCACGTTGCAATGGGACGGTTCCGGAAAACTGGTACTGAATGAATTCAGCAACGCCGCGGGTGTGATCACTGTGCCGATCGTTCTATCGGGAAGCTACTCAGTTTCGGGAAACGGCAGAGCAACTGGCTCGATCACCAACCTTTCCAACAACTTGGTGTTTTATCTGGTGTCTGGAAACGACGCCTACGTAATTCAGAACGACTCCGGGGTAGAAATCAACGGCACGATCAGCAAGCAGCAGTAAATAATGGGAGCGCGAGCGTCCGCTCGGGCAAGGTTCCCAGAAAAGAAAACCCAGAAGCTCGCGCCCACTCTCGAATAATCGTTTTCTTAATTTCTTACTAACCTCGCTCGTACGCGTGCTTTTGCTCCAATTCTGCAACCGCCGAACGCATATCGGCTTCAAACTTTTCCGCCTGCGCCATCAATGACGCATTCGCCGACGCCCATTCGTTCTCGAGCGTCATCAACTCCTGGCTCCGCAATCTCTGAGCAAGCTCCAGAACGTGTTGCGGTGTGCTCTGCAGAAAAAGCGCCTCTGTAGGATCGCCCAGCCATACCGGCCCTCCGGCTACTTTGGTTTGCCAGTAGACTTTTCGAGCGATCATCAGGGCAATGGCTTCATCCGTCGCCTGTCCAAACACCCACTTGCTGCGCTTGAAGTCGTAGTAGCGGCTGGAAAATTGCACCGGCACTCTTTTCCCTGATTTCAGGAACTCGATTTGTTTGCGGTCAACTTCCTTGCGCAATGCATTGATCACAGGCGCCTCAATATCCTTTGGTTCGAGCGAGGGCATCACCTCGTAAACCGTCGCGGACAGGTTCACTGAAACCGGTGCGTGCAAACCCAATGAGTTTTCCAGCGCAATATCCGCGTGCAATACCCAGAAGTCTGCACCCGAGGTCGACTTATGAAATGGCCATTCCAGCTGAAACGAGAGCGGCAAGCCGCTCTGACATACGTAGATCTTTTTCTCCCGCGCTCTCTCGCCTTGTGGTGGAGTGCTCATATGGACTCGATCCCGAATATCATCATGCCGGATATTTTAACGAGATCGTTCCACTTTTGCTTCTCTAACGGAAGCAATGGCGCCGCTACGAGGATTTATGACGCCCGAGCCAGCTCATATTTACCACGTTACCGAGTTGATGCTGCGCGATCGAAATTCGTTATTAACCAGCTTGATTCGCTTGGGAGCAGCCGGAAGTGGGACCTTCTCCCTAGTCCCGCGAAATTTCATCCTGGCCTCGCGTTCATCTCCGGAGATGTGGCGAGAGCTATAGTCGAGGGGTACCACTGTTAGGCTATTTTGAGTTTCCTCTTCCACTCATTAATCGATTTGAGTCTTAACTCGATTGGTCCAACAAGGGCTCATTGCCCGGCCCTCAGACGAGCTTAATTTGTTAACACCAGAATCTAGTGAATGCATCCCACTTGGGGATTGTTTGTCATGCAACAGAATCGCTTTCTGCTCAGGAACAAGCGTCCCGCTCCCACCTGCTTACTACATCAATTCTTGGCTTGGGTGGTTCGGGATGTATCAAATGAGAAAAAGGCGGCCCCGGAGATAGGCCACCTTCCTCGTATCTTTCTTAAAATGAGGCCGCGGCAGAGTCTTCGCAACAGAGCTGCCCCATATCGCTGTCGTTCTTATTTGCCGACTGCTTTGGCTGCCGCCTGCTGCGGATAAAGCGACGCGATTTTTTCCAGCAGCGCATTCAAGCTACGACCGGTTTCCAGAGTTGCGTCCACCGCGTGATGCCCCTCGCCGTCGGTGTGCGTGACTAGAACCTTGGCCTGAGGCTGAGCCTTCTTGACCATGTACGGCAGGTGATGCCGGTCATTCTTGGTTAAGGTGGCGCCCAGGATCACGAGATCGAATGAATGCTGCTTCAAGGCTTCCTGTACTTGCTGGCGCCCCTCTGCCTGGGCCACTTCATATCCTGCATCCATAATCTTAAGTGACTGTGCTGCAAGGACTTCGGAATCTCCTTCGCCGTACAGAATCTTTACTTTTGACGCCGACTTCGTAAGGTTTGCCATGATGGAATGGGGCCGGCCTTTCTTTTCCCGGCTGGCCTCAAACCTTAGCAATCACCGGTCTGGAGGAGAACGTCACCGAAGACCAATCAAGACTCGACCCTGGACCAGGCCCGATTGGGGCAAAAACGGCCCGAACGGGCCATGGATTCTTTCTCTGTTTTCGTTCCGGAAGCGTTGCAGTATCACGCTAGAAATCGGCCATTGGAGGTCAAATCAGCATGAGCGCTAACTTAAGCAAGTCGGGCCAGCAGGTTGACCTTGCTGGCCGGTTTCCGGCGGGTAACTTCCGGGTTTCCGACAAACTGTCCAGCGAAGGTGATTGACCTAAGATACCTTGTCCCAACTAGAGGCGCCTTGCCGTGCCACCGATTATAAGCACACATGGGATGCGGGGATCCAACCCAGCTGCCCTCGCGCGTTCCGAACCCGTAGCCAACCGCGGCGCTCATCTTCGACTTCAACTTCATCGCCCGGCTCAACCGCCAGCTCTTGCGAGGAGTATTCTTGAAGGACAATTGCTTCACCGCCCTCTTGCGCGAGCAACTCGGCCGGTATCCAGCCTTCGCAGCCATTCGATGCTGTGCACCACTTCCAGCCCGGATATTCAACATCGTCACGGCCGACGCTGACCTTATCACCCGCCACAACCTGGACCGGTGTTCCGTACTGGACTCTGTATTCTCGATGCACCCGATACTTGGGTCTTGGTGCGTCCATTTGTAGGTATTTTAGCGGCGTGTTGTCCTGGGTTCCACCAGTCACGGGCGATCTGAAGTAATCCCAAGGTTCGAGTAGCCGGGCGCTATTGCTGGCGCCCAGCCCTCTAAGAACCGGACTTGAAGGTTTCCCATTCATCCGGCTCGAGCACCCAAAAACACCCCCATGAAAAACGAGGACGCGGCCTGGTGCGAAACGAATCCTGTTCCGCTGAAATGACACAATCGGTTAGATCTGCTCTCTACGCCGGCAGTGTTGATTACCCATGACAGAGAAACCTTAAGCCTCTGCGCTCACTGCAAGATGAGCCGCGCAGCATTTTAGGCTCTCTTCGGCTGACGACGCTTGCGAGCATTTGTATATTCTGATCGTACGATCAAGCCTAGGCCCATCTCCACCTAATGCTGGCAGATAGACCGTTGCCTCACGGTTTCGGCGCCGCTCTTGCGAGCGTGGATACATTTTCCAAGGGCTCCAGAACAGTTCGTTAGCTCCCCTCTCTGCCTTGTAGGCTACGTGCGATGGGACGCACGGTCTGATCGAGTTCCTCCTCTCCAGACAATCATTTTCAGCAGCTTTCCAGGTCGCACTAAGGGTGAGTAGCCCCGGGGACTCGCACCCCGAGGCTCTCGCAGAACTGTACGTGAGCCTCTCAGCTCATACAGCTCCCATCATGGAGCCACGCCGCGCCTCCATCTGCCAGTGAGCGAACAACGCCGGAGCGCGACGTGAGAGGTGCGCGATCCAGTGTGTCGCTCTACGAAGATGTTGCCGCAGCTTTTTGTATTTCCGCTTGGCCCAAAGGGCCAAATCGCGATCCAGTTTGCGCATCGTCAGGTAAAGCGCTGAGCGATAATATCGCCCGTAATATTGGATCCAGCCTCGGATAATGGGATTGAACATCCGCGACAAATCTTCGATCGCTTTATCACTGCGCTGCGGCAGCTTCCAGCTTCGAAATGTGTCGCGGATCGCCTTTGCGGCCCGGTTCGACACCGCCGGACTGAAGTTGATGAAGAACTTCCCGTGGCGATTCGTTGAGCTCCTGGGCCGAAAGGTATAGCCCAGAAAATCAAACTTCTCGTTTGGGTAAGTCTTCTTCCGAGAATCATCCTTGCAATAGACGATTTTCGTTTTCTCCGGATGGAGTTCCAGTCCGCAGCTCTGCAATCGTGCAGCAATGGCCTTCCTCATTTCCTGAGCCTGCCGCTCCGTTCTGCAATGCGCGATGACATCATCGGCGTACCTCTCAAATGGCACCTGAGGATAATGCGTCGCTAGCCATCGATCTAAGGCGTAATGCAGAAACAGATTGGCCAACAAGGGACTAAGCACGCCCCTTACACAAAAGGTAATTTGGGCCTTCTGGCTGCGAGCCCACGTTTTGGGGCGGACCCGAAGGAATCGGAATGCTGTGGCGAATGGTGATTGTATCTTCGCCGATCAACACCTCCTTAACCAGGAGTCGTACGATTCTCTGACGTTCCAAGACACTAAGCGTTTCAGCAGCGCTGCGCAAGCGGGCAAGGAATCCTGTGAGGGTTTCTGCCAAGCGCAAGAATGCAGCGCGGTCGTTGGTCTGGTCGGCGATCGTCTGCAGTTCAGCACGGAGTGCCTGTTGGCGCTGACGCAATGCGGGCATGCGCTCACGCA
>Ga0070712_100000418_pt1 | contig 24299 bp, 19 predicted proteins | sample LARL81metaG_FD_71396 | JGI IMG/M metagenome (GOLD analysis project Ga0070712, IMG submission 71396) | Corn, switchgrass and miscanthus rhizosphere microbial communities from Kellogg Biological Station, Michigan, USA - LAR L8-1 metaG | ecosystem: Host-associated > Plants > Roots > Rhizosphere ...
CCCAGAGACAGAGCCTCCAGCGTGACAGAAGCGCCCCGCTCCGTGAGGCTGCTAAACATGATGATGGGAACGCGGGGGTCGATTTTACGCAGGGCTCGAACGGTTTCGAGGCCGTCCATATCCGGCATTTCGATATCCAGAAGAACAATGTCGGGCTTCAGCGAGGGAAACTTCGCCAAGGCCAAGCGACCGTTGGCCGCTGTGCCTGCGACTTCAAGATCGCGATCCTGAGCGATCGCGATCGACAGAGCGCTGCGAACGACCACAGCATCATCGACCAGGAGATTTCGGCGAACTCCGAAGAAACTTCGGCGCAGGCGGGCACGGTTTCCCAATCCGCACAGCAAGTCAGCCAGAATCTGGAGAGCGTCTCCACCGGCGCCGCGGAGATGACCTCCGGAGCGGAGTCGGGGTTTTCTATTGCTTTGGCTTTACGCCGTGACTTGCGCCGCGGCGTGGCAGGGTGAGTATCGGACCGCATCGCAGGCTCTGACACACCCGCAGTTTCCGTGGCAGGCGGAGCCGAGGGAGATTGGGCGGAGGGTTCCGGCGAAGGTTGTGCTATCTGTTCCTTCTGCAACTGCGCCAGCAGCTCGATTAGCGGCGCATAGTCATCCTCGCCGTCATGTTCAGAGGCTTGAATGCATGCCAGCATTCGGCGAACCGCATCGACCATGGCGAGCAAGCCGCTCGTGATTTCGGCATTCAGCGTGAGCTGGCCATCGCGCAACCTGGAGAGCAGGCTTTCACCCGCGTGCGCCAGCTTCTCCAGTCGCGAGAAGCCGAGAAAACCACAGCTCCCTTTAATCGTATGGATCGTCCGGAAAACACTGGCGAGCAGGTCGTTGGAAGAAGGATCACTCTCCAGCTTGACCAGTTCCTGGTCGAGCCGATCCAGGTTTTCATTGCTCTCGATAAGAAAATCCTTAACGATTTCGTCCATAGTCCGTTCCCACCCGGCCTTACCGTTTCGCGCTCCCCGTCTCAGGTTTAAGGAGACGCGAGCACGTACGCAAAGTCGTACAGCTTGGTTCCCATGCGCCTTTACGACCCATCGGCATTTGCGCGAAACAACTTAAGTGCAACTGGTCTTTGGCGTACGACCGAATCACGCGTACACGGCCCAGTGTGCTTTTTGAACCGGTTTTTTGCAGGTCAGGAAGGCTTGAAGGGCGTCGCGAACCCCCTTACACTGAAAGCATGCACGTGCACGTTCACGGCGCGGGAGGGACTACGCGAGTCTTGAAGATTTCGCTCGCCGTGACCCTTGCGTACATTGCCTTGCTGGTTGTGGCGGGCGTGCGGGCACATTCCCTGGCTCTCCTCTCGGAGGCGGGACATAATCTTTCCGACTTTCTTGCATTGCTGCTCTCTCTAGTGGCGGTTTATTTCCAGTCGCGCCCCGCCAACTCCACCAAGACGTACGGATACCATCGCGCCGGAGTCCTGGCAGCCCTGGTCAACGCGACTTCACTCGTAGCAGTTTCATTCTTTATCTTCTACGAGGCCTTCCGCCGGCTGCAGCATCCCGAGGCGGTGCAAGCCCGTGTGATGATGTGGGTAGCGGCGGGCGGCGTGGTGATGAATGGAGCGATTTCCTTGTTGCTCTATCGTTCGAGCCAGGGGTCTGCGAGCGACGTTAACATTCGCAGCGCACTGCTGCACGAGGTCGGCGACACGCTTTCGACTGCAGCGGTAATCCTCGGCGGTTGGGCGATCCTGGTCACAGGGAACTACTGGATTGATTCCGCGCTCTCGTTCGGCATCGGAGTGCTGATTCTGTGGTCGGGCTTCGGCATTGTGCGCGAGACTCTCAACATTCTTCTCGAGGGTACGCCGCGGGGCATGAGGCTGGAGAAGATTGAGTCGGCGATCCGTTCCGTCGGCGGGGTCAATGATGTGCACGATCTCCACGTCTGGAGTATTGGATCCGAGACCCACGCGCTCTCCTGTCATATTTCGATTGCCGACATCCCGCCATCCGTCAGCGAGCGGATTCTGCGCGATGTGAAGGAGCGCCTGCTTCACGATTTCCGCATTGACCATACGACCATCCAGTTCGAGCACGCAGTGTGTGAGGTAGCGCACGGTTGTGTGATCCCGGTGAGCGAGAGTGTAGAGCATCATCATAGTCACGAGCATTAAACGCGGAACTGGTGTGAGAAATCGCACGACGACATAGCGCGGTCAGCGGACGGGCGCCTGGCTCTCGAAAATCTGGCGCGCGGTTTCAATGGTGTCCGCTTCTTCGAACGATTTATCCGGCCGCAGCCGCACAATTCTCGGGAAGCGCAATGCATACCCGCTCTCGTGCCGGTCGGATTCCATCATGTTGTTGAATGCGACTTCGAGGACGATCCTGGGCTCAACCACGCGCCGGAATCCCTGGTCTTCGATCGTGTGATCCAGAAACCACTGGGTCATCGCGGCGATCTCGGCGTCGGTAAGACCCGAGTAGGCCTTGCCGATGTTGACCAGCCGGTCACTGTCCCACACGGCGAATGTGTAGTCGCTGAGCACGCCAACGCGCTTACCGTGCCCGTATTCGACCGCGGTCACCACGACATCCAGCGTGGCCAACTCACGCTTCATCTTCAGCCACGATTTGCCGCGCTTGCCCGGGGTGTAAGCGGAGCTGAGATCCTTGATCATCAGCCCTTCGTTCCCCCGCTCCTGCGCCGCCGCGAACAACTCTTCCAATTCGTCCGCCGACATATTCCGGAACACCGGCGCTCGGATGATGCTGGCCGGAGCGCGTTGTTGCTCGCCTCGATCCTCAAAAGCGAATGATTCCTGAAGCGAAGTTTTCCCCTGTGTGCCTCGGTGTCCTCGGCGGTGAACTGGTTTTCGCTCCGCCCTTAGCAGCGTATCCAGAATCCTCGCCCGCTCCGCCAGAGGACGCTCAATGACCAACTCTCCTCCGGCGTACAACACATCGAACACAAGGAACGCGACCGGAACCTCCGATAACATTTTTTCGCTGACTTTCTTCCTTCCCAGCCGTTGCTGCAAGACGCTGAACGGGCGGGCCCTTCCCAGTTGCATCGCTTTCTGCTCGCTCGCCCGCGAGATTTTGTCGTCCACCACCTGTTGTGTGTCGGAGAGGCTCTCGGGATATTCCCAAGCCACAATCTCGCCATCGAGAATAGCCTCTTGTGGCAAGCCAGCCAGTGCGTCGGGCAACTCCGGAAATGAATCGGTAATGTCATCCCGGGTGCGCGAGAAAATCTTCACCTCACCATTCGCGATATGGGCCTGCGCGCGGATACCGTCATACTTGTCCTCCACGGCGGCATCCGCGAAGTAGCTCAAACCTTCCTCCGCCGATTCGATGGGACTCGCCAGCATGAAGCCTAAGGGATGAAACAGTCGCATCTCTGCTGCATCGAGGTGTTCCGCGGCAGCCAAGCGGACAGTCTCGCCGATGTCGCCCAATAGCATATTGGCACGCTGCACTTGCGGCAGCGTTGCGCCGTAGGCTCGCGCAATGGCCTCCTCGACCAGGCTTTCCTTCAATCCAATCCGAAGATCGCCAGTCATGATCTTGATGATGTATTTGGCTTCAAGAGGCGTCGCGCGCGAAATCAGATCGCGAACTAAAGCCGCCTTCGCCGCGGGGCCGCGAGTAGCCGCAGTTTGACGGAACAAGAGCTCGACTTCCAGCACGTCTAGGCCTTGACCGGAGCGCGTAGGAAGGACTTCTCCTGCGACCGCTCCCAAGTCACCGTGTTGCCGGTACGCCGCAGCCATTTCGGCTTCATCTCTTCCCGAGAGTGACGCCACAATTTGCCAAAGGGATCGCCCGCCAACCTGCAACGTTGTTTCTTCCCATGCCGGAAACGCCCGTCCCGAAAGAAAGGTTGCCGAGACCGCCGCCTCATCCGTCGGACGCGACTTTAGATAGTCAGCGACGATCCCCGTCTTCAGCAGTTTCTTCGTTGTGGCGGCAATCGCTTCGCAACAGGTCGCTAACCGCTCCATGAATCTCCAATCCTCGGCCGACTCCCCCGCTAGCCCTGCGAATCCAAAGAAAAACGCCTTCTCCGGCAGTGAGCCATCTAACCCCCGTCCTTGCACTAACTTAGCTGATGGCTAACGCTATCCTAAATCACTTAGGCGCTGTGGTACCCTAGACTCTGCGTCGTGTTTTTGCCAGGAGCATCCAATCAGTCGTGCGTACTCTAAGAAACTACCTGCGATTCCTTGTTGCCGTACAACTTCTTCCTGCACTGGAAAGTGGGGAAGAGACTCTGGTCGGCGGACAAGCCGTGCTTGAGGGCGTTATGATGCGCTCTCCGCACGCTTGGGCTATCGCCTGTCGCAAACCCACCGGCGAAGTGGTCACCATGAGCGAACCGCTCGAGCGGCCTTCGGAGAAGCATAAGTGGATGGCTTGGCCCATTGTGCGCGGTGTGATGACGCTGGGCTACGCGATGAATCTTGGGTACCGTGCGTTGCGTTTTTCAGCCAACGTGGCCATTGAAGACCTGATGCAGGAAGAGCAAGCGCGACCCGGTGATTTGGCTGTCGCTACGGCGCCAGTTACGATGACTTCTTCGCAGGCGGAGAAATCTTCTTCCCAAAGCCGGGAGAAGGCTGCCACGGTCAGCAACTGGCTGGCGGCCGGCAATCTTCTGATATCGCTGGCGTTCTTCATTTTTATGTACAAGTACGTTCCGCTGCTGGCAGCGACGGAACTGAAGAAGATTGACCCGGCACTCGGTGGACGGGTTGTTTTCAACCTGATCGATGGCGGGATTCGACTCGTGCTATTCCTCTTGTTCATCTGGGGAGTCTCGCTGTGGAAGGACATTCGCCGGGTCTACGAGTATCACGGCGCAGAGCACAAGACGGTCTTTGCGTTTGAGAACGGCGATCCGCTGAACACGGCCTCTGTGCAGAAATATTCGACGTATCATCCGCGTTGCGGCACCAGCTTTCTGATGACGGTAATGTTAATCTCGATCGGCTTCTATATGCTGGTCCCGTTTACGACGTTCTGGGCCCGCTTTGCTTCTCGCATTGTTTTGCTGCCGGTGATTGCTGGCGTTTCGTACGAGATTATCCGTTTTGCCGCAAAGCATCGTGGCTCTCTCTTTGCGCTGATGACCGCTCCTGGACTGTGGCTGCAGAGAATTACTACCCAGCCACCGTCTGATGAGATGGCGCAGTGCGCCATTACTGCCCTCGACCAAGCCATGTCTCTGGAGAAAGAGCGTGGAGGCGAGTTGGTGATTGCCTAGCGGTCCCGCCGCGAATACTTTCTCTCTGCCTCCTCACAACACTACAATGCCGTTGAGACGTGAATGTTTGCGTCTCCAGCCAACGATTTGGCCGCGGCCTTACCGAGACGTAGCAAGCCACGTCTCTAGGGAAGAGTCCAATGTTTGAACGACTTGATCAAATTGAAGCGCGCTACGAAGAGTTGACCAACGCTCTTGCCTCGCCCGACATCGTCAACGATTCGGCGAAATATCAGAAGACTGCGAAGGCGCATAGCGAAGTCGCACCCATCGTTGAGAAATATCGTGAGTACAAGGATCTGACCCGTGGGATCGCGGAGAGCAAGGCCCTCCTTCTCGACGAAAAAGACGCCGATATGCGCGCCTATGCGCAGGAAGAACTGAATCAGTTGGAAGGCCGAGTCACAACCGTTGAAGAAGAGCTGAAGGTTCTTCTTCTTCCCAAGGATCCCAACGACGAGAAGAACATTATCCTCGAAATCCGTGCCGGAACCGGTGGAGATGAGGCAACTCTCTTTGCCGCCGAAGTGTTTCGTATGTATACGCGCTACGCGGAAACCCAACGGTGGAAGGTCGAAGTGCTGTCATCCTCGGAGTCTTCCGCCGGGGGATTGAAGGAAGTCATCGCGATCATTGAAGGCCACCGTGTCTTCTCGCAATTGAAGTATGAAAGCGGCGTGCATCGCGTGCAGCGCGTTCCGGCCACAGAGCAGCAGGGACGGGTACACACTTCGGCGGTGACGGTCGCGGTCTTGCCGGAGGCCGAAGATGTCGACATCAAGATCGAAGCCAAAGACTTGCGCATCGACACCTTTTGCTCGTCGGGACCCGGCGGACAATCGGTGAACACGACGTACTCAGCGGTCCGCATTACGCATATCCCAACCAACACGGTGGTGAGTTGCCAGGACGAAAAATCGCAGATCAAGAATCGCGAGAAAGGCATGCGTGTCTTGCGCTCCCGCCTCTACGAGATTGAGATGGAGAAGCAGCAACAGGCGCTTGCCAAGGAGCGCAAGGCCATGGTGGGCTCCGGTGACCGCAGCGAAAAGATCCGCACCTACAACTTCCCGCAGAATCGTCTCACGGACCACCGCATTGGCTTTACAATCCACCAACTCGAAGCCGTCATGGACGGCAAACTGCAGCCTCTGATCGAGGCTCTCACGACCTACTATCAGGCCGAGAAACTGAAACAGGAAGCTGCGAGCGTGGTGTAACCCGCGGAGTGTAACTGTAATAATCTAGCGCGGGCGCCCTCGCCCGCGAAGTTGGAGAGGATATGTCGAGGCTCGAGGAGACGCTGGCATCAGTTCTCGCCGATCGCTATCGTGCTAACGCCGCTCGCGTTCACGAACTATCTGCCCCACTTAGCGTCGAACAATTCTGGGAAAAGCCATTTCTCTACGGAAACAGCTTTGGTCACCTCGTCCTCCACCTGACTGGAAACCTGAACTATTACATTGGTGCGCAGATCGCGAACACGGGATACGTCCGTGATCGTCCGCGGGAATTTAACGACCCGAATCCTCCTGCGAAAGAAGAAGCTCTTCGACTCTTACATGACGCAGTCGCGATGGTAATAAAGACGATCCGCAACCAATCGCCGGAGGACTGGTCCGGGGAATACTCAGCTGTTGGAACGAACTGCTCGAACCGCATCGACATGGTCGTGCAATGTGCCGCTCACATGCAACACCATATTGGTCAGATGATCTATCTCGCCTACGAGTGGAAGCGACAATCAGATTCAAAATAGCGGAAGCAACCCAGACCCCAAGCTTGTCACCTAAGAGCCATGACGAGAGAGAAATCGCGATCTCTGCTGGCTTTGGCTGGCTTCGGTGTGGCTACCGCGGGCGCAGCGTGGTTCGGCGCACGCTACAGCCGGAATGGCAATCGTGACTCGTGGTACCGCGAGCTCGATAAGCCCAGTTTCACTCCTCCGGACAAAGTCTTTCCCGTCGTCTGGACCACTCTCTACGCGCTGATTGCCTGGTCGGGTTGGCGTATTTGGAGCGCCGCGCCGTCACGCGAGCGGAATGCCGCCCTTCGCCTCTGGGTCTCTCAATTGGCCACCAATGCTCAGTGGTCGAAGCTCTTTTTTGGCGAACATCGTCCGACCCTTGCGCTCGCCGATGTACTGGCATTGGAGGGAATGATTGCTTCGTATATTACCGCTGCGCGAAAAGTTGACCGGGCTGCAGCCAATGCGTTTATTCCGTACGGCGCCTGGGTTGCATTCGCCACGGTACTCAACGCCGAGATCGCCCGCCGCAATCCGCATGAAGCCTGATCCGCGTTCCAGGATAATAGAAAGATAGGTCTTTACCTTTTTCCTCCGTGCCCCTCTGTATCCTCTGTGGTGAAATGGTTTCGTGCAGCTGAAACTAGCCCTCACCTCGGCGATAACCCACCTCACCGCAGACAACGTTCCGTCGCCGCGCCTCAATGCAGAATTACTTCTGATGTTCACGCTGGGCTGCGACCGCGCCTACCTATTCGCACACCCGGAGCGAAAACTGACCCCCGAGGAACAGACCCGCTATCAGGAGGCCCTTGCGGAACGCGCCCGCGGCGTACCCGCGCAGTACATCACTGGACACCAGGAATTCTGGGGCATGGACCTGATCGTGACCCCCGCGGTGCTCATTCCGCGCCCGGAGACTGAGCACCTGATTGAGACCGTAGTGACTCTCGCCGGAGATAAAGGCAGTTTGCCCCGAAAGACTCTGCGCGTGGTCGATGTTGGCACTGGCTCGGGCTGCATTGCGCTCGCGCTGGCCAAAGAGTTCCCTCAGGCCGAAATTCACGCCATTGATGTTTCTGAGGCGGCGCTCGAGATCGCTCGCGCGAACGCGGCACGCCACCAGGTAGGGCAGCGTATAACATTTCACCAATCCGATCTCTTGACTGGGCTCAACCTTAGAGACTTCGATTTCGTGGTCTCGAATCCTCCGTACGTCGGCGAATCAGAAGAAGATCAAGTTCAACTGGAGGTGCGCAAGTTTGAGCCTCGTAGCGCAGTATTTGCAGGCCACGAAGGCACCGAAGTGATTTCGCGTCTGATTCCGCAGGCACAGGCAGCACTGCGAACTGGCGGATGGCTTGTGTTGGAAGTGAGCGGCACGATCGCGGACAAAGTTCAGAAACTCCTCAGCGGATGGGACGAAGTTCGTGCCATTCCCGATCTGCAGTCTATTCCACGCATCGTGCAAGCGCGGAAACGCTAGCGCCGCACCGTTGCCGGCTGGATTTCATCGATATCGACTATATCGGTTGGATAATTTCCCGTGTAACACGCCGAGCAATAGGAGATTTTATCGCCCTCGCCACAGGCCTTCTTGAGGCCCTCGAGTGAAAGATAAGCCAACGAATCGGCGCCAATATAGTCGCGAATCTCATCCACAGACTTATTGGCCGCGATGAGTTGCTTCTTCGAAGGCGTGTCAACGCCATAGTAGCAGGGCGAGATCGTCGGCGGACAGGAGATGCGCATGTGCACTTCCTTCGCTCCGGCGCTGCGAATCATGCGCACAATCTTGCGGCTGGTGGTGCCGCGCACGATCGAATCATCAATCAGCACGACGCGCTTTCCCTGCAGCAAAGAGCGCACCGGATTCAACTTCAGCTTCACGCCAAAATCCCGGACGCTCTGACTGGGTTCGATGAACGTTCGTCCCACATAGTGATTACGGATCAGGGCAAAGCGAAACGGGAGTCCGCTCTCTGCGGCGTAGCCCACCGCAGCCGTGACACCCGAGTCGGGGACGGGAACAACGAGATCAGCATCCACGCCCGCTTCCCGTGCCAACTGGCGTCCGAGTTCCTCGCGGCTGGTTTGGACGGCGCGACCGAAGACGATGCTGTCTGGCCGCGAGAAGTACACATGCTCGAAGATGCAGCTCGATTGTGGCGCCGCGGTTGAGTAGAAGCGTGAATTGATTCCTTCCGGACCCACCACGATCAGTTCCCCGGGCTTCACATCGCGCACATACTCCGCGCCGATCAGATCAAACGCACAGGTCTCGGACGCGAAAACGATGGTGTCGTGTTTCTGACCTTCAAGCGCTGGTATGCGGCCCATCGCCAGCGGGCGAAAGCCCCGCGGGTCGCGGACGGCGAAGACGCGGTCGTTGCTCATCATCACCAGCGAAAACGCCCCCTCTACGCGTCGCAAGGCGTCCGCGACTGCTTCCGGCAGCGTCTGCTCCTTCGAGAGCGCGATCAGGTGAACGATGACTTCCGTATCGCTGTTCGTCTGGAAAATCGAACCCTGACTTTCCAGCCGCGCCCGCACCTGAACCGCATTGACGAGGTTCCCGTTGTGCGCCACGGCGATGGATCCCTTATTAGATTGCACCAGGATCGGTTGCGCGTTCAGCAGCGCAGAGTCCCCCGCCGTCGAGTAACGTGTATGGCCGATAGCCAGCGATCCTCGCATTTTCGAGAGCACGTCTTCGGTGAAGATGTCCGCCACCGAGCCCATGTCCTTATGGGATCGCGAAGTCATGCCGTCAGACGTGACGATCCCGGCAGATTCCTGTCCGCGATGCTGCAGCGCATGCAGACCCAGGTAGGCCAATTTCTCCGCTTCAGGGTGAGCAAAGATCGCCACCACGCCGCACTCGTCATGAAATTTGTCGGAAGTCAGCATTTAGCTCCTGGCGCTTCGATGTTAGCTCTCGGCTTCTCGGCAAGCTTAAAACCGTGTTCCTCAGTGCCCTCTGTGGTGCACGCTTTTGACCTAATTCAATCCCCAGCCACCAACTCCGGATCCGTTCGCAACGCTGACTCCAGCGCGTTTTCGTATGCCACACTCAGGTCCGAAACCGCCGCCGAAATCACAACTTTGCCGTCCAGGGAAATCTCCAGTTTCTCGGGTACTGTTTCTCCAATGATCTCCGCCGACACCCCAAACGTCTCCGCTAACTGTTTGATTCGCGCGACCTGCCCCGGGTCGCAAGAGATCAGGATCCGGCTGGCATCTTCCCCAAACAGGGCAAACTCCGCGAACAGACTGCCCGAAGCCAGGTTCACCCGCGCACCCACCCCGTTAGGCATGGCTTTCTCGGTTAACGCAACCGCCACTCCGCCGTCGGCGCAGTCATGCACCGACTCCACCAGGCCCTCCTGAATCAATTCGATCACAGCCCTTTGAAGTCCGGCTTCCTGCTCCAAATCAAGCTGCGGCGGATATCCCCACAGCGATCCCAGAACTTCCTTAGCGTATTCGGACGAGCCAAACTCGGTTTGCGCATCGGTGATATCGCCCGCTTCCCCGGCGCGCAATAGCACAATCGTGCGCCCGGGAGCGGAGAAATGCATTTTCGGCGTCTTGTGCACGTCCTCGAGAATTCCAACCACTCCCAGCACGGGCGTGGGATAAATGCCTTCGCCCAGTGTCTCGTTATAGAAGCTGACGTTCCCGCCGGTAATAGGGATTTCCAATTCTTCGCAAGCCCTGGTGATGCCATCAATCGTCTGCGAGAACTGCCACATAATGTGCGGCTTTTCCGGATTGCCGAAGTTCAGGCAATTCGTCGCTCCCACCGGAGTTGCTCCCGAGCAAGCCACCTTGCGCGCTGCCTCAGCGACCGCGTGCATCGCGCCAAGGCGCGGATCCAGATAGCACCAGCGCCCGCTGCCATCGAGCGCCATGGCAAGCCCGCGCTGCGAGCCCTTGATGCGAATCACCCCGGCATCGCCCGCTCCCGGCGCTTCGACCGTATTGGTCTGCACCATGTGGTCATATTGCTGCCACACCCAGCGCTTACCACAGATATTCGGGCTGGCCAGAAGCTGCTTCAGATTCGCCGTGAAGTCAGCGGTTGCGCTGAGTGTGATGTGCTCCGGCATCTCCCGTGGCACCGGCGGCTCCCATCGCGCCAGCGGTCGTTTGTACAGCGGAGCCTCGTCGGTAAGCGCAGGATTCGGAATCTCCGCCACAATTTTGCCGTGCTCGAGAACGCGCAGCGTGTTGCCGGTTGTAACCTTGCCTACCTCGACCGCATCGAGCCCCCATTTTTCGAAGACGCGGAAGACTTCGTCTTCGCGGCCTTTTTGCGCGACCAGCAACATCCGCTCCTGCGATTCGCTGAGCATGATTTCGTACGGAGTCATGCCGGTTTCCCGCTGCGGCACGCGATCGAGTTCGATTTCAATGCCCACGCCACCGCGCCCGCCCATCTCGCACGTCGAGCACGTAAGACCCGCGGCACCCATGTCTTGGATGCCAACGATTGCCCCAGTCTGCATCGCTTCCAGGCAAGCCTCGAGCAGCAGTTTTTCGAGGAACGGATCGCCGACCTGGACGTTTGGCCGCTTCCCTTCCGAAGCCTCGCTGAACTCCTCACTGGCCATGGTCGCGCCGTGAATGCCGTCACGTCCGGTCTTTGCGCCAACGTAAATCACCGGATTCCCTTCGCCCGCGGCTTTGGCGTAGAAGATCTCATTCTTTCGGACCAGGCCCAGGGCGAACGCATTCACCAGAGGATTGCCCGAGTAGCAAGGCTCGAACTTGGTTTCGCCGCCAAGATTGGGCACGCCAAAACAGTTTCCGTACGAAGCAACTCCGCTGACCACGCCGTCGACCACGGAATGATTTTTGTGGAGTTCCTTCTGCGAAACATCCTTCGACGGGGTGATCGGCCCAAACCGCAGCGAATCCATTACCGCTACAGGCCGCGCCCCCATGGTAAAGATGTCGCGCAGAATTCCGCCTACGCCAGTGGTCGCGCCCTGAAATGGCTCAATGAATGACGGATGATTGTGCGATTCGATCTTGAAGGCGCAAGCCCACCCGTCCCCAATGTCGATGATTCCCGCGTTTTCCCCCGGGCCTTGCAACACCAGCTTGCTGCGCGTAGGCAAACGCTTCAGATGCACGCGCGACGATTTGTAGGAACAGTGCTCGCTCCACATCACGCTGAAAATGCCAAGTTCGGTGAGCGTAGGCTCGCGGCCGCCGAGAAGTTGCTTGATCTTCTCGTATTCATCAGGCGTGAGGCCGTGCTGCCGGAGGATCTCCGGAGAAAAGGCAGAGGTCAAGGAAGTAGCCATGGAAAGAGCTTCTATTGTCGCATTTGGCGCAGCGGATGGGTAGCACCCACGCCATCATTTGTGGCTAAATTTGTTTGAATAAACTGGTCTGGGCAGATTTGCTGGCGTGAACCTGTAATAAGGAAGATTGGCGAAAAATCCCTTTACACGCGTCGAAAGGTCAAGGAGCGAAGTGGCCTGGCACATCCGCCATACTTCGCGTAGCTCAGCGAATCGCGGCTCGGGGATTTTCGGGGTGATCGCGAAATTAAAAGCGCAAGACGAAGCGTAAAATGCATTCCAGCAACATGGCGAATCGCCTTCTGCCCATCATTGCCCTGTTCGTGACCGTTTTCTCGCCGCTTGCCGCGCGCGCCCAAACGGGCTGCCTGAGCGGGAGGGTCATCGACAAAACCGGCCTGCCGGTGAAGGGAATCCGCGTTACAGTGGGCGATAATTTTTGGACCACAGCACTAATCTCTCCCGAGCCGCAATCTGACGAATCTGGGCAATTCAAGATCGAGGGCATTCCTCCGGGCAACTACAAAGCGAATGCTTTCAATGATCAGCTCGGATATCCGGGAATCTGGTGGCCGGTGCGTGATGTATCCATCGCGGCGTCCTCTCTCTGCACGGACATCACCTTCAACGTGCGCTCGCGCGCCGCAAAGTTGAAACTGGTAGTCACCGATGAGACGACCAACAAGCCAGTTTCCAACATCTTGCTCCATGTATTTCCTGGAGAGAAGCCCGGCCTGTGGCTAACTGTCGAGCCACTTCTGAGCTATGGCCTCCCGCCGCAGGTTCCGTCGTTGGTCAAGATACGACTTGTCGTTACGGCCAAAGGCTACTCGTCGTCCGAATTTATGTTTCCGTCACTTGTGCCGGGAGAAACCCGTGAAATCGTCACGAAACTTTCTCCCAAAGCGCTAGGGTGCATAACCGGCGTTGCGGTGGATGAAAACGATTCTCCGATAGCCGCAGCCAAAATAAGTCCGCGATTCCTGAGCAAAGGCTACGCCGGAGACGTCTCTCAACCCGTAACCGCGGACGACGATGGAAAGTTCATCCTCGATAATCTTCGCCCCGGCGACTATGTCCTCTGGCCCGAGAAGGAGTCGGACGGCTTCTCGACCAACTGGTCGGGTTGGCGCGGCCAACTCGAACTCCAGAGAGCCACGGTCGCGGCGGGAGGCGCGTGTCAGGAAGTCACGCTCAACATGGGAGTACGCGGTGCGATCATGCGAGTCCGTGCAATGGATAGCGCGACTCACGAGCCATTACCCAACATTCAGGTGAACTTTCGAAATGCAGAAGATACACATCAGGGCGGATCGGTTGCCGGAGAACCGCGCGAGTTTCATGAATTCCTTGTCCCCTCACGGACGAATTTCATCTTGCAGGTTTGCTCCCCAGGATACCGAGCGTCCGAGCCAATGCGTATCGAGCCACTATCTCCTGGAGAGACGCAGGACCTGATGGTTCCCTTGCAGCGCGAGACCAGATCTCCCGCACCGCTACCGTGACAAAACAGATTTCGGATTGCCGACTCGTGGTGGCCCGATTCAGCATCGTTGGCGAAACATCCCTCTCTAACGCCTGGTTCCGGCCACGGCTCAAGCGCACGAGGGCGTCGTGTGCGAAATCCTCGGCATGTCGATGAACCTTGGTGACTCAATCCTCCTCACGGCGTCGATGATGCGACGGGTATCGTTGTTTAGTGACTGCCACCCATCGCACCATCTTCAATTCCTCAGCGCAGCGGCCGCCCGGCAGGTAAAGATGTAGCGGGCTACCTCTCTACAGATGCTTACCGGGATACCGCTCCCTGCTCGATCACGGCTTTCGAGCATCGCTCAAAGTCTTCCGGCTCGAACATCTGACGAACTTCGGTCTCGCCCTCCCATCCTGGCCAGTATTTCTTGTGGAGTTCCATGAAGCGGACTGCCGATTCGACCGCCTCCTCCTTCGATTTCAACTCAAACTGGGCGTAGCCGCCGATGACCTCTCTGGCCTCGGTGAAAGGCCCATCAGTTACGGTTACGCGTCCTCCGGAGAGCCGGACGCGAGCGCCTTGCGCGGTTGGCCCCAAGCCACCATTTCCGAGCATGGTTCCGGCTTTGACTTCCTCTTGCGCCAAGATTGCAATCGCGTCCATCAGCTCTTTGGGTGGCGGGCCCTGTTTCTCGGCGTGCTTGACTATCATCATGAATTTCACGGTCCTCTCTCCTTATCTCGAATTGGGAGCCGGGCTTTTCCAATAGTTACTTGTAACCCAGTTCTATTGGTACATCGAACTAGCGACCACAAAATCGACATACAACGAAATTATTCTTTTTCTTCCACTTTGCTCGCGCAAGATCTCTTGCTGGTCGCGCAACAGGGGTTAATTCGGGACCGAAGTCGCTTGCCGCGAAAACCTGGCGGGTCTCCTAGACCGCGCAATGCCACTTTTCCACAGGCCGGCCAAAAATAATCTCGATTCTTGTGACGAACGACCTTTACCGAGAATGCAGGAAAGTGCAAGCTCAATCTATGAACATTGCGCTCCCCATTGAGTGCCCTACCGCCAGTCCCCTCGGCGACTCAAAGTCAAGAGCTAAGTTCTTATTCTGGAAGATTTTACCTGTAAGCCCTTGCCGCTCAAGATTTTGGCAGGATCGCGGCCAATCCCCATCCCATAAGTCATTCGAAATCAGGATTTTAGAAAATAGGGCGAAAAAAAAGTGAGAAACCACTTCAACCCAAGTCCGTACCCCGTGTCCCTCACACTCGCCGCACAAGCTCCATCCTCCGCCCGTGTACGATCCACGGTGCCTACCGTCGCTAATAAACTCCTTGCTGTCTCGCATTCAAGCCGTTGGGGTTGGCACATGGTCGTTCCCGGTGGGCGCTTAATGATCGATGCCCGCTGGAGCTCAAAACCGGTCGTTAAGTCCTTGCTCCAGAAGATTTTACCTGCAAGTCCTTACAGTTCAATATTTTGGCGGGATCAAAGCCGGTCTCTTTCTGGTAAGTCATTAAGAATCAATATTTTAGGAAAACACGCAGAAAAAAATGAGAGAGGTCGCTCCACCACTTTTGCCGGCCCACAACTCTAGAAAAGCCGAGTGACAAAGCTAAGAGCTGATAGCTGATAGCTGACAGCCGGTAGCCAAGAACTTGAAAATGAAATCGATCATCGTAGGTACGGCCGGCCATATCGATCACGGGAAGACCGCGCTGGTGAAGGCGTTGACCGGGATCGACGCCGACCGACTGGAAGAAGAAAAGCGCCGCGGCATCACGATCGATTTAGGTTTTGCGCACCTCGACCTGACGGGCGCGGGCGGAGAGTCTCTGCACCTCGGCTTCGTGGATGTTCCCGGCCACGAGCGCTTTGTGCGCAATATGCTGGCCGGGGTCGGCGGCATCGATCTGGTTCTGCTGGTCATCGCGGCCGACGAGTCGATCAAGCCCCAGACGCGGGAGCACTTCGACATCCTCCAGTTGCTCGGGGTGCAGCGGGGCATTACCGTGCTCACCAAGTCGGACGCGGTCGACGCGGAGACGCTCGACGTGGTGCGCTTGGAGGTCGAGGAGTTTCTCCACGGGACCTTTCTGGAGCCGCCGAAGGCTCCGATCGTCGCCGTGAGTTCGCTGACTGGCGCAGGACTGGATGACTTGAAGCGCGCGATGGTGGCCGCAGCGGCCGAGGTCCAGCCCCGCGACTCAAAAGCCCTGGCGCGCCTCCCGGTCGATCGTGTATTCACGATGAAAGGATTTGGGACGGTAGTTACCGGAACCTTGATGTCGGGCGCGATTCACCGCGACGAAGTGTTGGAGGTTTTTCCGACCGGGCGCAGAGTTCGCGTGCGTGGCGTGCAGGTGCACGGTCAGGCGGGCTATGCCGCTGTTGCGGGACAGCGCACAGCATTGAACCTGGCGGACGCGAGCACGGAAGATTTATCACGCGGCATGACCCTCGCGCCAGAGTCGACGTTTACCGCGGCTCGGCGCGTGGATGTGCAACTCAGCCTGTTAAGTTCGGCGCCGCGACCGTTGAAATCCCGAACTCGCGTGCACTTCCATGCCAATACGATGGAGGCCGTGGCGGAGATTGCGTTTCATGGCGTCAAGCAACTGACTCCCGGTTCGCGCGCCTTTGCGCGGATCAAGCTTCCCGGCGCCGCGCTTCTATTGCCCGGTGACCGGTTCATCATTCGCCAGTTCTCCCCGGTGGTCACGATTGGCGGCGGTACGGTGCTCGATGCTGCTCCGGTTCCGCGCATGCCGGGACACGAAGCCTTCTTGCAACTTCTAGCCGCGGGCGAACCAGCCTCAATCCTGCAGGCGCGGATTGCAAGACGTGGTCACAATGGAATGACGATGTCGCGACTGATTGCCGAAACGGGATGGACCAATAATTTCATCGAAAGTCAGGTGGCAAAAGCGGTGAAGGAAAAGGTGGCGCTGCGGATCGGCGATCTGTTTGTCGACGCCCCGGCTATCGCTGGTCTCCAACAGGCGATCGTGAACTCGGTAGAAGGATTTCACCGGAAGAACTCGCTGGTGGGCGGAATTGCCAGGGAAGCGCTGCGCGAGCAGGTGAAAGCGTCGACCGATGTCTTCACCGCGTGCCTCGATCTCCTGGCGAGAGAAAAGAAGATCGAAACCGTGGGTGATCTGGTCAGGCTGCCAGGTCGCGGCGTCGTGATGAAGGACGAGGAAGCGGAGTCCAAGAAGAAAATTGAAGACGGATTTGCCGCGGCAGGATTGAAGGTCCCGGCGCTCCACGAGGTGATTGCGGGACTCAAGGTGGATAAGTCGCGCGCGCAGAAGATCGTCACCTTGCTGCTCAGGGACAAGATCCTGGTCAAGATCTCCGACGAACTCGTCTTTCATCGCAGCGCACTTGAAGAGCTACGGCGGCTGGTGATGACGCAGAAGACCAAGTCCTCAAAAATGGATGTAGCAAAATTCAAAGAGTTGACAGGCGTCAGCCGCAAGTACGCCATCCCACTCCTGGAATACCTCGACCGGGAGCACGTCACGAAGCGGATCGGAGACACGCGAGAAATCCTTTAGACACAGATGTCCCAGATCAATCCAATCTTTTTTGGCCAATGCGCATTGATCAGCGTGAATCGTGGCAAAGGGTTAGATCTTCTCCTCGGGGAACTCTACTTCCAGTCCCAGCGGATCCGTGAACCGGTTGGTGACATTGGCCAAGCCCGTCAACAAATGCAGGTCGACGATTTCCGGTTCGGAGAAATACTTCTTCAGTGTCGCGAAGTCGCTGTCGGAGACGTCATGAGGCGTGCGAGTCAGTTTTTCCACATAAGCAAGAGCAGCATGTTCCTTCTCGCTGTAGCGCGCATAGTCTCCGGCTTTCAGTGCGGACCAGTCGTCCTGGGTCAGCCCGACCCGCTTCGACGATGCCACGTGGTGTTGAATGCAATAGTGACACTGGTTGATGAGCGAGACGCGAAGGTAGATCAGTTCATAGAGCTTGCGGTCCAGGGAGCGTCCCACGCTGGCGTAGAAGCTTAGAAAGTTCCTAAGCATTTCGGGGCGATGAGCGAGGACCTTCTGCGCGTTGCCTGGCTTGCCGCGAAGGGTCTTCTCGTAAATCTCTTTCACGTCTTCGTTCGCCGCTTCAGAGCTGATCAGGGTAATGCGCGCCATGGAGTTCTCCTAAGATTGATCCGATTCAGGACTTCATCATCGCAGATCGAATAAGGTTGTGACGAATTGCGAGCACCCCATCAAGGCTGACGGAGTGTTGCCCAAACGCAGTCACGCAACTGCAGGTCGCCGAAGGCGGCAAACCCTATAATTGCGGTCGACGATCATTTTTGCGGAATACACTGGGAAGTGCCTGCGGCACCAGGCGCGGGCTTTCGTAAGCAAGGGCGGGGGACCAGTTCGTCAACTGGCGGCGAGGCCTGTGAATCGATGAAAGCCAAGAGTAAGAATGCGACTGACGCGGTCCGCGTATTTCCGACGCAAGCTGCGTGGGCAAGATGGCTGGAGAAGAATCATCGCACTTCGCAAGGTCTGTGGTTGCGGCTAGCAAAGAAGGAAGCCGGCCTGAAATCTGTGACCTACGCCGAGGCACTCGAGATAGCCTTATGTCATGGATGGATCGATGGGCAGAAGCGTGGTGAGAGTGAGCAGGCGTGGTTGCAACGATTTGTTCCACGGTCGCGGAAAAGCATCTGGTCGAAGATCAACCACGACAAGGCTGTCGCGCTCATCGCAAGCGGGCGGATGAAGACTGCTGGGCTGGAGGCCATTGAAGCGGCCAAGAAAGAAGGCAGGTGGGATGCAGCCTACGACTCGCCCAAAGGCGCGAAGGTCCCGGCAGATTTTCAGCAGGCGCTCGATGCGAGTCCGAGGGCGCTGGAGTTTTTCCACTCACTCGATGGCGCGAACCGCTATGCTGTGCTGTTTCGCATTCAGACGGTGAAGAAGGCGGAGACCAGAGTCCGAAAGATTCAAGAGTTCCTCCAGATGCTCGAGAGGAATGAACGAGTTCACGAAAAGCGGAAAACACCAGGGCCGAAAAGATAGGGTTGTTTCAGACAGAGAACGAAATGGCAGTGGTCAAAATCATTGGAGCAGGGCTGGCTGGGTCCGAGGCCGCGTGGCAGTGTGCGCAGCGGGGCATGGACGTCGAACTTTTCGAAATGAGGCCGGTGCGCTCCACCCCGGCTCATCAGACGGCGGATTTTGCGGAACTGGTGTGCTCAAACTCACTGAAATCCGAAAGCGAGAATACCGCTCCGTGGCTGCTGAAGGAAGAGATGCGGCGGGCCGGGTCGTTGTTGCTGCAAATTGCCCGAGAATGCGCGGTCCCCGCCGGACACGCGCTCGCGGTCGACCGGGTGACATTCGCCGCGCGAGTGACCGAAGCGATCTCCCGCGATTCGCGGATCACGGTGAAGCGAAAAGAAGTGACGACCGTCGATGTAGGACGGGACGCGACCATCATCGCAACCGGACCTTTGACCTCTGAAGGGCTGGCGGAGGAAATAGCACGGCTGAGCGCCGGGACCGAGCTGGCGGATGCTGATCAGTCAGGGGCACTGGCCCCACAGAGTCCGCATCTGTACTTTTACGACTCGATCAGCCCAATCGTAGAGGCGGACTCGATTGACATGGAGCGCGTGTACATGGCGGCGCGCTACGACAAGGGATCGGCAGACTACATTAATTGCCCGATGACTCCAGAGGAATACGGGTGCTTTTACGATGCGCTGCTCGCTGCGCAGTCTGTGGAAGAGCGCGATTGGGAGAACCTGAACTATTTCGAGAGTTGTTTGCCGATTGAAGAGATTGCCCGCCGCGGTCGCGACACACTTCGCTTCGGGCCGATGAAACCGGTGGGGCTGATCAATCCCCGCACGGGGAAGATGCCTTACGCAGTCGTGCAATTGCGGCAGGAAAATCTGCGCGCGGATTCGTACAACCTCGTGGGATTTCAGAATCACTTGAAGTTTGGCGAGCAGGCGCGCCTACTCCGGTTAATACCAGGCCTCGAGAATGCAAGATTTCTTCGCTATGGGCAGATTCACCGCAACACGTACATCAATTCGCCGACGTTATTGCGCGAGACCCTGCAAATGAAAGCGCACCCCAAGGTCTTTTTCGCCGGGCAGATTTGCGGGGTCGAAGGTTATGCTGAATCGATCGCCACAGGTTTACTGGCGGGGATACACGCTGCAAGGCTACTCTCAGGGGAAGAAGTGGTTGCCCCTCCACGGGCTTCCGCCTTTGGATCACTCTCCCACTACGTGACACACGCTGATGCCAGGAATTTCCAGCCTGCGAATATCACCTTTGATCTGCTACCTCCTCTGGACAAGAAAGTCCGCGATCGTAAGGAGCGGCATCGGCTGCAGTGCGAACTGGCGCTTCGCGAGTTCGAGGACTGGAAGAATCGCGTTACGCTGGTTCCCGTTCGAACTTGAGGGTTAGCACAGTTTAAAGCGGTGCTGCTCTTGAGCCATAGGAGCCAATCTCCGGAGATCCGGACGACTCCCCCTTCGCTTTTTTTGAAACAAAAAACCGGCCGTTAACGTATCCAAGAGTAGGTGGGTGGCAGGGGATAACTTTCCTTCCCGCACTGCGTCCAACCTTTGTTATGACGGTACGTGACTTGATTTTCGACGTGCTCCGAACCTTGTGGTCGCACAAACTGCGAGCTTTCCTGACAATGTTCGGCATCGCATGGGGCATCGTTTCGATCGTGCTCATGGTAGCCGCCGGAGAGGGCCTGCGGAAAGGCCAGGAGGAACAGGCAAGAAATCTCGGCAAGGACGTGATGATTGTATTCCACGGCCGTACCAGCCTGCAGGCTGGCGGTACGCATGCGGGACGATCCGTACACTGGGAAGACGAGGACGTTCCGGTAGTACAGGCAGAGTCTCCCGATTGCGAATATGCGGTTCCAGAACTTGAGCAGGACACGGTTCGAGTGCACAGCAACTTCAACAACGCAGCATTGACTGTGACCGGGTCTTATCCACCATTTGGCTATATACGCAGCCTTGATGTCGGAGTGGGACGATTCTATGACTGGGACGACATGCGCGAGGCCCGGAGAGTAGCTTTCCTGGGCTCAGATGCGGCCAAGCAGCTGTTTCCTGGCCGAAATCCTGTGGGCGACACCGTCTATCTGAATGATTTTCCCTACACCGTCATCGGTGTGATGGCGAAGAAGAAGCAGGATTCCAGCTACGACGGCTGGGACGTGAACAAAGTGTTTCTGCCTTTTGCCGCGATGCGCCGTGACTTTCCTGACAAGCCGCCTGGCACGAACACCAGCTTCGACCAACTCCTGGTAACGCCAAAATCGGTAGAGCAGCACACGGCCTGCAAACGCGAAGTCCGCGTGGCTCTGGCGCGGATGCATCGCTACGATCCCAACGACAAGGAAGCCTGTCCGATCTGGGACACCGTACAGGAAGCCCAAGCCTTCAAGACGATGACGGACGGGATGAAGTTCTTTCTGGGCGCTGTGGGGATCGTGACGCTGGTGCTGGGAGGAATCGGAGTCATGAACGTCATGCTGGTTGCGGTGCGGGAACGGACCCGGGAAATTGGGGTTCGCAAGGCCATCGGCGCGCCGTCAGGAACCATCCTGCGCCAATTCTTTATTGAAGCGTTGATCATCGCTCTGTTGAGTGGTGGGATCGGTCTCGGCGTCGCCTTTGGATTTTGTGCGTTGGTGAACATGCTACCCATGCCGGATTTCTTCGCTGGACTGATTCCGAGCTGGAGTTCAGGCTTGATCGCCGCCGGACTGTTGGGAGCGATCGCGGTGGGAGCGGCTCTTTATCCAGCTCGGATCGCGGCATCCATCGATCCGATCGAAGCGTTGCGGTATGAGGCGGGCGGATAGGCGATCGTGCAATGCAGATGTTGATGCAAATCGTTCTCGAAGCGTGGATCGCGTTGAAGCGAAACCTGACGCGCAGCTTTCTGACCATGCTCGGAATTGTGTGGGGCATCGCGACCGTGACCCTGTTGATCGCATACGGCAACAGCTTTCGGAGCGTCCTGGTACACGGCTTCGACGCATTTGGCAAAGGCGCAGTCATTTGCTGGCCGCAGCAAACCAGCGAGCAGCCGGGCGGTCAACGCGCCGGGAAGAAGGTTGTTCTAGAGCAGGCTGATCTCGACATGGTGAAGCAGACGGCTCCGCTGGTGAAGCATGTGTGTCTCGAGACTGTACGTCGGCCTGGAATCGCCTACGAAGACCGCATGGTGGGGACCGCGCCTGTCCGCGGCGTCTGTCCGGAATATGGCGATATGCGCAATGAAGTTCCTTCCGAAGGCCGGTGGATTAATGCCGAGGATGAATTGGAACGCCGGCGAGTGATCTTCCTGGGTGGCAGATTGAAGGAGAAGTTGTTCAGCGGGCGACCCGCGGTAGGCGAGACCGTGCAAGTCGCCGGGGTCCGCTTCACCGTCATTGGCGTCATGGCGCGGAAGATCCAGCTGAGCAACTATTTTTCCAGTGACGACGAATCATCGTGGATTCCGTATTCAACGGCGGGGGATTTATGGAACACCAGATATGCCGCCGTGATGGTGTTTGAGCCAATCGCGCCGCAGTTCGAAAAGAAAGCAATGGGGCAAGTGCTCGCGGCGGTCGCGACGCGGCAGAACTTTTCGCCGACGGATCCCAAAGCTTTCCAGATGTTTGGCCGGGACGAATTCCGTCCGGTGATTGATGCCCTTACGATTGGACTGCAAGTGCTGCTGACCTTCATCGGCACCTTGACGCTCGGTATCGGTGGCGTGGGTGTAATGAATATCATGCTTGTGTCAGTAGACGAGCGCATCCGCGAGATCGGCTTGCGACGCGCCCTCGGAGCTCGCAAGCGTCACATCAAGCTGCAATTTCTAGCTGAGACATTGCTGATCATGTTGATCGGAGGAGCGATTGGCGTGATCCTGTCGTACCTGATCGCCTGGGCTGTAGGTACGGTACCCATGATGGGGCCGTTGTTTGAAGACGATTCGGGACAAGGCGATATTCATCTTCGCATTTCGCTGATGACGGTCATTCTGTCAACCGCAGTGCTATTAGTGGTGGGCGTCATTAGCGGGCTGGTTCCGGCGATGCGAGCCTCAAAACTCGATCCGGTTGAGGCGCTACGCTACGAATAATCTCCTTCGATTTTGACAGCTGGCAACGGCGCTCGCGTTTGCATTTCTCCGGCTGCACGAATTGATTTGCTCCGCACCTCGCTTCGCAGTACCTTGCTGATGAGGTAATTCCGAGGTGAGTCTTGGCGATTTCCGCCGTTGATACGATCACGCCCGCGTTTCAGCACACCAAACGGCAGCTGTTCCAGCCATTCCGATTCGGACAATGGTCTCGACTCGCGTTCGTTGGCCTGCTGGCGGGCGAACTGGGCTCCGGAGGAAGTTCTAAATTTCCTACATCGTTACCGCGTTCTCCGGGATCTTCCGGTCACGGACTGGGCGAAATCTTCCCGAAAATCGATCCTGCCCTTCTGGCTGGACTGATCGCATTCCTGCTGGTGGCAGCCTTCATATTCGTGATCCTGATGATGTACATCAGCAGCGTAATGCGATTCATCCTTTTCGATAGCGTGGTGGCAAAACAATGTGAGATCCGGCAAGGATGGAGGCGAAGGCAAGCCCCGGGATGGAAATACTTTCTGTGGCAACTAGGTTTTATGTTCGCAACGATTGGAGGATTCGTGCTGCTGGCCGGAATCCCGCTTGCCTTCGCCTTCGCACTGGGATGGTTTAACGCTCCCCGCGAACATGTGCTCGGGCTGATATTGGGCGGGATTGTGTGGCTTCCGTTTCTGCTTCTTTTCTTTTTTGTTGCCGCGGTCGTTCACGTGTTGACCAAAGACTTTGTGGTACCTCAGATGGCGCTGGAGGGCATCGGCGCGGTTGAGGGATGGCGCCGCTTGTGGCCTATGATCCAGTTGGAAAAGAGCGGCTACGCGTTGTATGTGCTCATGAAGATTGTATTGGCGATTGGCGCAAGCATCCTTGTCGCAGTGGCCTCGGTGATTCTGATTCTTCTGATAGGGATTCCGACTGCCGGACTCGGCATCATCGCGGTCTTGGCTGGCAAGACAGCCGGGCTCACATGGAATATTTTTACAATCACGCTGGCGGTGGTTGTGGCGTGCATACTGCTGGCGGCGTTTCTTTATTTGATGGCGTTGATTTCTGTTCCCGTCATCGTGTTCTTCCCCGCGTACTCGATTTATTTCTTTGCGGCCCGATATAACCCGTTACGGCTGCTCTTGTATCCTCCTCCCCCACCTGCGCAGGAACCTCCTCCAATTCTGGAGCCGCAGCCGGCTGGATAGCGTTTGTATATCCAGGTTTCGAATTCCTCGCAAAGAAAGCGCGATGGAGTTCGTTTCTTTGCTTGCGGCTTCAGGAACTCCTTTGTCTCATCGGGTGTCTGATGTTGCAGACACGCGCGTGCCAAGACAGGAGCAAATTCCATGGCTTTCTCAATGGCAGGGG